>JAEEGL011018491.1_pt1 | contig 12198 bp, 9 predicted proteins | sample 9134231 | NCBI WGS metagenome assembly JAEEGL01 (sample SAMN16246548, study PRJNA631951) | gut metagenome | biome: gut microbiome; feature: rumen; material: fiber-attached | host: Bos | place: Iran: Karaj | collected 2018-10
AAAAACAATCAGAAAGTGCTGGAGGAGCGGGAGATCAGCATCATCATTGCCGCGCTCACCCAGCGCAATCAGGTGGAGGATCTGGAAAAGGCGGTCGCCTCGACGCGCAGAGAGGAGGCTCCGCCTCCCGCGCCCGCCTCGAACGAGGAGACCAAGCCGGCGGAGACGGTGCCCTCCGCGCCCGCGGCGTCGACGCCTGCCGCGTCCGGGCCTGCTGCGCCCGCCGCGCATCATCCGCCGCAGAAACCCGCAGAGCCGAAGACCCATCAGCCGCGGCCGCAGCCCCAGAAGCGGGTGGTCGACACGAGAGGCGTCTCCGTGGACCTCCGCAAATACGACGAGCGCATCGACGCGCTCGTGCCGGAGCGCACCTTCAACGCGAACTCCAAAGAGAAGATCAAAAAACAGAACCAGAACGACCGCCGCCCGATGCCCGGCGCGAAACGCCGCAATGCGGAGGCCGAAAAGCTTGCCCGTCTCCGTCAGCAGGAGGCGCAGAAGAAAGCGGTCCTCAAGGTCTCCATTCCCGATGAGATCACGGTGGGAGAACTTGCGTCCCGCCTGAAAAAGACCGGCGCCGAGGTGGTCAAAAAACTGGTCAAGAACGGCATCATGGCCTCCCTTGCGGACACCGTGGACTTTGAAACGGCGTCGCTCATCGCGATGGAATACGACGCGAAGATCGAACATGAAGTGCATCTGACCATCGAAGAGCGCCTCATCGACGACGCGAAGGATCTGCCCGAACAGCTTCGGGAGCGCGCGCCGGTCGTCGTGGTCATGGGCCACGTCGACCACGGCAAAACGTCGATCCTGGACGCCGTCAAGAAAACGCAGGTGGCGGCCGGCGAGGCCGGCGGCATCACCCAGCACATCGGCGCCTATCGCGTGGACGTGGGCGGCCGGCCCATCACCTTCCTGGATACGCCCGGCCATGAAGCGTTCACCGCCATGCGCGCCCGCGGCGCGCAGATCACGGATATCGCCGTTCTGGTCGTCGCGGCGGACGACGGCATCATGCCGCAGACCGTGGAGGCGATCAACCACGCGAAAGCCGCGAAAATGCCCATCATCGTCGCGGTGAACAAAATGGATAAACCCGAAGCGAACCCCGACCGTGTGATGCAGCAGCTGACCGAATACGAACTGCTGCCGGAGGAATGGGGCGGCGAGACCATCGTCTGCAAGGTTTCCGCGGTCACCGGCGAAGGGCTGGACAACTTGCTGGAAATGATCCTGCTCACCGCCGACGTGCAGGAGCTCAAGGCCAATCCCGACCGCGCGGCTTCCGGCACGGTCATCGAGGCCCGGCTGGACAAGGGCCGCGGCCCTATCGCCACCCTGCTCGTGCAGAACGGAACGCTGCACGCCGGCGACATCATCATTGCCGGAACGGCCGTGGGCCGTGTCCGCGCCATGCGGGACGACAAGGGCCGTTCCCAGAAAGACGCCGGTCCCTCGGTCCCCGTGGAGATCTTCGGCATGGACAGCGTGCCCGGCGCGGGCGATACCTTCAACGTGGTCAGCGACGAGCGCATGGCCAGAGAACTCGCAGAGCAGCGCAGGGAAGAGGAAAAGGCGGCGGCCAACGCACCGGTCGTGAAGGGCGCGTCGTTGGACGATCTGTTCAGCCAGATCCAGGAGGGCTCCCTCAAGACCCTCAACCTCATCGTCAAAGCCGACGTTCAGGGCTCTCTGGAGGCGGTTCGGTCCTCTCTGGAGAAGCTTTCCAACGACGAAGTCAAGGTCAAGGTCATCCACGGCGGCGTGGGCGGCATCACCGAGGGCGATATCATGCTGGCCAAGGCGAGCAACGCCATCGTGGTAGGCTTCAACGTCCGGCCGGATTCCGGCGCGCGCGACAGCGCCGCCCAAAGCGGCGTGGAGATCCGCACCTATCGCATCATCTACGAGTGCGTGGAAGAGATGGAAGCGGCGATCAAGGGCATGCTCGCACCCAAGTTCCGCGAGAACGTGCTGGGCCATGCGGAGGTCCGTCAGACCTTCCGCGTGTCCGGCGTGGGCACCATCGCCGGCTGCATGGTGCAGGAGGGCAAGATATCCCGCGCCTCCAAGGCCCGCGTGGTCCGCGACGGCGTCGTGATCTTCGAGGCCGATATCGCCTCTCTCAAGCGCTTCAAAGACGATGCGCGCGAGGTCGCCCAAGGCTATGAGTGCGGCATCGGTATCGAGCGCTTCAACGACATCAAAGAGGGCGATATCATCGAGTCGTACGTGATGGAAGAGGTCAAGGAATAACGATGGCCGGATATCGTATCGACCGCATCAACGAGGAGATCACGCGCACCCTCGCGGATCTGCTCCGTTCGCTGAAAGACCCGAGAATATCGGGTCTTGTCAGCATTACAAGGGTGGACACCGCGCGCGATCTCGGATGCGCCAAGATCTACGTGAGCGTGCTGGGAGACGAGCAGGCACAGAAGGATACGCTCGCCGGGCTGCGGTCCGCCGCGGGCTTTCTGCGCAGAGAACTCGGCGCGCGGATCGATCTGCGAAAGACGCCGGAACTGCGGTTTGAAGGGGATACCTCGATCACGGAGGGAAGCCGGATCCTTTCCGTCATGGGCGAACTCGAGAAAGAAGAAAAAAGTCATGATTGAGCGGGAAATGGCCCGTGCGCTTCAGGCGGCGGACGGATACCTCATCGTCACGCATAAGAACCCGGACGGGGACACGCTCGGCAGCGCCGCTGCACTCTGCCGCGGTCTCCGCATGGCCGGAAAACGGGCGGACGTGCTTGCGAACGCGGAGACCGGCTGGAAGTATGCGGACCTCTGCCAAGACCTCTGGACGTCGGAAACGAAGGGCAAAACGCCCGTTTTCGTGGACGTGGCGGCGCCGGAAATGGCGTGCCGGGAAGCGGCGGAGGCCGGGCTTGTGCCATACGCGGTGATCGACCATCACCCGCATGGCTGGAAGGATCATCCGCGCGCGCTGGTAGACCCGAAACGCGCCGCGACCGGAGAATTGATCTTTGCGCTCCTCCGGGAACTCGGCGTCTCGCCGGACCGGGAGATCGCGCGCGCACTTTACGTCGCGATCTCCACGGATACGGGCTGTTTCCGCTTCGGAAACACCACGGCCGAGACGCATGCCGTCACGGCGGAGCTCCTCCGGCAGGACATCGGGATGGAAGAGATCAACCGCGCGCTGTTTGAACTTCGCACGCCCGCGGCGCTGGCGCTGCAGCGGGAAATGCTCTGCGGCATGAAATACTACGCGCAGGGCCGCATCGCGCTGATCTCCGTTTCTATGGAACTGCGCCGGAGACTGGGCGTCACCGAGGATGATATGGACGACATTTCCTCCCTTCCGCGTCAGGTGGAGGGGGTGGATATCGGCGTCACACTGAAAGAATTGCCGGACGAGAGCGGGTGGCGCGTTTCGCTGCGCACCACTTCCGCGGCGGACGCGTCGGCGATCGCCGTGTCCTTCGGCGGAGGCGGCCACACGCGCGCGGCCGGGTGCACGCTGTCCGGTACGCTGGAGAACTGCACGGACCGCGTCGTGAACGCCTGCAGGGCGTATCTGGGGCTGTAAGGCCGCAGGGAGAGGAACGGATCGGAATGAAGTCGGGGATCCTGCCCGTTGACAAACCGGAGGGAATGACCTCCCATACCGTGATCTCCGTCCTGCGCGGCATCACGCGGGTCCGCCGCATCGGGCATGCCGGGACGCTGGATCCGATGGCCACCGGCGTTCTGCCGATCTGCATCGGCCGGGCGACCCGCGCGGCCGACTACGTGGCGGATGCGCCGAAACAGTATCGCGCCGTCCTCGCCCTCGGCGTGGAAACGGACACCGAGGACGCCACCGGCTCGGTCGTCCGCACCTGTACGCCCTCCGTGGGCTCGAGGGAACTCCTTGCGGTGCTCCCGTCCTTCACCGGGGAGATCGAACAGATCCCGCCCATGTATTCCGCCATTCAGAAAGACGGGAAGCGCCTCTACAAACTCGCCCGCAAAGGGGTCGTGGTAGAACGGGCGCCCCGCCGCATCACGGTCTATGGTCTGCAGCTGGAGGAGTCGGACGAGGAACGACCCCGTTACACGCTTCGGATCGACTGCTCCAAAGGCACGTACGTCCGGACGCTCTGCAGCGATATCGGCCGCGCGCTCGGCTGCGGCGGCATGATGGCCGCTCTGCGCCGGACCGCCTGCGGCGGCTATACGGAGAAGGACGCGTTGACGCTGGACGAAATTCGCGCCGCCGCGGAAGCGGGAGCGCTTGAAGAGAAGATCCGTGACACCGACACGGCGTTTTTCGCCTGTCCGGCCGTCACGCTTTCCCAAGAGGGGGAAACGGATCTCCGCAACGGCGTGCCGGTCGAGCCGGAGCAATTCGGCGGTCGGGCGCCCGAGGGCCTTCTGCGCATCTACGGCCCGAGCGGCTTCCTCGGTATCGGATATGCGTCGGACGAGGCGCTGCGCTGTACCAAACGCTTTTTTGAAACGACGGCGGATCCGGAGGAATGAATCCGCACAGCCAAAGGAGTAACCGCATGGAAATCCATCCTGCAGGGCGAGCCCGATGCGTGCTGGCGCTGGGGTTTTTCGACGGTCAGCACCGCGGACATACGGCGCTGATCCGCCGCGCGTGCGCCGAGGGGGCGAGCGCGGGCCTTCCGGCCGGCGTGATGACCTTTGACCGCCATCCGGGCGAGCAGCTCGGCGCTCCCGTAAAGCTTCTGTCCGCCCCGGAGGACCGCGCGTTTCTCTGCAAGCGCTTCGGCGGAGCGGGATTCGTGGAGATGGTCCCTTTTGATCGGTCTTTTGCCGAACTGACGCCGGAGCAGTTCGCCGATCGCGTCCTGATCGACGGCTTTCATGCGGCCGCGGTCGCAGTGGGAGAGAACTATACTTTCGGGCGCGGCGCTTCCGGAAACGCGCAGACGCTGCGTGCGCTCTGTGAGGCCCGCGGGGTCGGCTTTTTCTGCATCCCGCCGGTTATGGAAGACGGCGAACCGATCAGCTCCACCCGCATCCGCACGCGGATCGCAAAAGGGGAGATCGCCGAGGCGGAGCGGCTGCTCGGCCATCCGCATCTGCTCTCCGGCCTTGTCGGGCACGGCCGGGGCGTTGGAAGAACAATGGATTTTCCGACCGCCAATCTGCAGCCGGACGCCTCCGTCATACTGCCGGCGGCGGGCGTTTATGCGACGGAGACCGAGCTTTCGGACGGGCGGAGATTCTTATCCGTCACCAACGTCGGGACCCGGCCGACGGTGGACCGCAGCGCCCGCGTCACGGTGGAGACCCACCTGATCGGTCTCTCGGAGGATCTCTACGGGCAGACCGTCCGGATCTGGTTCCGCGAGAAACTGCGGGAGATCCGCCGGTTTGGATCCCTTCAGGCGCTCTCCGGGCAGATCCGGCTGGACGTGGAGGAGACCGTGCGCCGCTCGGGCCGCCGGACGCCTCTTTGGACCGCGGAGCCGACGAAATGAATCATTCAGATCTGCATCGGGAGATGACAAGGGCGCTCGAGACCGCCGGGATCAGCTCGCCCGGCGTGGAAGCGCGGGCGCTGCTCTGCGCGGCGGCGGGGATCCCCTATTGCGATTATCCGCGCATCGCGGCGGACGAAGCCGCGCCGCCGGAAGAGGCGGCCGCCCGCACGCTCCTCCGGAAACGGCTCGACGGCTGTCCGGCGGCATATCTCTGCGGAACGTGGGAGTTTTACGGGCTGGAACTGACGGTCACTCCGGCGGTCCTCATCCCGCGGGTCGATACGGAAACGCTGGCGGAGGAGGGCTGCCGCCTCGCGAACGGCGCGGCGGAGATCCTCGATCTCTGTTGCGGAAGCGGGTGCGTCGGCGTCGCCGTCGCAAAAGCGACCGGGGCGCACGCCGTGTTCTCCGACATATCGCCGGAGGCGCTCGCGGTGGCCGAAAAAAATGCGAAGCGGCATCTGCCCGCCGGTTCTTTCGAAACAGAGCGCCGCGACGCGCTTTCCCCCCGAACGGAGCGCGAGCGTTTTGACGTGATCCTCTGCAATCCGCCGTACGTGACGGAAGCGGAGTACGCCGAACTGTCTCCGGAGGTCCGGGAACATGAACCGCGGTCGGCGCTGGTCGCTCCGGAGGAAGGGCTGTATTTCTACCGACGGATCCCCTCCGGCGTATACGGTTCGCTGCGCTCGGGCGGCGCGCTCGCGTTCGAATGCGGCGCCGGCCAGGCGGCGGCGGTGGAAAAACTGCTCGGGGAAGCAGGATATGCACAAATTCGAATTCAGACGGACTCTGCCGGCATTCCGCGTGTCGTATCCGGCAGAAAACCGTTCACATCACGCATGGAAACGGAAAGGATATGAGAAAATGCGTAGGTTGTTTACTTCTGAGTCGGTCACGGAAGGCCATCCCGACAAGATCTGCGATCAGATCTCGGACGCGGTGCTGGACGCGATCCTCGAGAAGGATCCTTTCGCGCGCGTGGCCTGTGAGACCACCTGCACGACGGGCTTGATCAATATCATGGGCGAAGTGACGGCGGATTGCTACGTCGATCTGGCGGGGATCGCCCGGCAGGTCGTGCTGGACATCGGATACGACCGCGCCAAATACGGTTTTGACGGCCACACCTGCGCCGTGATCACGTCGCTGGACGAACAGTCGGGCGACATCGCCATGGGCGTTGACCGGGCGCTGGAGAGCAAGCAGGGCGACGAAGAGAAATACAATTCCATCGGCGCCGGCGATCAGGGCATGATGTTCGGATACGCCTGCGACGAAACGCCGGAGTTGATGCCGTTGCCCATCGCGCTGGCCCACAAGATGGCGCGCCGCCTCGCGGAGGTGCGGAAAACCGGAGTGCTCCCGTATCTGAGGCCCGACGGGAAAACGCAGGTCACCGTGGTATATGAAGACGATCGGCCGGTCGCGGTGGATACGGTCGTCGTTTCCTCCCAGCACGCACCGGAGGTGTCGCTCTCCACGATCCGGGAGGACGTCACTCGCGAGGTGGTCCTGCCGACGCTCCCGGCGCTCCTTTCCCGCGAAAACATGAAGATATACGTCAATCCCACCGGCCGCTTCGTGATCGGCGGTCCGCAGGGCGACAGCGGCCTCACCGGCCGGAAAATCATTGTGGATACCTACGGCGGATACGCCCGCCACGGCGGCGGGTCCTTCTCCGGAAAAGATCCCACCAAGGTGGACCGCAGCGCCTCCTACGCCGCGCGCTACGTCGCGAAGAACATCGTCGCGGCCGGGCTGGCTTCCCGCTGCGAGGTCCAGATCGCCTACGCCATCGGCGTGGCCCACCCGGTCTCCGTCATGGTGGACACCTTCGGGACCGGCAAGGTTTCGGACGAAAGACTGGCGGCGGCGGTCCCGAAAGTCTTCGAGCTCCGCCCGGCCGGGATCATCGATTCGCTGGAGCTTCGGCGCCCGATCTACCGGCGTCTGGCCGCCTACGGCCACATGGGCCGGGAGGATCTGGGCGTCACCTGGGAGCGCACGGACAAGTGCGATGCGCTTCGAAACGAACTCGGTTTGTGAATAAACGACCCCTGCGCGGAGAAATCCGCGCAGGGGTCGTTTGCACTTGTGCAAATGCCACAAAAAGAAACAGAATTATAAAAATGTTTCGGGTATTTTTGGTCATGCTTTTTTAGATAAAATCCTTTAGAATACCCACAAGCAGATAACAGAGAGGACGGTGCAAAGGCATGTATCATATGAAATGGGTCTTTGCCACAGTTGACAGGAAATACCGAAAATGGCTGGCTCTCGGCCTTTTCCTCAGCGCGCTGACCAGCAGCACGCACATGATCAACTGTATTCTTCGTTCCCGTGTCATCGACGACGTGATCTACGCGCAGAACAAAGAACCGCTTGCGGGGATCATCATCACCATGATCGCCGTGACGCTGACCTGGTTCTGCTCCCGGTACGTGATGGCAATGGCGCTGGAGTACGCCTCCCAGAGCTCACTCATCCATCTGCGTGCGTACCTGTATGAAAAGATCCAGAATATGGACGTCACCTTCTACGACAAGCACCGCGCCGGCGACATCATGACGCGCCTTTCGCCGGATCTGGATCTGTGCCGCCACTTTATCGCATACCTTACCTACGCCACCATCGACTGCGTGACGGAGTTCCTCGCGAGCATCATCCTCTTCTTCACGATCAGCTGGAAACTGACGCTCTGCCTCATCGCGGTGCTGCCGGGTCTGCTGATCGTCACCCAGCTGTATTCCAAAAAAGTCGGGCCGATGTTCACGGAAGCGAGAGACCGCTTCGCGGAAATGAACACGGCCGCGCAGGAGAACATCATGGGCAACCGGGTGGTCCGCGCGTTCGCCCGGGAGGAATACGAAAAAGAACGCTTCGAGGTGCGGAACCTGGAGTTCCGCGGCATCAACCTGAAGATCAACAAAACGTGGCTTTGTTTCTATCCGGTCATCGAGAGCTTCGCAAGCATGCTGCGCATCGTGACCATCTTTGCCGGCAGCGCGTTCGTGATCTCCGGCGATCTCACGATCGGCCAGCTCACCATCTTCACCGGCCTCAGCTGGACGCTGGAGGCCCCGATGCGCAGCCTCGGCGCGCTCATCAACGACCTGCAGCGCTTCAACACCTCCGCACAGAAGATCATGGAGGTCTACTACGCGACCTCCAACATCACCGACAAGCCCGATGCACAGCATCGCGAGCACATGCAGGGCGCCATCGACTTCCGTCACGTCGATTTCGCCTACGACGAAAAGCCGGTGCTCCGCGACATCAATATCCACGTCGACCCCGGAAAGACGCTGGCGATCATGGGGCCGACCGGCTGCGGAAAGACCACGCTGGTCCAGATGCTCGCCCGGTTCTACGACGTAAAAAGCGGGAGCGTCAGCGTGGATGGATGCGACGTGCGCGACTGGAAACTCAACGAGCTCCGGAAGGGGATCGGCATGGCCACGCAGGACGTCTTCCTCTTCTCGGACACGGTGGAGGGCAACATCGCCTTCGGAGACCCGGACCTCAGCGAGGAGGACGCGAAAGACTATGCCCGCCGCGCCGGCGCCGCGCAGTTCATCGAGAAACTGCCGGAGGGGTATGACACGATCATCGGCGAGCGGGGCGTAGGCCTCTCCGGAGGTCAGAAGCAGCGCATCGCGCTCGCCCGCGCGCTGGCCGTCAAGCCCAGCATTCTGGTGCTGGACGATACGACCTCCGCGCTGGATATGGAAACAGAGCAGTTCATTCAGCAGCAGCTGCGCGAACTGCCCTTCGAGTGCACGAAGATCATCATCGGCCAGCGCATCTCCTCGGTGCGCCACGCCGACGAGATCATTATATTGAAAGACGGAAGCATCTCCGAGCGCGGCACGCACGACGAGCTGCTCGCGCAGCGAGGATACTATTATGAGACCTATTGCCTGCAGCAAGGCATCTCCGAGACGGAAGGAGGTGTTGCGTAATGGCACGGAACAAGTTCGACGTCGACGAGCTGCTGGATGAACCGTTCAATATAACGCACCTCAAGCGCGCGCTCGTGTACGCGGCGAAATACAAATGGCGCATGCTCAGCGCGCTCGGTATCAACGCCCTGTGCAGCATCGCCGGGCAGTTCGGGCCGAAGCTTTACCAGCGGGCGCTGGATGTCGCCATCCCCGCCAAGGATTATGGCATGCTCTTCCAGCTCGCGCTGATCTACTTCGGCATCATCGTCTTTATCGTGCTCATGGTCACCATTCAGGCCCGGATCATGGCGATCGTCAGCAACGACATCATCTGCGACATCCGCCGCGATCTCTTCGCCCACCTGCAGGAGCTTCCGTTCAGCTATTACGACAGCCGCCCCGCGGGCAAGATCCTCGTTCGCGTCGTCAACTATGTCAACTCGGTGTCCGACATCCTTTCCAACGGCATCATCAGCATGATCGTCCAGGTGATCAGTCTGGTGTTCATCGTCGTCTTCATGTTCACCACCAGCATTCGCCTGTCCCTCGTGATCCTTGCCGGGCTTCCGCTGTTCCTCTTCTTTGTCTTTCTCATCAAGCCCGCTCAGCGCAAGGCGTGGCAGCGCACCTCCAACAAGGGCTCCAACTACAACGCCTATCTCGCGGAGAGCATCGAGGGCGTTCGCGTGACCCAGCTGTTCGCCCGACAGGAGGAGAATGAGAAGATCATGAGCCGCCTCTCGCTCGATCTGCGACGGGAGTGGCTCAAAGCGCTCTACGTCACCCACACCGTCTGGTTTTCCTCCGGCATCATCACCGACTTCGTCATGTATTCCATGTACATCTGCGGCGTCTACTGGGTGGGCGGCGCGATCACCGTCGGCGTGGTCATGGCCATGGTGAACTACTGCTCCAGCTTCTGGGCGCCCATCACGAACCTCGCGAACATCTACAACAACTTCATCAACAACATCGCTTATCTGGAGCGCATTTTCCAGACCATGGACGAGCCGGTCGGCATCGGCGACAAACCCGACGCGAAGGTGCTTCCGCCCATCACCGGCGAGATCGACTTCTCCCACGTGGTGTTCGGTTACGAACCCGGGATCCACGTTTTGGAAGACTTTAATCTTCACGTAAAACCGGGGCAGAGCATCGCGCTCGTGGGCGAGACCGGCGCGGGAAAGACTACGGTCGTCAACCTGATCAGCCGCTTCTATGACATCGAGAGCGGATGCGTCGCCCTCTATGCGGAGGAGAACGGGGAGACCCGTCCCTACAGCGTGTCCGATGTGACGCTGCACAGCCTGCGCTCCCAGCTCGGGATCATGATGCAGGACAGCTTCATTTTCTCCGGCACCATCATGGACAACATCCGTTACGGCAAACTCGACGCGACGGAGGAGGAAGTGGTCGCCGCGGCCAAAGCCGTCTGCGCGCATGACTTCATCGCCAAAATGCCCATGGGGTACCAGACAGAGGTGAGCGAGCGCGGCGGGAGCCTTTCGCAGGGCCAGCGCCAGATGATCGCTTTCGCGAGAACGCTGCTCTCCGATCCGGCGGTGCTCATTCTGGACGAGGCGACGTCTTCCATCGACACGAAAACGGAGCGCCTGCTCCAGCAGGGGATCGCCGCACTTCTGAAAAACCGCACCTCCTTCATTATCGCCCACCGTCTTTCCACCATCAAAAACTGCGATCAGATCCTGGTGATCGGCAACAAGGGCATTCTGGAGCAGGGAAAACACGACGAACTGATGGAACGGCACGGCGCATACTACCAGTTATCAACGGCCCAACAGTAAAAAAGAAAAGCCCCGGAGACGTCGGTCTCCGGGGCCTTTTTTGCTTTTTCGGGGTGACAGTCGGATCAGCCGATGATGCTGATGACGAACGCGATGATCATGAACAGCGCGCCGGCGACGGCGGTCAGGCGGGAAAGCCGCGCATCCCACGTGGTGGACTTGTTCTTGTTGTTCATCAGAGAATCGGCAGCGCCGGTGATGGCGCCGAGGTTCTGGCTCTTGCCGCTCTGGAAAATGATCGTGCCGACCAGAAAGACGGAAAGAGCAACTTCAATGATCGCGAGAACCAGTGTAAGCGTTTCCATAATGCAGTTCCTTTCTTCTTTAATGTACGATCAGGGTGCTGCCATCCATCTCGGCGGGCTTCGCCAGGCCGAGCAGATCGAGCATGGTGGGTGCGATATCGCACAGACGGCCGGGGCGCAGCTGCACGTCGGCGCCTGTAACAACAAAGGGTACCGGGTTCAGCGTGTGGGAGGTGAGCGGCGAAACGCCGTCGTCCTGCAGCATCTGGTCCGCGTTGCCGTGATCCGCCGTGATGAGGCAAATACCGGCGGCATTGGAAATGGCGTCCACGATGCGTCCCACGCAGGCGTCGACCGTTTCCACGGCGCGCACGGCGGCTTCAAACACGCCGGTGTGGCCGACCATGTCGCAGTTGGCGAGGTTCATGATGATGACGTCGTATTCCTGCGAGGCGATCCGCCGGCAGACCTCGTCGGTCACTTCGATCGCTGACATCTCGGGCTGCAGATCATACGTCGCGACCTTGGGGGAGGGAATGAGCACGCGGTCCTCTCTGGGGAAGACCTGCTCCACGCCGCCGTTGAAGAAGAAGGTGACGTGGGCATATTTTTCGGTCTCCGCGATGCGAAGCTGGCGCATGCCGCAATCGGAAACGTATTCGCCGAACGTGTTTTTGAGGTCCTGCGGCTTGAAGGCGACCTCCACGTTGGGCATCGTCGCGTCGTACTGG
>JAEEGL011254061.1_pt1 | contig 12198 bp, 9 predicted proteins | sample 9134231 | NCBI WGS metagenome assembly JAEEGL01 (sample SAMN16246548, study PRJNA631951) | gut metagenome | biome: gut microbiome; feature: rumen; material: fiber-attached | host: Bos | place: Iran: Karaj | collected 2018-10
AATTTTTCATAATCATATAAATCTGAATATTCTTTTGACCAAGTTAAACTTTCTATAAAAAGACTATTTAATTAATATTAATATACTTTTTATTTGATTTCTTCATTTTTTTTAATTATTAAAAATAATAATCTAAACATATAATTGCTTTTTATTAATTACATAAATTAATTTTTATATAATTTGTTTAATTTTAATTTGAAAACTTAATAAAAATAATATATTTTGGAATGGAATCAATGAATAATTTACCTTATAAATTAACTACAGATAATATTAAGTTTCCATCATATAATAATCCTGAATTAGAAAAACAATTACTTGAACCAGTAAATGAAGAAGTCCTCAAAAATGATTTGAATCTTCTTTATTCAAAACAAAATGATTTATTATTATCTTATTCTAATTTAATAAAATCTAATATTAATTTAATAAACGAAATTTCATTATCATATGATAAAAAAACATATAATTATATTCTTTTAATTAAATCAATTAAATATCTTACAAGTGTATTAATAAATAAAAAATCATCATCAATAAAAGAAGATGAAATAAATATAGATAATTTATTTAATGAAGAAGAATTTAAAAATATAATTGATAGTAAATATAAAACAAATAAAGATAAAAATCTGATTTTAAACAAAATTACTCCTATAATAAAACATGGGAAATTAATGAAAGAATCAAATCATAAATTTGGAATAATTTTTATGGATGCTTATATAAAGTATTTAATAGGTTTTATAAATAGATTAAAAAATCAATTAGAAATATTTTCTTCAATTCAAAATATTAAGAATACTGAAAGTGAAGAAGAAAATTTAAAAAATCATATTAAATTATTAGAACTATTAAAACTTTTAGAAAAATTAGAAACAGTTGATTTAGCATTAAATAATTCATTTTATATTGATGAAAATTCCAGAAGAAAATGAAGAATGGAAAAAAATAAAAAAAAATTATTGTAGAGTAATTCCAAAAAATGAAAAATTAGTGATTGAAACATTTGAAAAATTAATAGATGCAAATGTCAAAGGACAGGCATTATTATATACTTCATTTACAACAAATTCAAATTTTAGAAATATTGTTAATGTAATAACAAATGGAATAAAATTTAGATTTAATCATATAAAAGCAGTTTATGAAGCAAAAAAAATGCAAATTTCACCTTCCAATGATTGGAAATTAAAAGCATTAAATATATCAAGTACAAAAATAATTAAAAAATATAATGAAACCTCATTTCCAAAAATAGCTTTTCATAAAAAATTATATTTAAAAAAAGAATATCCAGAAATAACAAGGGATTATATTTTACAATTATTAAACTTCATATATAAAAATGAAGAAAAAACAAATGATATAAAATTCGATAAAATAAAAGAAAATAATAATCTTCCACTATATTTAGAAAAAATAGAAAAAAATAACAAAAAAAATTATATAAGTACTCATTTATTTCACTCATCAAAAATAACATTTGAAAATGAAAAAAAAATCAAAAAAAAAATTTTTTTTCAAATCAACAACCCCAGAAAAAAACAAAACAAAAAATTCAATAATAATTCATATTCATGGAGGAGGGTTTATAGCAACAACAACATTTTTCCATGAAAAATATTTAAGAAATTGGGTAAATACATTAAATATACCAATAATAGGTATAAATTATAGTTTATCACCTGAATATAAATATCCAAAAGGATTAGGAGATTGTTTTCAAAGTTATATGTGGATAATTAATCATATGGAAAATACTTTTAATATGAAAATAGATAATATTATTTTAAGTGGTGATTCTGCAGGAGGCCATTTAGTTTTAGCTTTGACTTTTTTATTACTTGCTATTAATAAATATGAAAAAATTAAAATTAGATTACCTGATTTAGTTTTAGCTGAATATCCATGTTGTGATACTAGTATTAGAAATATGAGTTTAAGTAAGTTAATTTCATTACAAGATCCTTTATTACATGATAAATTATTACAATATTGTAATGAATGTTATAGAAATGATTATTTAATTGAAGATGATCCTTATTTAAATCCAGTTAAAGCAAATGATATTTTAATTAAAGATTTACCTAGAACTAGATTTTTTTAGGAACTTTAGATCCTTTAAGTGATGATTCTATTAGAATAATTTATAAAATTTCTAAATTTGATTATTTAAATATTAAAACTTATGAATTTAAAGGCTATGGACATGGATTTTATGCTTTGAAAGTTATATTTTAAAAACTATTATCCTCAACTTCTTTTATATAATGAAATTATTGAATTTTTAAATGAGAGAAATAAAAAATAATTTTTATTTTGATTCAATATTTTATTTTTATTTTAAGTATTATTAGAAAATGTAATTAAATATGGTTATTAAATATTATTTTTTATATTTCTATATTATTATAGCCATTATCAATTTCTTCTGAATTGATATTAATAACATTTTTAATTTCAAAATTTTGTTTTAATTGTTCAACTTCTTCTTTATTTGGTAAAAAAGAATATTTAATTGGTAAATTGTCCTGATAGTCTTGATAATATTCTTTCATTTTAAAAGTTAATAATAATGTAATTAAAATAATAATTAACATTGATTCAAAAATTTTTTGATATTTTGTTTTTTCAAATAAATACTGATAAATTTTTTTTTTCAAAATTAAATGACTCATAGTTATACTACCAAAAATTAAAATAAATGATATAATTAATAAATAATTTAAAACCTCATTACAAACATAAATTGGCTTATCTAACATTAAATTAGATAAACAAATAATATCACTAATAAAAGTAGAAAAAATAGTTATAATTAGAATAATCGAATAAGTATCATTATATTTTATAATATTGTCTTCAAATAAATAATACAAATGATAACTTAAAATAACATTAAAAATTATTAAAATTCCATGTAATAATTTCCAATAAAAAAGTAAAAGATAATAATTTTGAGTTATATATTGATGTTTATCATTTTTAAGATAATTTAAATTAATTTCATCAGATGGTAATTCACCATTTTTTTCAATAAATATTTTCTTTTGTTCTTCTAAATTTATATCATTTGAATCTAATAAAAATTTAATTTTATCTCTTTTTTCAAATACTTGAAATGAGTCTTCTTCACTTGAAAATTTACTTTTTTTACCTATATCTATTGATGATTTTGTATCACTTTGTTTTTTATATTTTAATGATATTTGAGAATTGGATAATTTACTTATTTTTTTTAATGATACCATTGATAACGAAATTGGTTTTATAATAAGAGATGAAAATAAAACCTTTAAATCTGTTGTATTTCTTTTTAGATTATCCATTAATTATTTTTTTAGTTATTATTATTTAATTTTATTTATATAAAAAAGGAAAAAATTTTTGGATTTTTTTTACTTATAATTACATAATTTAATGCATAATTTAGCAATTAAACTAAATATATATATTCTTAAAATTATTATTAACTAAATCAAATTTTTCTTTTTAGAAAACAATTTCTAAGTTCATTATGAAAAAACATAAATATTAACTCATTAAATATTTATATAACAAAACTTAATTATTATAAGTTTAATATTATTGATTACTCTTGGTTCTTACTGAAAATGAAAATTTTGAATTTAAAATTTCAACAATTAACTGATCTTTAATTTCAAAAGAATGAGTACCAAAAATCCAAGTTCCATTAGTAGAACTTCTAGTTTTACTTCCATCAATAATTTTCCATTCATTTGTTTTTTCATCAAATAAGAAAGAAGTTTGACATCTACTAAATGATTTATCTTTTGGAAATGCAAAAGTACAATTTTTATCTCTTCCAATGGAAATCTCTTTTATTTCTTTAGGGTCAAAAATTTTTTTTTGTCCATCTTCAGTATTTTTTTTTGATAAATTAACAATTTCTAATTTATTATTTTCTAAAGGAATAACTTGAAAAACAACATTTCCAGCAGAAAAAATTTCTTTTTGTTTTAAAGTTAAAGAATAACAATTATTTAATTTAACATATAATAATCTATTATCACTTTCTTTTCCTGAAAAAGCTCTAAGAAAATAATTTTTATTTTCTCTTTGATAATAAATTGCAAAAATATAAGGATAATTTAAATTTTCTTCATAATTTAATTCAAAATCAAGCTTAAAATTTTCTTTATTATTTTTAGACTTACCAAATATTGTTACACCATCTTTTAAATTTCTTCCTCCTATCATTCCACTTGCATTAATTATTATATCTTTTCCATTTAATAATTTACCATCATCTTCTTTAATTATTATTATTGGAGATGCATTTATTTCTTCTTCTGTAATTTCTCTGTTTGAATTTATATAATGTAAAGCTTCATCTTTTTTCTCTTCTTCTGCTTTTTTTTCTTCATTATTATTATGATTTGTTTCTATTACATTATTTTCAACATTATTTTCATCGTTATTATTGTTATTTTCATTATTTGATATATTGTCTTTATCTTTTTTTTTTAAAGCTGCTTTTAATTTTGCTAAGTTTTCATTTTCATTCTTTTGTTCTGAATCTGTTGGATTATTTACATTATGAAGGGTTTCTTGTACATCTTTTGCTAATATATTTATAAAAATAGAATTAATAAAATTTTTATTTTACATAATGTATTATCTTGTTGTTGGTTATTTTTGTTATCTAGAACTTCTGCATTTTGCTCATTTACTAATTCTTCTTTTTTATCAGGAAAACAGCATTTCTATATACAAAATATATAATTAAATATTGTTTATTAAATAAATGTATTTACAAACCAATTTTTCATTTTTTTATTTTATTTTTCTTTCTAATATAAATTTAATAATATATACATTTAAAATAAATAAAAAATATTAGCAATAATTAAATAAAATAAAAAATATAATAATATAACTTATTTTTAAAAACTTCCAATAAATATTTCATCAAAAATTAATTATTCATATTTTTGAAATTTGATGAAAAAATTATATAGATGATTTATTGTTAAAATTCATTAAATCAATTGAAAATTTTTTTTTTTAATTAAAAAATATATATTAATATTAATCAAGTATTAATTCCAAATTATTTAAAAAAAATACTTTCTTAATATTCAAAATAAGATAATAGACATCTTTCACATCATAATATATATATTAAATTTATTCATTTTATAAGATATTATTAAATAAAAAATTTCCATTTAATTATATTGTATTTTTGTTGATTAACAATTATTTTTTTTAAGAGATAACATAGCCAATTAATAAAAGTTTATTTATCATTATTTTTTAATATATTTTTATATTTTTTATTGTTTTATAATTAATGAATAACATAAATGTTTATTTTGAAAAATCATTATTTAAATAATTAATCATATTTATAATTGAATATTAATTTTTTAATTTAAATACAAAATTAAAAATGATAGAAAATGAAGAAAAAGAACAATACGAAAATGAATATGAAGAAAATGAAGAATATAGAGATGAAAATAACGATGAAACAAATCAAACAGATTTAATTGAAAACCAAAATATTATAGAACAAATAATAGAACCTCCAAAAGAATCAAAAAGCGCAATAGAAGAGTACAAAAAAATTTGTGTGAAATCATATTCTAGTTTAAATAATATTATATTATTTCAACTTAGAACAGATCAATTAAATATATTTTTGAATTCTTTAACATTAAAAGACATAAATGTCTTATCAAAAATAATTTCCAAATATTTTTATTTTAAGCATATACAATTAGGTCCATATGATCCATCAAAAGAAGATCCTTCATTAACAATAAAGAGAACAAAAGAAAATAATAATACAAACAATAATGAAAATAATCAATCAAAATTTAAAAAACAAATAGAAAATGACTATTCTAAAATGTTAAATCAAATATCTATTTCAATTTCAAAAAATTTATCATTATCTTCAAATATTGTAGCGTTATCATTAACAAATTTAAAATTTACAAATGAAATATCAAAAACATTATCAACTGGAATAATAAAAAATAAATCACTTCAAGCTCTTCAAATAAACAAATGTAAAATCTCATTAGACAATTATGAAATATTACTTAAAGGTTTATTAACACATGAATCATTAGAATATCTTGATTTAGGATATAATAATTTTAATGATAAATTTGGAAATATGATATCAAGAGTAATAGCAAGACAAACTCAAAGAAGAGATCAAATTGTTTGGGCATATGGATTAAGAAATGAAAAACCTTCAAATGATGAATATACATTAGGTTTAATTTCTTTATCTTTACAAGGAAATAATTTAAGTGAATTGTCTGCTGATTGTATTAGTAATTCTTTAGGTTATGATCAATATATTAGATCTATTGATTTAAGTAATAATAATTTTGAAAAAAATGATTGTAAAAAGTTTATAAGAATGATGAGAAAAAATAATAGTTTGTTAACTCTAGATATGCAAAATAATCCGGGGTATGATGAAGAAATTCATGCTAGAGTAGTTATGAAAATGAGTAAAAATATTAAATTTTTATATCAACAATTTATTAATGGTGATTTGACTAAAGAAGAATTTGAAAATTTAAAAAGTTTTGTCGATGAGTCTTTTTTTGATGTTGATATTCCTCAGGAAATTATTGAAACCTATAATAGTAATTTTCCACCTGAAGATGAAAAAAAAGATGATGAAAATGAAAAAGAAGAATATAAAGAAGAAGAAAAAGAAGAAGAAAATTAAAAATTAATTTAGAATTAATACATTTTTATTTTATTCAAATTATTTTATTTTTAATTAAATGCAAAAAAATAATTTTTTCTTAATAAAAAATATAACTTATATAAAAATCAAAATTGAAATAAAAATATGAACAAATCTCAATCAATAATAGAACAAGCAAAAAAACCAGAAACTACAAAAAAAAAAAAAAATAAAAGATTTAACAATTCAAAATCCATATGACACAGAAACAATAGAAAGAAAAACAAAATCAAATATGGCAAAAAAATTAAGTGGACATACCCCAAAAAATACAAATCAATTTCTTCATTTAATGTCAAAAGATTCAACAATAGGATTAGGAGGAATAAAATGGGCATATAAATTAAGAGATTATAAATATGAAGATAAATCGAAAAAAAAAGATAAAAAAGAAGAAGAAGAAAAAAATGAAAGACCAATTAAAACAACTACTAATTTTAAACCACCTTCATTTTTTGAAGATGATCAAGAAAGATATAAAAATAGAAATAAAAGAAATAAAAGACCATTTTCAACGAATAATAATTTTAGTACTGTTTGTCATTTAACTTTAAATCCTTTTGGTGGAACAGTAAGACAAGATGAATTTAATTATAGTATAACATTAAGAGAAAATAAACCAGTAAAAGATATTTTTATAAATAAAAACTTATGGAAAGATTTACCTTATAAATTAACAGAAGGACAATTTCCTTCTTTTTTATCACCTAATTTAGAAAAGAGTAAAGAACAATTAAAAAAATTGGAAAAATATTTATATAAACCTTATAAAACTCAATTTACTCAAATTGATTATGATAATGGAAAAATTTATAAAAAAACAATGGTGAAAAATAGAGATAAAAGTTATGGAGGTGTTGGAGAACATTTGTCTATGAGACCTTATTCAAGTGTTTATCAAGATGTTAATATTTTTCCTAATATTAATTTATTAGACGCTCATACCAATTCTATGTGTCTTTTTGAATTAGGATTAAGATGTTATTCTCCTATTACTAGACATAGAGAAAAAAGAATAACTAAAGACCAGTTTGAAAAAGAAAAAGAAGAAAGAATTAAAAAGAAACAAATAGATGCTAGGAAATATAAAAAGAATATGCAAATTAAATTGGCTCAGGTTTTTGGTGAAAAGGTTAAAAAGAAAGAATAGATTTTTTTAAGAAAGAAATAAAAGATTTATTATTTATGTCAAAAAATTTATTGTAATTTTCTATTTAAGAAAAATAATTTAAATCTTAATATATATATTATATAAATAAACTCAAATGATTACACATAATGATAAATTAAGGTTTTAAAATAAATAAATTTTAAATATTTAATTTTAATATTAAATAAACTAAATTTATGATTCTTCAAAACCAATAATATTTTAAAATTATTTATAAACTATATAATTAATGATAAAAAATTGAATATTTAATGATTCTAAATCTATTATTACTATAAAAGTTAAATAAATTATTAATCAAATAATAAGGCAATTATCATATAACAAATGAATTAAAATTCATATGTTGCTTATATTTAATTACTAAATATAATATCAAAAAAAAAAAATTTTAAATTATCTGTGAATACATTTTTTTTGGGTAAATATTATATATGAAAAAATTAAAAAAAAATGAATGATAATAAAAGAATTTTATCATTAGAAAAGAATATTGAATATTTTAAATGGAATGAATCAAAAGGAAATATGGTGTTTTATAATTTCAATTCCTACCAAAATTATCCAATATCAATTAATTATAGAAATAACAATTCATATACAAAGAATGATATACCAGAAATTAAATTTCTGAATGAAAATGATTTAAAGGAATATCAAAATAAACAAAATTTTAGTATAAAAGAATATAATGAATTATTAAAGAAAAAGAGAAATTTTTATCCTTCATTTCAAAAAGAGGAAAATAATAAAAATAAAGAAAAAAATAATGAGCAAAATATTTCAGAATCAATTAATTCAAATTTATCAAGTGCATATTTTCCCATTACAAATGAATCAACTAATGAATTGAATGATCCAAATGAAACTACTGAAAGTTTAATTTATCAATTTAAAACATCAAATGATGAACAAAGCACTTATAGAATTATGAAAAAACTAATTTCTTTAAAAAAGAAACTTCACAAAGAAAAATTAGAAAATTTTTATAAAGTTATATCAAATTATTTTAAAGAAAAAATTGAAGATGTCAAAGAATGGATTTCATTAGAAGAGAAATTAATAAAAATAGAAAATATAAATCATTGTATTTGTAAAGAATTAGGAAAATATATCAAAGTATATCAATCTGGGAAATTTCAATTAGAAAATGTTTCATCAAAAGACTTTCTTAGAGTACATTTTATTGGTTCAATAAGAGTAAAAATGAATGATTTTAAATCAACGTTGAAAAGTTATAAGTAAATATATTTAATATAATTTTTAGTTCTTTATATTTGAAAAAATCAATTCAAAATTTTATAGATAAACATCATAAATTTGTATTAAACTTTGATTCAAATAATTTAACTGTTAAACTCTCTAAAAAATTAAATGATATTTTTAAAAAAAACAAAATTCCATTATCAGAGGAACAAACGAATGTGATTTTTGGTTTAATACAAAATAATATTAAAGAGAAAGATTTTTCAACAGCTTTATTAAATATTGGGAATAACAATAAACAAAAAAAGATAAAAAAAAAGGAAAAAGATTTTGAACAAAAGAATAACGAGGATATGAATAAGAAAAAACCTATTTTTGAAATTTATTCACAAAAAAATAATAATAAAAATGATAAAGATTTATTATTAAGGAATAATAATGACAAAGAACCCAATAGCAATTATTATGTTAATATTGAAGAGGCAAATGAAGTGATTGAAAATTTAGATTACAGTGAAATAAAAAATGATATTAAATTACCTGATTTCTATGAGCCAAAGAAAAGTAAAAAATATCATATTAAACAATTTGAATTTGATGATTTTATTAAATATGGTATTAGAAATATAAATTTAGAACAATAATAAAATTTAAATAATATTTTTTTAAAATTAAACATTTAAACATTATATATAGAACTGTTAAAATATAGAATTTATTCAATTAAATCAATATAGTAAAAAACAATTTAAAAAATTATATAAACATTTTATATTTTAATTTAATATTTAAGAAAATTTTAAACATCAAAAAAAATAACCGAAGCATTGAAAAAAAAAGAAAAATCAAAAAAAATAATTAAAACAAATATATAATAATTCTAAAATCATATTTAACAATCATCAAAATTAAATAAAAATATAAAAACCAAATGTTAGACACACCGACAGGTTCACTTACAACAAGAATTTATGAAAAAAGAAACACATCAAAAGCATCAGAACAAAAAGCAAATAAATTTATTACAGTATTGAAATCAAAAGATGACATGTCAATAACATCAAAAAAATATGAAGAAATAATTCCACTTCCAATGGAATCATGGGAAAAAATTGTTAAATATATGCATGAATTAATGAAATATGCATTAAGTTATATTATTTTTACATCAACAAGAACAATAGAAGAATTCGAATCAAGAGAACTTGTTAGAAGAGTTCTAGGAAAAAAAATGATGGTTAGAGATGTTTTCTATAATCCTGATGTTAAACCTTCTTTACATTTACCTAGAATTGAATTTGATCCTGATGAATTTAAAAAATTTGAAATATTTTTTAATAAAAGAAAAAAAAGAACTAGTCATATTTTTTCAAATGAAGAAATTACAAAAGATTTTGAAAAAAGACAAAAAGAAAAAAGAGATGCTATTTTAGTTGCTCAAGGGAACAATAATATTAAAGCTATTAAAAGTACAACTGATAAAAATAAAGAAAATGAAAAAAAAAATCAAGGAAAAAAAGTTATTCTTACCAAAGTTATTGATAGAAGTAAAGATGATAAAGAAAAAAATGATGAAAATAAAGGTAAAAATACAAGAAATGTAAAAGAAACTGATATTAAATTAAGAAGTAAAGGGGAAAAGATGATTACAAATGAAGATACTCATGATAGAAATATAAAATATGAAAAGTATTCGTATAGTAAACAAACTAAAGTTGATAAAAAAATTGTAAAGAATAGTGAAGGTGAAAGTGGTGAAATAGAAACAGTTGAAGAATCTTATGTTAATGATAATGAAAATCCTGATATTAAAATAAAAATTACAAAAAAAATTATAAAGAATCCTGCAGGTAAAGTAATTGTTAAAAAAATAAGAACAAAGGAAAATGAAGATGGTGACATTGAAGAAGAAATAGAAGAAGAAGATGTAGAAGAACCAGAAACTTCAAAAAAAGTAAAGAAAAAAACAGAAGAAAGAGATAATGATGAAGTGAAAAAAGGAAAAAGAACTCAAGATTCTGCTGAAAAGGTTATTGATAATAAAAATTTGAAAAAAGGAAAAAAAGAAATCATTAATGAAGAAAATGAAGAAGAAATTCCTGATGGTACAAAGAAAACTTCTAAGAAAATAGTTAGAGAAGTTAATGATGATGGAGAAACTGTTACAGAAACAAAAACTGAAGAAACTATACAAAATCGTCAAAGTGGGAATAAAAAAGTATCAAAAGTTACTAATAAAGTAATAGATGAAAATAATGCTACTACAGAAGAAAAACCAAAAGATACAAAATCTAAGAGTAAAAAATATACTAAAGGAATAACTACTAAATTAAAAGATTCAGATATGGATGGATATGTTAAAAAGATAGAAGAAAGAAAGAAAAAACCAAAAGATGCAATTAAAGAAGACGAGGAAATTACTGGAGAAATTGAAGGGCCTGAAATTATAGATGATGGAATCCAAGAAGATAACTATAAACCTAAATATCATCCTAGAAATGATCAAACAGCTGAAGAACCAGAAGATGAAGATGATACAAAAACTACAAAAAATAAAAAAAGATTTAAAGATGCAGCAGGAAAAGTAGTTCAAGATATTAAAAGTAAAAAAAATAAAAAAGAGAAAACACCTGAAGATGAACAAGCAACTAAAATATATAAAAAAATATCTGAAAATGATGAGACTATAAATAAAACATCAAAATCAAAAAAAAGATTTCAAGATGAAACTAAAAAAGTGATAGATGTTGAAAAGGAAAAAAGAATTATAAAAACTAATAATATAACTAAAGAAGAAGAAATTGAAGATGATGATGAAACTATTCCCCAAAAAATAGCACAAAAAGAAACTAAAAAAATTATTAAAAAAGTTACAGAAGATATAGAAAAAGAAGATGAAGAAAAGCCTGAAGAAGAACCTGAAGAAGAAACAACAAAAACTAAAAAAAGATTTAAAGATGCAGGAGATAAAGTAATAGATGAAGTAAGAAAGAAAAAAAGAACCAAAAAAACAACAAAAGAAGTAGAGCCAGAAGAAGAAGATGAAGAAAATGTTCAAATGATTGGAGGAGGT
>JAEEGL014021046.1_pt1 | contig 12198 bp, 23 predicted proteins | sample 9134231 | NCBI WGS metagenome assembly JAEEGL01 (sample SAMN16246548, study PRJNA631951) | gut metagenome | biome: gut microbiome; feature: rumen; material: fiber-attached | host: Bos | place: Iran: Karaj | collected 2018-10
CAGTGCCGTATTTCTTCTGCTGATATTTACCGCCTTTGCTGACCCACCAGCACAAGCCATGTTGTAAGAATCGCTACTGCTTGTCTCTTTGCCTTCACCGTAGAAGTCATGAATGAACCAGGCAAACTGTTCAATCCGGTCTTCCGCTTCGCTCTCAGAGACGATCTTTGCAAACGGCGCAAGGCTTACTGTATGTGTCTCGGACTTGACTTTTCTTTTCAGAACGCTTGCAACTTTCTTGTCAAACAGTTCGTCAAAGACTTCATACACATCATTCAGTACATCAAGTACAGCTTCGACTTCCGCTTCTTCTTCCGGCGTGATCTCTGCCGAAATCATCAGCTTATTCATTTCCTTACTTTCGAAACTCGGCTGCGACTTGTTCAGCATCGCCCAAATCTTCATTGTCGTGGTATACTGCTTGCGGTTCTCTTTTCCACTTGCGGAAAGTGTCTTTGCAAAGAACTCATGATCTGCAAGTCTCTTGATTGTTGCAAGGCATCCACAATAAGCGATGTTTCTGTCGCTGGATGAAAGCGCTTTTCCGTTATTCAGCTTGCGGAATGCGATTGCTGCTTCTTCCTGTGAGCAATCGTCAAGGTACGTGACCGAAAGCCTTGTATTGCTTATTACATCCTGTAACTCTTTCGGAAGTTCCGAATACTTTTTGCCGTTAGCATCATACTGAATGATCTCGCCAACTGCGTTGCTGAAAAAACTGACTTCCGGAATTCCTGTGATTGCGAATTCGTCTGCAAAGAATTTAACAAATGTTCTCATTCTCTGACCGCCATCAAGCAGCTTGTAAATCTTTGTGGACTTTGTACCCTTGCGCTTCTCGCCGGTTTCTTCTCTCCATGCTACCAGCGCCGGAATGTAATAGTCTTCGATTGCGCTGTGAATCAGATCGCTTGCCTGTCCGACTGTCCACTGATACTTTTTGCGCTGTGCATCAACGTCAAGGTTGATCGTTCCATTGTTGTACATTGCTACTGCCTGTGCTATCGGCCATGTAATATTCGCTCTTTCCATTTTGTGATCTCCTTTTCTTTTTTTAATTTTTCTGTATTGGTTTTGGTTAGGTAGGTAAGTTGTTTATGTGTTTCATTAAGTGTATTCTATCACACCGTTATTCCATTGTCAACACTTTTCTGTAATTTTTTTAAAATTTTTTGAACCGATTTTCCGGTCTACCAGTAAAAGCCTTTTCCTTCTTCATAGAGAATGTCTTCATCTTTGTCATACGCTTCAACAACTTTTACACCGCTGATAACTCTGTATTCTCCATGATCCGTTATTTCCGGTTTAGAATTCTTGACTATCTGCATTAACGCTGCCATGTTCTCCGGCGTATTCTCCATTGCTTTCTTGATATCGTGATCGCAATCAAGGAACTTCCTCATAACAAATCTTGTAAGTCCTTCTCTGTCTGTCGGAATTTGTGAAATCTGCTTCGCTGTCTTATAAGATAACTCTTCAAGATCAATCATGTGCTTTAACATTTCGATATCCTCCTTATCTTCTAAGTTCTTCTACCATTGCCAGTAGATCACTCAGCGCATCCATGTGAACTTCCGCATCCGTGTTCTCTGCATTATCTCTTCCAGCTTTGTATGCTGCTTTGATAACGTCAATCAGATCGGCGGTATACATACACGTTGTAGGATTATTCTGTACAGCGAATTCCTTTTCGCCAAGTACATACTCTGTGAAGAAATCTCCCATATCATCGTAGTATGTATCAATCTTCTGTTTGGTTAAACCGATATAGCGACTTGTTGTTTTTGTGTCGCTGTGGTTATAAATTGCTCTCAGCATTTCCATGCTGTCATAATCGCCAGGATGAATCTGCCTTGTGGTCATTCCGAAAAACTTTCTTGCGCTGTGAGTGCCGATATTGTATTCGATGTTCAGCGCTTTCTGTGCTTTCTTGATCGCTTTCAGATGGCCACTCTCGGAAAGAACTGCACCCTTATGTGTTCCTGTAAGCTGCATGAATACCATGTTCTGATAATCATTCTCGGCGGGATCACAACCGGTTTTTTCGATGTAAAGTTTGATTGCATCCTTAACCGCTTTATTGATATGCGGATTTGCCAGCTTATCAGTTTTCTGCTCCACAATTTCAAGAATATCATTTCGCATCATGCCATTGCTGAAATAGATGTTTTCCCATTTCAGAGACAGGATATCTCCGATTCTTCTTGCCATGTTGCAGCCGAATGTGAGCGCCAGATAATGTGTCCAAGCGTTCCGCTCTGCAAAGTAGTTGAGAATTCTTTTCAGATCGTCAAGCTGGTACGGATAAACCTCTGACTTCTGACCTTTCTTCTTATTGGTTTCCTGCTTCGGTTTTGAGAAAGTATAAACTATTGCGCTTGCTCCGATTTCCGGATTTGCTAATACTGCGTTGTTTCTCATTGTGTTTCCCTCCGTTCTTTGTGTTGTACTCACTATACCACACTATAAAACGCTTGTCAACACTTTTTGAAAAATTTTTTAAAAAGTTTTTTCGATCTCGAAAAATGTATTGAATTCTGCCGGACTGAAAAGCATCTTTGTGTTATTTTCTCCGGTTACATAATAACCTTTATCTTCCAGCGAATAATCATATCTGTTTCCAGCCAGATATTTACCACTGCCGATCTCCATGTTATATAACGCAACTACAATTCCAGACATTTAATTCTCCTTTATGTTTTTGCTGATAACCGCCGTAACCATCACAAGAATTAGAAAAATAATTACACGGACAAATACAGCGTTTATGATTCTGAATACTGCGATTAACACAATGGCAATTACGAACCATGCGACAAATGCAGCCACACTTTTACTGATCTTTTCCAGTATTTCCATCTTTGCTCCTTAAATGCAATATATTTCTTATTACTGCGGGAATCTCCGCTTATCATGAAACATATTGCTTTTTAAATATTATATCTATATCCACAATAATATCACATTCGGCGTAATATGTCAACACTTTTCTGTATTGGTTTAAAAGCAATACAGCCAGCTTTACATGCTGACTGTCCGTACTGCTCGATCAATTTCCATGTTGATTTCATCGCTGTCATATCCTACAACTTTAACAAAATAATCCATAACGTCATTGTAAAGCTGCTTGCGCTTTGCGTCTTCGTCTTCGGCCTTATAGTTTTCCATTGCTGATAACGTCTGCGCAAACTCCGCAAATTTCCACCAGCGTTCACCGAAAAATTGTTTCTTCCGGATTTTCTCAAACATGGCTATCTGCTCACTGGTTAAGTCTTCATCCCGCCAATCGCCACGATCATCCAGCAGACAGTTAATATCCAGTCGTAAAAATTCCGCAAGTCTTAACATGATCTCAAGCGGCACAAACATTGTCGGCCTACCTATGGAAAACCACGCATGAATTGTATTAATGTTATACTTCTCAATCAGCATAAAGACTCTTGACCTTGTATTATCTTTGTTACTCTGCAATACTCTACTATCGCCAAAGAGCCTTTCAAAATTCCTAGTAACAATCTGCTTTGTTTCATCGTCTTTCATGATCCGGTATTTTTCCAGAACATCAAGGCACTTTTTAGCTGCGTCTGTCCTCTTCATTTCCTTTCCCTCTTTTCTTTTACTGTGGTTATTATACCACAATTCTTATAGAATACAAGCAGCCTGTAATTAGGCTGCTGTGCATCCAATATATCACGCTGCTGTGTATCCAATGTAGTTGTCAATTTCCATTCCGGAAATATTCACCGGCAGAACATATCCGGTATATTCACCATCAGAGACAATGATAGGGGATTTTCTGTTTAGAAATCCCATCGTGACCATTTCAGAATCAAGTCCGTTCATTGCGTCATTGATAAACTCCGGACTGACACCGATCACAAAACCATCTCCGATTTCCTCTGCATCCTCTGTCTCGATAACATCAGAAGTTGAATAATCATTTACGAAAATCGCTGTCGTGAATGCTCTGTTGTTATATCCCATAAACATTGGTTTCTTATCAGACTTCACAAGTTTAGCATATTCCTTTGAGACTTCCGCAAGTTCTTTTCTGTTGACATAGAATTTCCGGAACTCAACTCCATTGCAGAATCGTTTGTAGTCAAAGAACTCTCCGGCATAGTTGCGAATGCAGTATGTAAAGTCTTCACCGATAAATGCGGAATACTTCTTATTGGCGTACATCTCAACATATGATCCGTTTTTCATGAGCAGCTTTTTCATGTGTGCCACAATCACATTAGGAACATTTGCTGTGATATCGTTTCCAGCAAAGTACGATTCATTGATATCTTCAAAGAGTCCGATTCTGTGACTGTCAATACCTACTACTTGTCGATCTTCGCTGTTAAAGTGAATCGCCCTCATAAGTATATTCGGATCGTCGCTATGTGCTGTGTAAGCATTAACCCTTGTGAGAACTTCCAGCAGCTTGCTATCAGGCATTTTCAAAACCATGTTATCGCTATCCTTGCAGAAGTCCATATCGAAATAACTATCAACATCATAGTGAATATTCGCTTTAGTTGTTGATTTCTTCTTGCCATTGCTGACTGTGAACATTTCCCGCTCTGAGACTACCAGCAGATCATTCTTGATTGTATAAACCTTTTTCAGATCGTCCTTATGAACTACCGCTTCGCCATCTTCCATAACCAGCGCCGGAACTTCCACATTGCAATAACACTCTGTATCGAATCCGATGATTTCAACTTTGTTACGTTCCGCAACAAGTCTAACGCATTCCAGATTGTAAATGGCTGCCTTATTAGGGATCATCGCCATAACTCTGTCAACTGCCTTCTTGAATACATCTCCGCTGATTTCAAACTTCATTTTTGTTTTCTCCTTTTCCTATGGATTAAGCCTTTTATGTGGCTCTCTTCTTTAACTGTACTTATGATACCACACTAAAAGCGGATAGTCAATACCTTTTTAAAACTTTTTTGATTTTATTTTTAAGGCTTATAGAAAAACCGCTTAATGTCCGGAATGCTCTGCCAGATTTCCTCTGTAGCCATATACAGCGCTTTTGCTCTTTTGGCAGCGCTCAAAATAATCGGTGAATCTGCCGGATCACGTTCTGCGTTTCCTTCTTCTTTTCTCCATTCATCAATCATTCTGTCACCGTCTCGGATCATCTTTGCAACTTTGTTTTTGTAGCGCAAGTAATACAGAAGAAGACTACTTCCGCTCTTGCTGCTTAAATCCACAACTGAAAATTCAGTCTGCGGAATGAAATAAGCTGTCACATAAATTCCTTTGAGATACAGTCTGAGGAATTCTCCTCTGACTTCCAGATCGTCAACAAGCGCTCTGTTTATTGTTCTCCTGGATGATTTGTCTTTCGCTGTGATTTCGTAAATTTCCATTCATTTTCTCCTGTTGTGTGTGTAAAAATTGCACGCCTTAATAATACTTAATACAATAATAATATATATATATTACATCAACAAGAAACTTATAGTTATTTATTAACTATAGTATTATATTAATAAGTTTCTTGTTGCTGATAGTTTTTTAATTTATTTATTACAATATATTTGTATTAGTAAAAAACTATCAGTTATTTGATATACAATAATATTTATTATATATAATATATTATTATATAAATAATACTTACCAACGGCCTTTTCTGATGTTCCGCCGTATCTGTCTCTTGCTCATGCCACAAGAAGTACAAAAGAATCTGTTATAATCTTTGATCCCTCCGGTTTTCCGGTCTGTTGCTGCAACTCCGCACCATACAAAATATGCAATGATTATAATAAATATTGCTGCTACCATGTCTTTCCCTTCTGTGGTTTTCCTTGTTATGTACTCAAATCAGATCGTTATTTTCCAGCTTTTCCAGCCAATAAGAATTTACAAAAATCATATGCTTTGTCATGACCACGAATAAGCCAACTGCAAAAGAGATAACTGCCATCACCAGAAATTCCGGAATATCTTTGTTGTGGCTTATCATGCAGAGTGCTACGGCAAATAATATAAAGACCACTCCGAAAAGTTTCTGCTGCATGTAATACTGTGTTCTGCGATTGATCTCTGCTCTCTGTCTGATTCTGTTCTTGCGCTCTGCCTTAAATTTTCTTTCCTTGTCTGACATTGTTTTTTCTCCTTGTGGTTTCTTTTGTGCTTACAGCCTTTCGACTGTAAGCACATTGTTATTTGATTTATACTGCTTTTTCAATCCATGTTCTGAGATTCGGAACTGCGATGTAATAACTCTTGCCATCGTAACCATTCCGGACTTTGTATGCTGTGGCTCTGCCATCTCCAACTTTTACAGAGACTTTATCCGCTGTGACCTTTGTCACCACAACAGGGATTTTGTTATATTCGCAAGTCTTGAAATTGAAAACTTCACCGACAAATCTATCACCAACTTTGAACGGATGTTTAATCTCATTGCTGGTTTCTGCTTTCACAACGCTTGCAATATCCGCATAGCTGATTTCCGGATAACGACGTTTTGTTTCTGCATCTCTGATATACACATTCTTTGTTCCTGTGCTGGTAACTTCGAAAAGTCTGTTTCTGTAGAATGCATATGCGCTGTCAACAACTTTAATGATGTATCCAGGCTTTACATTTTCCTTTGAGAAATTGATCCCGCCCATCTTCTCAATCCATTCATGATAGTAAATAGACTTTGAAATTGCGTCTTCGATGATCTCTTCCGCTCTGTCAATGTAGTTCAGCGCTTCTTCCTTGCTGACTTCATAGCCATATGCGCTCTTTGCTTTTCCGGTTTCTTCGATCTGTTTGAGATACCTTTCATAGACTTCAAGATGTTTTCTCTGCGCTCTGATTGTCTTTTCCGCTTCTGCGATTCTGCGCTCACAAAACGCTTTACTTTCCGGCTGCTTTGCTGTCTTTGCGGTTTCTCTTGCTGCGTTTGCTCTGTCTGCGAAATATGCGGATTTCTTGAATTCTTCAAAACCTCTTTCCCATGCATCCCACATTTTTTCCCGCTGTCTTGTGAATGCTCTGCCGGAAGAAGTGTTGATATTCGGCTGCGTGAAAAATGCGATATCGCCGTGACGGTCTTCAATCGGTTTCTGCAACGCTTTACCATGCTTTTCTGCGTTGTCGCTGTATCCGTCATAGCGATCCGCTCTTGCTTCTGCTCTTTCCGCCTTGCGTTCCTGTTTCTCTGCGAATGTGAGCGTTTCGCCTTCAACACCACGATTTTCAAGTCCAAGCGCCTTTGCTACTTCCTCCGCTCTGTACAGATTCGGAAACTTGCAACGGCTGATCCATGCGCCGGTTTTTCTGCCGAACAGAAAATTGCTTTTGATTTTCTTCTTGTCTTCATCCGGAAGACTCATGTAAGTTTCTTTATCGAAATGAAGTTCGATCTTGCCGGTTTCCTTGTTTCTGATGTAATAGTTTTCACTCATTTTTGTGTCCTCCTTTTGGATTGGCTTTTCTTTAACTGTACACATGATACCACACTAAAAATCTGCTGTCAATAGTTTTTTGAAAACTTTTTGATTTTATTTTTAAATTTAGTGCTGTACTGAATCAACAACAAATACTGAACCATCGCTAACTTCACCGGATAAATCTCTGAATTCGGCAACTCTTATATCACTCAAGAGATCAAAACCATCATCCCAAACAATCATTGTCGTAAGCTGCAAGCAATCATATTTTGCTGAATGATGTAATACTTTTCTAGTTTTTGCAGTTACTTTTCTATACTGGTACTCTTTGCCATCGGTATACGCAAAAGCTGAATCATCATCGTTCACGCTATTAAAAAGCGATTCCAGCGCTTTATCTTCTCTCTCTGATATAAAATCAAGGTAATCATAATCCAGCGCTCTAAATGCCTTTAAATGCTCTTCATGATTGATTTTAGGGATTTCTATTATTCTCATGACTTCCTCCGATATATTGACAGTATAGCAAGTTTCCCGCCATACTGTCAATAATTATCTTTTCTGTTTTAGTTTTTACGCTAATCTAAGCGATCCGCCACATTTGCCACATCTGTAAAATTCCGGATGTTTTGTGACCTTACAAGCACGCTGCTTTCTGTAAACATTCCCGCAACTGGTACAAACAACTCTGTATTTTGCGTGCGATTCTGCATACTCTTCTCTGTCGATTCCGAAATCCTCACAACTTCCTGTTCTACTGATTTCATAGCCATACTTGCGATTCATGATGTTTGCCAAGCGCTGCCATTCTTTTCCGTGATTCCAGCAATTCGGGCAAGTATGTAAAATTTCATGAATGATCGTGTCCTTTACGGCCTTTACATCTGTATCATCTTCAAGAATTCGATGATTGATATTAATTCTGTATACGCCGTATTTCTTTTCACACTGTCCCCATCTTCTAGTTGCTCTGTAATTGATCGAAATATCAACGATGTTTCCAGGTACGATTCCGGCTGCTCTTACTTCTTCCATGCACTCATTGAACAGATTGTGAAGATTCTTCATAGCTTTAATTTCCTTTCGTTTGTGGTGGTTTGTTTTTTGTGTTGTACTCACTATACATCACTAGAGGATATTTGTCAACCACTTTTTGAAAAATTTTTTAAAAAGTTTTTCTTCCGCTTTTGCTCTAGCAATGTATTGATACTACACCACAAATAATAAATTAAAAAAGCTGCGCCGTCGAGCACAACTTTTAAAAATTCCAATATTAGATGAATTGTAAATCACGGATCATGTGACTTGCGGATTTAACAGAGATTAACAAATCACGATGTTCTGCTGTGTACTTTGTATCCGGACTGAGATAGATATTGATTGAGTTATCATCACTTCTGAATCCATCATCATTCGCCGGATGTCCGTTATACTCCCATCTGTCGAATTTAATCTGATTCCAGTTTTCATCTGTCATATCATACTCACTTACCGTAAGTTCAATTTCACACCACAAGTCTTCACGAATACTGCGCTTGTACACATTTGCAACTTCTTTCAGATCGTCCAGGAAATCGGCAAGCTGCTCTAATTTGAAATTATCCATATCCATCCCGATAATGTCAAATTTTGCGCATTTTTCTACTGTTACTTTTCCTCTTATTGTTGTCTTCTCTGTTTTGATATTAAATGTATAATACTTTGCATTTGACATTTGCTGCGTCCTCCTTTAGCAATTTTGTTATTCGTATTTCATGAAATCTTCTGCTTGCTCCCGATTATCCGGAATGTAATAATCCCATATTCCTTTATGCGGAATATAGATTTTATACGGCCATTCGCCATCCGGAAGAATCAATTTTCCGATCACTTTATCTTTACCAGCGATTTCACGCTTAACAAAATTTCTGTACTTATTAAGCGTGAAAACTTCGCCGTTAATCCTTCCAGCGGAAAGATCAAAAATCTGCTTTGTGACTTCGTTAAATGTCATATGCTGCACTCCTTTGGTTAAATGATTTTAACAATCATAACGTCTTCAACTGATCCAAAACTGCGAATCCATCTTCCACGAATTTCTTTATAATTTTGGCTTTGCAGTTTCCAGTTTTCGCCTTCGAAAAGAACAGTGCCTTTTTCGTCTTTTACAAGTAACTGCTGTGCATACCACATGAAAACCGAAAGCTGATTTAACGTGATACTCATCTGTGATCCTCCTTATTTTTCGATTGTTAAATCATACATATAGTGTTCATCCCAACAACTGCCAAGCGTATTGTATGTAATGCCAACAATCGCCTTGTGTCTGCTTCTCTGCATTTTGAAATTATTTGTTGCGGAATTTACGAATTCAGCGCCAAACTTTTCAATCGCAGCTTTCTTGCTGATCTGCACTTTGTTGCTATCATCGTCTTCGTGATGAATTCCATTCCAAATAAAGTATTTCATTTAATTAACCTCCCTGTTTGGTGTCTCTCTTTTGTTCTGTACTAATGATACCACACCAAAACATGGAAGTCAATAGTTTTTTGATATTTTTCTGAATTATTTTTAACTCCAATCATTTACTACTACTGCGTATTTCTGTCCGGCGAAATCAGCGATCTTGATTTCCTGTCCCTTATGTAAATGCGGATACTGCGCTTTGCTCTTCATGTAGTCTTCCAGCTTAAAGATGATCTCACCCATCATGCTTTCCTTTACTGCCGACTGTCTACCTGTTGCAATCATAATCTCATGTTCTGACACTCCGGCAAGTCTCAAAATTCGCTGTTCAAATGTCATGTTCTGATCCTCCTTTAATACTCATTATCATAATACTGTTTTGCAGCTTCATAAGATTCAAAATAATGTCCCTGTCCCCATGTGCCATCATCATAGAGACTGTAAGCCACTACATACCGGCAAAATTTTGTGTTCCGCTCAATCAGAGCAACTTTTACTCCGTAATGGTATTTGTACTCCAAAATCTTATTATTTTTGCTCATGATATAATCTCCTTGATAAAACTATCCGCTTCTTCTTTACTATCGAACCAGCAGAGATAAATATATTTTCCCTTGCCTGGTTTCTCGGTGTCTTCCGGTTTTACAACGTTGCTCTCTGTTGTATAGTGTCTCGCCTTTTTCCTGCCATCATCGTAAATTGTAGCGATCACGCCGTAATACGTTTTCAGTTCTTCCGGAATTAGATCGTACTGATCCGCTTCTTTTTCTGTGAGACAGTCCGCAAAATCAATGTATCCCCATGCTTCTCTGCCGATCTTCTCAACAAATTTACGTTTCTGAAAATTACAAATTTCTGTTACTTCATGGCCATGCGGAAAGCAGCCAATAGAAATAGGTCTTAATGTAGAATAATATCTCATTGTTTTTACTCCTTTAATCTACAAGAATATCACTTCTACCTTGAATGTTATCAAATTCAATCCAGACTCCATCCGGATTAAAGACTCCTAACATGTCTTCATAATCAATGAAATCATACTCACATTTATAACCAAGTAAATATATTACTTCGACTTTTCGCCTGTCTCGATTTACAAAAATTACACTTCCATCAATCGGGATTTTGTGCTTGCAAATATCGCTGTAAATCAGAAATACTACTGACTCTTCTTTTTTCAGAGTGGTGCAACTTCTGATTGTTGACTTCGATCTTATGAAGTCCTTGATAATCGCATAATTTTTATACTTGCAATAGCCATCCAGCGGAACAATGACTTCGAAATATTCATAATCTTTGTTTCCGGTTCTCCATACATTTTCCGCAAAAGCAAGCGCTTTCTGTACGTCAAAGAACGAATGAAATACTTCGCTTTGTCCGATCTTCGATTTATACCGGAAAATATATGTCTTGTTGTCAATCTTCATTCTTTGTTCGGTTCTCCTTTCTGTTGTGGTTTTCTTTAACTGTACTTATGATACCACGCTAGAGAAAACATGTCAATAACATTTTTGATATTTTTCGACTTTATTTTTGCCAAAGAAAAAAGCGCAACTCAAAAGCTGCGCTCTTACTGGTATCATTCATTTTCATTCATAACAATAACATTGAATAGTTCTTCGCATTTAAAGTGTGCTTTGATCTCTCCGGCCATTGTAGCGCCATTTAAGGCGTTTTTAAGCCATTTTGCAGCTTCTTCATGATTTTCTCCGATGATCCGCAAATCGCCAAAATTAGCGCCTTTTACGACTGTACAGCCATAGTTTAAGTCCTTGTACTTCTGAATCTTTTCCTGTCGCTCTTTTCTGAATTTATCTGTCATTATCCTATCTCCCAAAACCTAAAATCCATTTTGCCACTCAGTATTTTTGTTGTTTCTTCTTCTGTCCATTTCTCCGCAAATTTTCTTGTATGTTCTGCGATCTCCTTTGCAATTCCTTCTGTGTCTCTGCTCTTAATCTCACCGGTGTAAAAACTTACTCTTCCAGTAGGATTAACAAAGATAATTTCCAGCTTATCAATTTCATTTCCGAAATAATCATGCTGTGTTCTTTCCAGTACGGCAATTTCGCTAATTTTCAAAGCGCCATGCTCTGATTCAAGCAACTTTTTAAATTCTTTCTTCATGGTTTCCCTCCGCTTCTTATTTTATTCCACAAAGAGTAGCAATCGCTACTTTATATACAAATTCCATAGCTTTTTCTATGCTGTCGGTTTCCTCATAAATTCTCCTGGATTCCGCTTTTACTTTCGGATTTTCCGCAACTATTCCCGCACGAATTCCCAAAAGATTCAACATTTCTTTGTCTTTATCGCTCAATTTTTCGATCTCCTTTTAAGACAATGATTATGTTGTGCA
>JAEEGL014773987.1_pt1 | contig 12198 bp, 8 predicted proteins | sample 9134231 | NCBI WGS metagenome assembly JAEEGL01 (sample SAMN16246548, study PRJNA631951) | gut metagenome | biome: gut microbiome; feature: rumen; material: fiber-attached | host: Bos | place: Iran: Karaj | collected 2018-10
TATTTAAAAAACGCAAGCGCGACCAGTCAGACAAAGACGAACAGGAACAGCGTTCACGAAGAATATTTCTGGAAATCGTCGGCGGCGCGTCGATCGCCGGATGGGCGTTTTTTCTGACGCTCAAGAGATTCGGCTCCGCGTTAAAACCTGTTTTCTTTCGTCCGCCGGGTTCGAGATCGGAAGGCGACTTCCTGGCGCGTTGCGCCCGTTGCGGTCGATGCGTCGCAGCTTGTCCCAATAAGATTATTAAGCCGTTGGAGTTAACGCAAACAAAACAAGCGACCGAATCTCTGTTTCAGGCTTGTTTAATAGCGGAGACGCCTGTCGTTGATCTTAACGACGCTTATTGTGAAAAAGAATGCGTCGCCTGTTCGGAAGCGTGCCCCACCGGCGCTATCAAACCGATATCGATCGACGACAAATCAGCATATCCGATAGCGTTAGCAACGTTTGAATTAGAAAAATGTCTGCTCTATTTCGATAGAGAATGCTCTATTTGTCGACGGGAATGTCCCTACGAAGCGATCTCGTTTATTTGGTCGGACGACGCTTACGCCAACATACCCGCAATCGATCCGGACGTCTGCGTCGGATGCGGACGTTGCGTCGTTTATTGTCCCGGCGAACCGTCGTTTGACGAATCTGACGAAGCGATCGAAGAAGAGCCGCAAAATCCTCTCGCGGCTGGACGTGAAAAGGCGCTGAAGTTAATTCTACGACAATCGTAACGCAAAAAGCCGCCGTTTCCTCCTTCAAAAGAAACGACGGCTTTTCCAAACAATTGAACAGAATTAATCGATCACGCAAAATACTCGACGGCGTTCTTAAAAATCTGTAATCCGTCTCCGACTCGCGTCGCGAAATCAGGCTCGTTTTGAAGTCGCGTCCAATTGGGACGTTGCGTCTTGTCGATATGACGTTCCGGATGCGGCATTAAGCCGAAAACGCGGCCCGTTTCGTCGCAAGCGCCGGCGACGTCGCGCATTGCGCCGTTAGGATTGTCTTCCGGAACATAACGAAGCGCCAATCTCCCCTCGCTTTCGAGCTTATCGAGAACTTCCTCGCTTCGCGCCATGAATTTTCCTTCGGCGTGGGCGATAGGAAGATACATCTTCTCAATGCCTTTTAAGAAAACGCATTTGTCGCTCTTCACCTCTAAACGGGTCCAACGGTCGGTGTAGACGCCCGACTTGTTCCAGGTCAACGTAACAGGCGCGCCCTGTTCGTCGTCGGCGACCAAAATTCCCGATTTAATGAGAATCTGGAAACCGTTGCAGACGCCGAGAATCAACTTGCCCGCGTCGCGAAACTGTCGAATTGAGTCAAATAAGTTAACGCGAATTTTTGTCGCCATAACTCGACCGGCGGCAATGTCGTCGCCGTAGCTAAATCCGCCGGGAAAGCACAAAATTTGGAAGCGTTCCAATTCGGCGGGATTCTCCAAAATCCGATTAACGTGAATACGTTCGGTCGTCGCGCCCGCCTGTTCAAAAGCGTAAGCGGTTTCGAGATCGCAGTTAGTGCCGGGCGCTCTCAGGATTAAAACGTTTGGTTGCATTTTATTATGTAAATAATGGTTGTTATTGTAGTCGGTATAAATCCAGGGCTTGCAACGCTCAATCGGCGTATTCGCCGCCAAGGTCAAAAGGCTTTTGCCAACAACGTTTCAATTCGGCCAAATCGGCGTCGATTATCGTAGAGCCGTCGTCGGCGACAATTGTCAATCTCGGTTTTTCTACGACCTTGCCAATAGGCGCGAACGGAACGTCGGCAGAGCCAAACGCTCCCTCAAATTCGCCAATTTTCTCGTTCGGAACTTCGACGATGAAACGCGAATTCGACTCGGAGAACAACTTGACATAACCGTCTGCGTCGACGACGCCCGGCAAAGAATTCAACGCGTCGTCGTCAGATTTGACAAGCGGCGTCGACGCGAGAGAAATCTCGGCGCCAAGCCCCCCGGCAAAGGCGACTTCCGCCGCCGCGACGGCAAGTCCCCCCTCGCTTAAGTCGTGGGCGGAACGAATAAGTCCGTTTTGCGTCGCCTGATACATCGCGTTATAAGTACGCTTAGCCTGCTCGACGTCCAACGTGGGCGCTTGTCCCCCAACCCAATTGCGAACAAGAGACAAATGAGATCCGCCCAGTTCGTTCCTGGTAACGCCGACAAGATAAAGAGCGTTCCCAGCTTCTTTTAGATCCATGGAAACGCACGTGGCGACGTCGTCGACTTGCCCCATCGCGCTAATGAGCAACGACGGCGGAATAGCGACCGGTTCTTCGCCTTCCGGACGAAATTCGTTATTGAGCGAGTCTTTGCCGCTAACAAACGGGGTTCCGAACGCAACGGCGACTTCCTGACAAGCTAACGCCGCGCGAACAAGCGATCCGAGAACCTCGGGCTTGTCCGCGTTTCCCCAACAGAAGTTGTCGAGAATGGAAATCGTGTTTGGATTGGCGCCGACGGCTACGGCGTTGCGAATCGCTTCGTCGATCGCGCTGGCCGCCATATTGTATGTGTCGTAATCGCCATAGTTCGGGTTCATTCCGTTCGAAATTACCAGTCCTCGGCGCGACGAAGTTCGCGGACGCAACACGGCTGCGTCGCCGGGACCGTCGTTAGCGACGCCGACGAGCGGTTTCAACACGCTGCCGCCTTGAACTTCGTGATCGTATTGACGAATGATCCAATGTTTACTGGCGACGTTAAGAGAAGAAAGAATCGCTTCAAGATCCAGAGTCGCGTCCGTCTTTCCTTCTTTGCAACAGGGACAGCTTGAGGAAACAGATTTTGAAACGACCGTTTGAGCCCAAAGCTCTTCGTTGGCGACGGTAACAGGCGCGACCTTCGGCGGTTCGTAAATCGCCTGACGAACGACGCGCGGTCGGCCTTTATGCATGAACTTCATTTCAAGATCCGCCACCGTCTGTCCGTCGTATTTCAGGACAAGCCGCCCGGTCGGCTTGAATTCGCCCAGCACGAACGCCTCGACGTCTTCGCTGTCGCACAACGCCTTGAGTTCCGGCCACTTGTCCTTAGGAACGGCAAAGACCATACGCTCTTGCGCTTCGCTGATCCAGATTTCCGAATAGGAAAGTCCCTCATACTTCAATAAGGCGGCGTTCAAATTGACTTCGGCGCCGATATCTTCGCCCATTTCCCCAACGGCGCTTGAAAAACCGCCGGCGCCGCAGTCGGTTACGGCGTCGTAAAGTCCTCGATCCCGAGCCTCGAGCATCACGTCGAGAACGGTCTTTTCGACAATAGCGTTCCCAATTTGAACGGCGCCTCCGGAAAGCGTTTCGCTTTCGCTCGTAAGTTCGGCGCTGCTGAACGTCGCGCCGTGAATACCGTCCCGACCGGTGCGTCCTCCCATTGCGACGATTAAGTCGTTCGCCTTGGGCTCCTTAAAGGACTTGTCGACGGGAATCAGACCGACGTTCCCACAGTAAACCAACGGGTTGCCAAGATAACGCTTGTCGAAATAAACGGCTCCGTTGACAGTCGGAATCCCCATACGATTGCCGTAGTCGCGAACTCCCGCGACTACGCCTTTCACAACGCGTCGAGGATGCAAAACGCCGTTCGGAACCTCTTTAGAATCAAGCTGAGGAGGCGCGAAGCAGAAAACGTCGGTATTACAGATCGGCTTGGCGCCCATGCCTGTTCCCATAGGGTCGCGAATAACGCCGCCGATACCGGTGTTCGCGCCGCCGTACGGTTCCAACGCGCTGGGATGATTGTGCGTTTCAACTTTGAAACATACGTTGTACTCGTCGTCGAATTTAACGACGCCAGCGTTGTCGGCAAAAACGCTGACGCAAAAATCGTCGTCGCCAAGATTCTCGCGAATTTTAACGGTCGAATCGAAAATCGTCTCTTTCAACATATTGTTGAAACGACGTTTTTGCCCCGTTCCGTCGTCGTATTCAACGATACCCGCCAGCGTCTTATGGCTGCAGTGCTCGCTCCATGTCTGCGCGATTGTTTCCAGCTCGACGTCCGTAGGATCGCGATCAAGCTTGACAAAATGATCTTTAATCGTCTGCATCTCGACGAGCGAAAGATACAATTGGCCTTTTTTACTTAGCGTCGCAAGTTCGTCGTCGCTCATGGCGCGAATTGGAACAGAAGTCAATTCAAACTGGTACGACGAACCGACTTGCAGAGAGTCAAATCCGAGTTTTCCGTAAGCGACTTGTTCAATCGCGTCGTTCGACAGCAACTTGCGCGACAGACGTTCGATTTCTTCGACGTCGACGCCGTCGATCCAATACTTTTTAAAAGTCCGAACCGCGGACGGAACGACGTTATACTCGGCGGCGGATTTACGCGCGGCGTCCGCCACGACGTCCGTGACGCCAGGCTTAGGGAGAACGTAAACGATCTTGCCCTTCGCGCCTGTCAACGATTCGTCCAAACGCGCGTCGCCAACTTGCCCGACCGTCGCGCGTTCGACGACGGAATCCGCGAGAAGCTTGTTTACGAGCAAGTCAATCTGCTCGCGCGTTAAATCGCCTTGGATTAAATATCCTCGCGCGGTTCCAATAGTCAAACTGGAGGAAAAGCCAAGATCCGCGGCGTCCGCGGACGCCTCGCCGGCAGCGACGTCGGGCAACCCCGGCGCGGCAAAAATATCAACTTCCCAAAGCATCTCGTTTCTTCTTTGTTTCGTGCAAAAAGTTTAGTATTGATTCGCTGTCGTCGTCCTTTAAGAACTGTTTCCAGCGAAGAATTTGTTCTTCCATACGTTCCAGCGCGTCAAGAACCGCCGTATGATTCGCGCTGTATATTTCCACCCACATTTCAGGACTGCTTCCAGACAAACGCGTTACGTCTCGAAAACCGGTTCCCGTGAATAAAAACTCGTCCAACGGCACGACGCTCATCGTCAACACCGACGCGAGATTCGGCAGGTGACTCGTTCTCGCCAATATCTGATCGTGCTCCTCCGCCGACGTCTCGAGAACGCGCGCGCCTACTTTACTCCAAAAGACGCGGACGCGGCGAATCATATCAAAGTCGACGCCGGCGATACTGTGCGAAGCCATCGACGAAAAATCGGACGGAATAGCCTTCATCGAACTGAGCGCGTCTTGCCGTTCAACCGCCGTCGTCCAAGGCGTCAGGATCGTCAATTTGTTGCGAAAAAGGTCGGCGCGCGCGTACTCGACGCCCGACTTGTCGCTCCCGGCAATCGGATGCGCGGGGACAAACACGACGCGCGTGTTCTCGGGAAGTTCAGTCGTTCGCAACAACTCTTCTCCCGCCTGAGCAAAACCTTTTTTAGCGCTTCCTACGTCGGAAATAACGTAATCTCGTCCCTTAAACCAAGATTCGAAACGCAGGTCCCAAAGCTCGCGCAACGCGCGAATATTTGTCTCGACCGGCAACGCAAAAATAATCATCGTAGGTTGGCCGGGCTCGCATAACTCAAGAGCTTCGCGCCACGAAGTCGCGTACGCGTCGATCGCGCCAAGACTGGCCGCGCGCTTCAACTTCTCTTCCGATCGACCAAGCCCGACAATCTTGCCTCCGCATTTCGCTATTTTGGCGGCTAGTCCAATGGAACCGCCAAGCAGTCCAACGCCGTACACGATAGTTTGTTCAAACGTTTCGATGGGATCGTACCTCTCAACAGCAAGTTTCCATATTAAGCTGGTCAGGCCGCGCGAAAAAGGGCGCATATTCGCTACCGATACGGCTATTATAAGCCCCTCTGCGTTTACGTCAATTCTGTGCGCGCCGACCTGTCGCAATTCAGGGTTCTTCCGTCAGGCTCGGTCAAACGCCTTACGAATTATCCAAACGAAGCGTCGACTCGTTTCGCTTTCGTCGACGCACGCGATTAATGTGCCGTTCAAAGTCGCCGCAAGCAATTAACTCCGTCAAAACGAATTGTACTAACGTCGAAACGGGACATGAGTAGAACCCAAGTTTTTGTTCAAACGTTGAAACGAGTTTTTTAGGTAAGACCATGTAACCGGCTCGAAGCGCGGGAGAGATCGTTTTGGAAAAAGTGTTAAGAAAGACGACGTTTTCGTCGTTCGTAATCGAAAACAAGGTCTCCTGACTCTTTGACGCGAGCGAAAACTCCGATTCAAAATTATCTTCGATAATGAAACGGTCGCTCACGCTCGACCATCGCAGGTATTCATGCCGTTTTGACGCGGTCGCCATGACTCCGGAAGGAAAGCTCCGATATGGAGACACGTGTAAGACGTCCGCGTCGCAAGACCACAAAGCGCGGCTTTCAATTCCATCGTTTCCTAGCGGAAGCGTCGAATAGTTGACGTCCGACGCTATATAGGCTTTCTCTATCTTATTGTATGACGGCGATTCGATGGCGTATCGTCGGTTACGTCCCAAAAGTTCTACAATCAGACGATAAAAATACTCTACGCCCGCTCCTATGATTATCTGATTGACGTCGACGTCGACGTCGTAATTCCGAGCAAGATATTTCTTTAACGCCTCGCGGAGTTCCAGACGTCCGGAATTGGGGGAACGTTCCCAAACGCCTTCGGCGACGTCGCGTAAAACGCGCCGAACAGTCTTTGCAAAAACGGAAAAAGGAAAATCTGACGGATTGCTGGAATACGTCGAAAGAAAACCGGAGCGTTGAGGTTCGTCGGCGACGTCAAATTCGTCGCCCGACCGAAATACAACGAAGTAGCCGCTCCTTTCACGCGACTCGACATACCCCTCGTCGCATAACAGAGCGTACGTATGTTCGACGGTGATCGTACTAACGCCCGTTTCCTGAGCTAACAACCGCTTTGAAGGAATCTTGTCGTGGAACTGATAAACTCCTTTTACGACGTCGGCGCGAATCTGTTCGTATAGCTGTAGGTAAGCGGGTTTCTTGCTTTCTTTTTCAACGTAATACTTCATCTGACCATATAAAATTTTCCTAATCTGAACATTTCATATAACCAAAATCATTATATACTTTTCCTCATTACGACAAAGGAGGATCAAATGCCCCGCGATAAACAAAAGAAAATAGCGGTCATTAACGATTTTTCAGGTTTCGGGCGATGCTCAATCGCCGTCGCGTTGCCGATTATTTCGGCGCTGAAAATCCAATGCTGTCCGCTTCCAACGGCGATTTTTTCCAATCACACGGGATTCGACAGTTTTTTCTTCACCGACTATACGCGGCATATGAACGCTTATATGGACGAATGGAAAAAACTGGATTTGCGATTTGACGGAATACTAACCGGTTTTTTAAGCTCTGTTGAGCAAATCGACCACATCAAGCGTTTTTTCGATCTGTTCTACGATGAAAAAACAATCGCCGTCGTCGATCCCGTAATGGGCGATTCTGGAAAACTGTATGCCACGTACACTATCGAGTTGGCAAAAAGCCTTTCCTCGCTTCTTCCTCTGGCCGACGTCATTACGCCTAATCTAACGGAGGCTTGCGTCCTTGCCGACGTCGATTATCGTCCCGACGTCGGCGACGACGAACTCCTGAAAATATGCGAAAAACTCAGCGCATGCGGTCCGAAAAGAATTGTCGTTACCGGATTAGAACGCGGAGACGTCCTTAGCAACTACGTTTTTGAACGAGACTCGCCCCCTGTAATTGTGAACGAACCGAGAATCGGAGTCTGCCGTTCAGGGACGGGAGACGTCTTTTCGGCGATAATCGCCGCCGACGCCGTCAACGGAAAAGATTTTGCAGAATCGGTTCGACGCGCGTCTTCGTTTATCGCCAAAGCGATGCGTCGTACGATGGAGAAAGACGTCGCGCCTCAGAGCGGAGTCTGCTTCGAAGAAATACTCTTGGAACTGTAACTATCCGGAGATTCGTAACATGACCAAAGATTTGAATTTCACATATCTCGTTCGCAATAGCGTTTATATCAATTTAACGAATCGATGTCCTTGTTCTTGCACGTTTTGCCTTCGCAACAACGCGGACGGAGTCTTCGGATCGGGGTCGTTATGGCTCGAACACGAGCCGACCGTCGAAGAAGTTTGTCAAAGTCTGGATTCCTGGAAACTTGACCAATACGACGAAGTTGTGTTTTGCGGATATGGAGAGCCGACGGTTCGACTTGACGCGCTGTTAAAAATCGCCCAATATATTCGTTCAAAAAGCGACGTTAAAATTCGAATCAACACGAACGGACTAACCGATCTCATCTGGAAAGAAAAAACGGCGAGCAAACTTCAAGGACTTGTCGACGTAGTGTCGATTAGTTTAAACGCAAGCAATAAAGAAAAATACCTTGAATTAACGCGTTCGAAATTCGGGATCAACTCTTACGACGCAATGCTGCAATTTGCGCAAGATTGCGTGAAATACGTTCCCAAAGTAGTTATGACGATCGTCGACGTCGTTACGTCGCCGGAAGAACAAAAAGAATGCGAAAAAATATGTCGGGAACGCGGAATTACTCTGAGAATTCGCCCCTACGAACCGTAAACGATCCTCCAAAAGAGACGGACGTCCGTTGAAAAATACGCAAACAAAAAACTGAAGAACATTGAAAGCGCTTTCAAGAGCGTGTATAATGAGTTGAAGGGCGCGACGCCATATTGTCGTAAATCGCGTCCTCAAAACAACGATATTTACCGTTCGTCATATGTATCGGCGGCAGTTGGGTGTTTTTTGCGATTTTCAACGGCTGCCCACAAGTATTAGGATTATATGCAATGCGACGTCGAGATTTTTTAACCGCGTCTGCGCTAACCGCCGCAGCGTTACCGTTTGCTTCCTCACTTTCCCGACTTTTCGCCGCCGAAAGCGACGCGAAAAAAATTCTTCTTTTCAGCCGATCTCAAGGTTTCGAACACTCGCCAATCAAATTTGACGAAAACGGGAACTGCGTCGCAGGCGACACGCTCAAGAAACTCGCGAAAGAACTTGGGTATGAACTTGTCAGCACAAAGGACGGTTCCGTTTTTGACGGCGATTTAAGCCAGTACGCCGCCTTCGTCTTTTACACGAGCGGCAACCTCGATCAGGAAGGCGGCGACGGAGCCGCGCCTATTAGCGCCGACGGTATGAAAAACTTTTTCCAGGCGATTCGCAACGGCGTCGGATTCCTTGGCTTCCACAGTTCGACAGACACGTTCCGAAGCGGCACGGGATACAAGGTAGACGCGTATTTCGATCAAACGGAATACATTCGTATGCAAGGCGGCGAATTCATCGTTCACGGTCAACAACAAGAAGCGACCGTCGAAATTCACGACGACGTTCTTCCGTCCCTCGCGGCTCGTAAACCCTCCTATCGCTGGTTTGAAGAATGGTACGCTAACAAAAACTTTGCGCCCGACATGCACGTTCTGGCTTCCGTACAGACGGCCGACATGAAGAAAGACGGTCCGAACAAGTGTTACGACCGTCCCGCCTTCCCGTGCGTTTGGACGCGCAAGGAGCAAAAAGGAACTGTAATTTACTGCGCTTTCGGACATAACGACGCGTTCTGGTCGGACGGCAAACACGACGATCTTCTCTCCGACCTTCTCAAAGTTGCCGTTGGAAAGATCGAAGTGTCGACCGAACCCAACTTGAAGCGTTGCTGTCCCCAAGCGGACATGCTCCAATTCGACTGGATTAAGGGATTGGAAAACACTTCCGACTGATCTTACCAAAAGTTTCGCGCGGCCAAAAATCAAAGCCGCGCGGTTCGACCTTGAAACAACGAGGTTCTTATGGAATCTGAGTTCTATAACATTGCCGAGCGTCTTATATGCATGGCCGAAACGATTCCTGATTCCATCGCGATAGCGGAACCGTTGTTTCAAGGAAAGAAACCTCGTCGAGATCATTTTGGCAAGCGCGAATACGCCGCCGTTACCTTCGCCGAACTCAATCAGGACTCCGACCAGATAGCCGCCGCGCTCCAACGTTCAGGCGTTAAACCCGGAATGCGTCTTGCCTTGATGGTTCGGCAGGGAATCGACTTTATCTCTCTTGTGTTTGCTCTCTATAAAACAGGAGCGACTCTTGTCCTAATTGATCCGGGCATGGGCGTTAAACGCATGCTCGTTTGTCTTCGGGAAGCTGAACTTGACGGCTTTGTCGGCGTCCCGGAAGCGCAAATAGCGCGATTGCTGTACCGTCGTTGGTTTCCAAAAGCAAAACATAATCTAACGGTCGGCAAACGTTATTGTTGGGGCGGTCTTTCCCTTTCGGAAATTCGTCGGGGCCCGGCGTTGAAACCGGAAGATCCGCGCACCAGACTTGACGACCCTGCCGCGATTATCTTTACCAGCGGAAGCACCGGCGTCGCCAAAGGCGTTTTATATACGTATCAAATGTTTAAAACACAGGTCGAAGAAATTTCGAAACGTTTAAACATTCAGCCTGGCGGAGTTGATCTTGTCGGTTTTCCGTTCTTTGGTCTGTTCAACGCCGGAATGGGAACAACCGCGGTTATCCCCGATATGGATTCGACAAAACCGGGTTCCGTCGATCCGAAGCTTTTCCTGGAAGCCGCCGACGACTGGAAAATAACTCAATCGTTCGGTTCGCCTGCGTTGTGGAATCGCGTCGTCGACTACTGCATTCTCCACAATCGTAAAATTGAAACCTTGAAACGCGCCGTCATTGCGGGCGCGCCGGTGTCTTTCGATCTACTCAAAAGATTCAGACAAATTCTCCCGGACGACGCGGAAATTATCACGCCGTATGGAGCGACGGAATCTCTGCCCCTCGCCGCGATCGAGTCGCGAGAGGTGCTCGAAGAAACAAGCGTTAAAACGAAAACAGGCGCGGGGGTATGCGTTGGAAAATTCTTCGACAAGCCGCTCGATCATTTAATTATTCCCGTCACAGACAGTCCTATTCGCAGTCTCAGCGATATCAAAACGTTGCAACAGGGAGAAATTGGCGAATTGCTCGTTTCCGGACCCCAATGTTCTCCCCGATACGTTACGCGCGTCGAAGCAAACGAGTTCGCGCTTGTATCTGGCGACGACGGTCGACTCTGGCGGCGCGTCGGCGACGTGGGTTATTTCGACGACCAGGATCGTTTTTGGTTTTGCGGAAGAAAATCGCATCGTGTTGAAACCGCGGAAGGACCGATGTTTACCATTCCCTGCGAAGCCATTTCCAACGAATCGCCAAAAGTCTTTCGTTCGGCGCTCGTGGGGGTTCCGTTGCCTAAAGACTACGAACCGCCGCGCGATATTTCCGACCGAGCAAAAGCTTTCCAGCGACAATGGAAAGAGCCCGCGATGGTTGTCGAACCGACGCCAAACAAACGCCCTGAAAACGAGGTGGAGGAGGAGCGTTTTTGCGCCGAGATCCTTGAACTATTGAAAAAGTCTCCTTTAACAAAATCCATTAAACGAGTCTTTGTCTGCGAGAAATTCCCTGTCGACGTGCGGCACAACGCCAAAATTAACCGAGAATTACTTTCCGAATGGGCTACGGCAAAAATACAGGGAAAAAACATACCGCTTGTCAACGCGCCAATAAAAGGTTAGGGGGCGTCGTTTAATGATTTCTGACAGCGCTATTGTCGCGCAAGCGTCCGCGCCGGGTCCCGCGCGTCGGGGAATGATTCGACTCTCTGGTAAAAACGTGCTAAGCGCCGTCAGGACTGTCTTCTTCCCAAAAGAACAATCTTTCTGTTTTCAACAGGACTCGAGTTCTAACGACGTCGCTACAAACGTTGTTTTGGAAGATTCCTCAAAAACTGCAATTATCGACGGTTGGCTCGCGCCTTGGGGAACAAACGAACCCGAGACGACCGTTCCATGCGCTCTGTTCTATTGGCCCCAGGGACGAGGGTTCACAGGGGAACAATCCCTCGAGCTTCATCTGACAGGCTCTCCGGCGATTTTAGACGCTGCAGTACGAACGATTTGTGAAACGAAGTCCGCCCGACTCGCGACGCGCGGCGAATTTACGTTGCGAGCTTTTTTATCAGGACGAATCGACCTAACGCAAGCAGAGGCGATTCTTGGAGCAATCGACGCAAGTTCCGACTCCGAGTTGCAAAACGCTTTAGTTCAACTTTCCGGTTCTCTGTCTCGAGATTTTGCCATTCTCCGAGAAAAACTCCTGGACGTTTTGTGCGATCTTGAGGCAGGTTTTGATTTTGTCGACGAAGACATTGAATTTGTTACTAAAAATGAAATTCGAACGCGTTTAGAAGAAACAAAAGAGCTGGTTGAAAAAACGTTGAAACGCGCCATAACGCAACTTGGCGCCGATCGAATTCCGA
>JAEEGL015642988.1_pt1 | contig 12198 bp, 10 predicted proteins | sample 9134231 | NCBI WGS metagenome assembly JAEEGL01 (sample SAMN16246548, study PRJNA631951) | gut metagenome | biome: gut microbiome; feature: rumen; material: fiber-attached | host: Bos | place: Iran: Karaj | collected 2018-10
AATGATGATAAGGCAAATGATAGTCGAAATGATAGCCTAAGTAATAGTGTAAATAGTACTATCAGGCTATTGAGGCTAATCCTGGTATTCAGAGAAAACGTATTTCTGAATTGACAGGAAAGAGTATCCCTACAATTGATAGACATATTGCCTTGTTGGCTAAATCAAACCTTATTGAACATAGAGACTCGGATAAGACGGGGGGATATTACGTAAAGAAATAAAACTATGAATATGTGGTTGACATACGGATTGATAGCAGTGATTCTGGTCATTGCACTATACACAAATCTCCACGTATCACGAGTATCACACGGATTATTAACGATAGACGAAAGACGAAGGACGAATAGCAAATATCTCTATCGAAACTGGAGAATTTAAGTGAATTAGGTACAAAAAAGCAACAGCAGCTACAGTCGAATAGGATTGTAGCTGCTGTTGTTATAATAGATCGGTACTAATACCTGTAATTTATCAATTATTTTCGACAAATTACCTGGTGGATTCGTTTACTTTATTCCGGAAAGATGGGGGCTAATGGTAGCGGCTGTAGATCACCTGCATCTGCTGGGGCTGTGTGCCTCCAACGAGGCGGATGCTGTTGAGCGAGAAGTCGTGGTTGACGCTGACCTGTGTGGTGATGCCTGTCTGCTGGTTGGTGGTCGTGGTGACGGCTACGGGGAGCAGTACGACGCGATTCCAGTCGGGGTGTGCGGCATTCCATTGCTCGGAGGTGAGGCCTTCGGCAGCCATGCCGCGCTGTTTCTCGTGGAAGAGCGTGGCAAGGAGGCGCGAGATGTTGGGGAAGGTGTAGGTGTTGTAGGCGTTCTCGAAGGCGGCGGTGTAGGTGGTGATGCCGTCGGCCACGCTTCTTTTGGCGAAGAAGGTGCTCATGTCGGCCTTCCTCACCATGAGGAGGTTGCTGGGAACGCCGAGGGCTCGGTCTGAGGTGGCGTTGAAGCGGGTGAGGATGATGCGTGCTCGCGAGACGCTGTCCTGCTCGTGACCGGCGAAGATCTCATCCACGGGCAGCGTGACCTCGGTGGCGAGTGCTGCGGGGGACTTGAGGTAGGTGTAGGGTTTGTCGCCAGTGAGGAGCTCCGAGAGGTCGCCGTTGATGATGCCGGTGCTCTGGATGACCTCCGGCGTGGCTGAGAAGCGGGCTACGGCGTTGTAGGTGCTGTCCTTGTGGACGTAGCGGAAATGAACGTTCAGGGCCGAGACGTCGAGCTTGAGCATGGTGCCGGTGCCGCCGCGGAGCTGGAAATAGAAGCCGGGGAGGACGTTGTGGATGAAGTGCCAGGAATCGACGAAGAACTCGGGATGATCCATGGCGGCCCGGAGCAGGCGTGTGCCGAAGGAGATGGGGAGTCGCACGCGGACATTATTATAATAGGTGGTGCTGGTGCGCTCGGATTCGGTGAGGGCGTAGTTGGATGGCGTGAAGGTCTTCACGGCCAGTGGCTGTGCATCGGGAGCGACGTAGTCGGCGAAATTGATATCGGAGTAGTAGGTGACATCCTCGCGGAGTATGTTGTCCTTGTCGAGCTCATAGACGGCGAGGGTCATGGGGTTGGTGCCGTCGCCGAAGTAGGAGTTGTAGTAGAGGCGCACATCTACGGAGTCGGCCTGCAGCTCCCCTTGCTCGTTCTTGACGATGGTGGATGCTTCGGGCAGGGTGTAGTCCTCGGAGGTGTGGAACTGTGCCATGAACTCGGCCTTGACGGTGGCTCCTGTCTCGGGGTCCTCGACCTGTCCGAGGTAGCAGTTGGCGCTGTTGGCGATGACGGCATCGACGGGTACGGTGCGCGTCGTGAAGGTGAAGCTCTCGGAGGTGGACGTGATGACATCGGCGTCGGGAATGACGCCAATGGAAGCCGTGTCGTCGTCGCAGGAGGTCATCAGGAAGGCGAATGAGAGTAAGAGGTATGAGAGGCTAAATAGTGCTCTTTGCGCGTTGTGATTATTCATTATCCGGAAATATACTTTTTTTCGTTAAGTGGCTCACTCCTCTTCCTTTCCCTCGCCCCACACGGAGTCGAAGAAATCGACGACGGCCGCCGAAGCGCCGTTGGCAGCAACGTCGAAAGGCCCGAACACGGGTAGTCCTCGCTGCTGGGCATAGGCGATGACTTCGGGGTCTTCCTCGCCGGGCATGAGCATGAGGGCGTCGCTGTAGTTGAGGGCGAGCTTCATGAGGTCGAGGTGGGTGAGCCTGTCGGGGAATCCCTTGAGTTCGTCGCCGTTCATGCCTTTGAACTTCAGGTTGGCCCGGAACTGCTCAGTCGTGGGCAGTGTGAGCTTGCCTCCGCCAGGTGTGAAGACGATGCGGCTGTCGCGGAAGGAGGGTTCCTCGCGGAAGCTTGTTTTGATGTAAAGAGGTGCAATGGCTGAGGCCCATCCCTGGCAATGTATGATGTCGGGCACCCAACGGAGTTTCTTGACGGTCTCGAGGACGCCGCGGGCGTAGAAGATGGCTCGCTCGCCGTTGTCGGGGTATTCGCGGCCGTTCTCGTCGCAGTTCTCGAGACGCTTCATGAAATAGTCGTCGTTGTCGATGAAATAGACCTGCATACGCGCCGACGGGATGGAGGCCACCTTGAGGATGAGCAGATGGTCTGTGTCGTCGATGATGAGATTCATGCCCGAAAGGCGAATGACCTCGTGCAACTGGCAGCGTCGCTCGTTGATGGTGCCCCACTTCGGCATGAAGGTACGTATTTCACGTCCCTTCTCCTGAACGAATTGGGGGATGCGTCGTCCCCATGTCGCGATTTGTGTCTCGGGGACATAGGGCATGATCTCCTGTGTGATGAACAGTACTTTTCTTGTCTTCATCCTGCTGGAATTTATGATTTCAGTTTGCAAAGATATAAATAAAATCTCGGATATTTGCAACGAAAAGGGCACGAAAGTCATTTAAATGAGCTTTTTTTGTATTTATTTTGCTTTTTTGCTTCCATATTTGGCAAATATTGTGTTAATTTGCGCCCTAAATGAAGACAATTACATCCATCAACCAGTTGCGCGGCGAACTTGCCGCCGCCCGAGCCGAAGGTAAGACCGTCGGCCTCGTGCCCACCATGGGTGCTTTGCACCAGGGTCATGCTTCTCTCGTCCGTCGTTCCGTCAGCGAGAATGACGTGACGGTGGTCAGCATTTTTCTAAATCCTACTCAGTTCAACGACAAGAGCGACCTTGAGCGCTATCCGCGGACGTTGGAAGCCGACTGCGCGCTGCTCGAACAATGCGGCGCCCAGATTGCCTTTGCTCCATCGGTGGCAGAGGTTTATCCAGAGCCCGATACGCGTCAGTTCTCCTATCCCCCGACGGATGCCGTCATGGAAGGTGCCCGCCGTCCGGGACATTTCAACGGCGTGTGCCAGGTGGTGTCGAAGCTGTTCAGCTACGTGGAGCCCGACCGCGCCTACTTCGGCGAGAAGGACTTCCAGCAGATAGCCGTCATACGCCGCATGGTGGATGACTTCGGCTTCAAGCTGCAGATTGTGCCCTGCCCTGTCGTACGCGAAGAGAGCGGCCTGGCGATGTCGAGCCGCAACACGTTGCTGACGCCCGAGGAGCATCGCGCCGCAGCCCACATCTACCACGTCCTGGAGTGGAGCCTGTCCTTTGCCAAGGACCATACGGTAGATGAGACGCAGCAGTTTGTCGTCGATTGCATCAACGCCCATCCGCAGCTCGAGGTGGAGTACTACTCCATCGTCGATGCCGACTCGCTGGCCGATGTCCACGCGTGGGACGAAGCAGCGGCAATCGTGGGATGCATCACGGTTTACTGCGGCACCAAGCCGATTCGACTGATCGACCATATACATTATTGAGAGTTGAAAGCCTATGACGGTTGAAATACTGAAATCTAAGATACATTGTGCCACAGTAACTGAGGCGAACCTCAATTACATGGGCAGCATCACCATCGACGAAGCGCTGATGGATGCAGCGGGCCTTCTGCCCGGCGAGCGCGTTCACATCGTCAACAACATGAACGGCGAGCGTTTTGACACCTATATTATAAAAGGTACGCGCGATAGCGGTTGCATCTGCCTCAACGGCGCTGCGGCTCGTAAGGTTCAGGTGGGCGACGTGGTCATCATCATGGCCTACGCCAGCATGACGCCCGAGGAAGCGCGGACGTTTAAGCCGCAGGTCATCTTCCCCGACAAGGACAATCGCCTGCCCAACAAGGATTAGGCTTTACAACGAATTATACGCGCTCGAATCGAAGAGATGATAGCGCCGCGGCGGACAATATCAGGCGGGAAAAACGCCTGACACACTACCACGGGAGGGAGGCGATGTAGAGGCGGACAGCTTCAGGCGGAAAAACCGCCTGACACACTACCACGGGAGGGCGATGTAGAGGAAGACATTGGCAAGCAAAAAAAAGAGAGGCTGTGTCGTTTGTGGGACACAGCCTCTTCTTTTGTTATTGGCATCTCAAGCGCGCTAAATACGCGAAGAGGGAATAAGCTTAATACGCGAAGAGGGGATGCTTAGTAGGCGAAGAGGGGGTAGGCCTTCATGATGGCGTTGACCTCGGCGCGTACGGCAGCGATGACAGCCTCGTTCTCGGGATCGTTGAGAACGCGCTCGATGAGCTCGGCAATCTTGACCATGAGGTCTTCCTTGGCGCCGCGGGTGGTGATGGCGGGCGTGCCGAGGCGTATGCCTGAGGTCTGGAAGGCACTGCGGCTGTCGAAGGGCACCATGTTCTTGTTCACCGTGATGTCGGCAGCCACGAGGGCGTTCTCGGCCACCTTGCCCGTGAGGTCGGGATACTTGGAGCGCAGGTCCACGAGCATGGAGTGGTTGTCAGTGCCGCCGCTGACGATGTCGAAGCCGCGCTTGATGAGTTCAGCAGCGAGGCAGGCAGCGTTCTTCTTCACCTGAGCCTGGTACTCGCGGAACTCGGGTGTGAGGGCTTCGCCGAAGGCTACTGCCTTGGCAGCGATGACATGCTCGAGCGGTCCGCCCTGAATGCCTGGGAAGACGGCGCTGTTCAGGAGCGCTGACATCATCTTGGTGACACCCTTGGGCGTCTTCTTGCCCCAAGGATTCTCGAAGTCCTTGCCCATGAGGATGATGCCGCCGCGGGGACCGCGGAGCGTCTTGTGGGTGGTGGAGGTGACGATGTGGGCGTATTTCAACGGGTTGTTGAGCAATCCGGCAGCAATGAGTCCTGCGGGGTGAGCCATGTCAACCATGAAGATGGCGCCAACCTTGTCGGCAATGGTACGCATGCGTGCGTAGTCCCATTCGCGGCTGTATGCCGAGCCGCCGCCGATGATGAGCTTGGGCTTGTGCTCGAGGGCGAGCTTCTCCATCTCGTCGTAGTCCACGCGGCCTGTCTCCTTGTTGAGGTTGTAGCCAACGGGACGATAGATGATGCCGGAGGTGTTGACGAGCGAGCCGTGGGAGAGGTGGCCGCCGTGGTCGAGGTTCAAGCCCATGAAGGTGTCGCCGGGATTGAGGCATGCGAGGAAGACGGCAGCATTGGCCTGAGCGCCGGAGTGAGGCTGCACGTTGGCATACTCTGCATCAAAGAGTTGGCAGAGGCGGTCGATGGCCAGCTGCTCCACCTTATCGACGACCTGGCAGCCGCCGTAGTAGCGATGGCCGGGATAGCCCTCGGCATACTTGTTGGTGAGCGGTGACCCCATGGCCTCCATGACCTGCGGGCTGACAAAGTTCTCTGACGCGATGAGCTCGATGCCGCGTTCCTGACGCGCACGTTCTTCTTGAATGAGCTCGAAGATGGTGTTGTCTCGTTTCATTTTGTTTGATTATACAAGTTTTACTTTTCTGATATCCTGTTCGTGGTTGCAATAGTGGCAACGTATGATGCCGCGTTGTTTGTCGATGACATGGAATACGGTGGACATCGGTTCGTTGTTGGTGATGCATTTAGGGTTGTCGCAATGTACGATGCCGCGGAGCTCGTCGGGCAATGCCACGGGACGTTTCTCGACGACCTCGTAGTCGCGTATGATGACCAGCGTGACGTTAGGCGCGACGACGGATAGCTGGTTGAGCTCCTCGTCGGTGAAGAAGCGGTCGGCAATCTTGATGATGCTCTTGGTGCCCATCTTGCTGGACTTGAGGTTGTAGCCGATGGTGACCTTGGAGGTCATCTGGTCGAGATGCAACAGGTTGATGACCTCGAAGAGGCGGTCGCATGGGATATGGTCGATGACGGTGCCGTGGTCGAGGGCTGAGACTATCAATTCTTGTCTTTTCATGAGATGATGGTTGGATCGTTTTGTATTTCTTCGAGGCTGATGCCCAGGGTGTCGCAGATGATGGCCTGACGTGCAAAGAGTCCGTTGCGCGCCTGCTGGAAATAGTAGGCATGGGGGTCGTCGTCGATGGCGTATTCAATCTCGTTGACACGCGGCAGCGGGTGTAGGATGCGCATATTCTCGCGCGCCTTGGCAAGCATGGGCAGTTTGAGCAGATAGCGGTCTTTCACGCGCTCGTACTCCATCAGGTCGGTGAAGCGCTCGCGTTGCACGCGCGTCATATATAATATGTCTGCTTCGGCGATGACATCGGCGTCAAAATCCTGATGCTCAACATATTTGATGTGATGCTGTCGGCAGTATTCCTTGTACACATCGGGCATCGCCAGTTCGTCGGGCGCGATGAAATGGAAGGTGGGATTGAAATGGCGCATGGCCATGAGCAGCGAATGCACGGTGCGTCCATACTTCAAATCGCCTACCAGGAAGATGTTGAGGTTGTCCAGCGTGCCCTGCGTCTGATTGATCGTGTAGAGGTCGAGCATCGTCTGCGAGGGGTGCTGGTTGGCTCCGTCGCCGGCGTTGATGATGGGCACGGGCGCGATCTCGCTGGCATAACGTGCAGCCCCTTCGAGGTAGTGGCGCATGACGATGACGTCGGCGTAGTTGGAGACCATCATGATGGTGTCCTTGAGCGTCTCACCCTTAGTGCCGCTGGTGACCTTGGGGTCGGCAAAACCGATGACGCGAGCGCCCAGGCGGTTGGCCGCCGTCTCGAAGCTCAGACGAGTGCGCGTGGAGGGTTCAAAGAACAGAGTTGCGACGATGCGCCCCTGAAGGATAAGGCGATTGGGATGGCGTTCGAATTCCTGTGCCATTCGGATGAGATACTCAATCTTCTCACGCGAATGGTCGGCGATGGTGACGAGACTATTTGATTTCACGATAATGACAATTTCACGATTTGACAATGATGCTCGTTTCTATTTGGCGGCAAATATAGCATAAAAGTTTGGGGTGACCGAATCTCTCGGGTGAAAAGATTGCTAATAGATGCAAAATATGCAATTTTTCTTCTTTTTTTGCCTGTGATTTGAGATAAATCCGTAAATTTGCAAACCATTTTCACCTATTATGAGAAAGAAAGTCATTATCGGACTATGGACCGTCCTCCTGGTTGTTGTGCTGGGCACGGTAGCCGCCTTCTGGGCTATAGCCAAGGGCTACATAGGCTATATGCCTGATCTCCAACAATTAGAGAACCCCGTGAACAAGTTCGCCTCGCAGGTTATTTCATCCGACGGCAGGGTGCTGGGAACGTGGAGCTACACGCGTGCCAACCGCCTGTTCGTGAACTACAACCAGATAGCGCCTTCAACGGTTCAGGCTTTGGTGGCGACCGAGGACGTGCGCTTCTACGACCATTCAGGCATCGACTTCCGCGCCTTGATGCGTGCCATCTTCAAGCGTGGTATCCTTCGTCAGAAGAACGCTGGCGGCGGCTCGACCATCACGCAGCAGTTGGCCAAGCAGGTGTATTCCTCACAAGCGTCGAGCGTCGAGGAACGACTGTCGCAGAAACCCATCGAATGGGTCATCGCCGTACAGCTCGAACGCCTTTACACGAAAGAGGAGATCCTGACGATGTACCTCAACTACTTCGACTTCCTGCACAACGCCGTAGGTCTGAAATCGGCTGCCAAGACCTATTTCAGCAAAGAGCCTAAGGACTTGACGGTCAACGAGAGCGCCATGCTCATCGGATTGTGCAAGAACCCCTCGTACTACAATCCCGTCAGATACCCCGAGCGGGCACTCCAACGGCGCAACGTCGTGCTGGGACAGATGCTGAAGGCGGGCTACGTGACGCAGGAAGAGATGGATTCGCTGTCGGCACAACCCATCGAGCTGAACTTCCATCGCGCCGACCACAAGGAGGGCGAGGCGACCTATCTGCGTGAGCATCTGCGCACGATGATGATGGCCAAGAAGCCCGAACGCGCCAACTATGCCTCGTGGCAGAAACAGAAATACTACGAGGACAGCGTGGCATGGGAGAACGACCCGCTCTACGGATGGTGCAACAAGAACAGGAAAAAGGACGGCTCGTACTACAACATCTACACCGACGGTCTGAAAGTGTTCACGACCATCGACAGCCGCATGCAGCGCTATGCCGAAGAGGCTATGGCAGAGCATGTTACCGGTTATCTGCAGCCCCACTTCAACGCCGAACGCAAGGGCAAGGCCAACGCGCCTTACGGCTCCAACATCAGCAGCGAGAAAGCCAAGCAAGACCTCAATCGTGCCATGCGCCAGAGCGCCCGTTACCTTGCCATGAAGCAGGCCGGAGCCAGCGACGCGGACATCGAGAAGGCTTTTGCCACACCCGTTGAGATGACCGTTTATTCTACCTCCGGAGACATCGACACGACGATGACGCCCTTGGACAGCATCAAGTACACCAAGGGCTTCCTGCGTTCAGGCTTCGTATGCATGGACCCGCATACGGGAGCCGTCAAGGCTTACGTCGGCGGTCTGAACTTCAGGCACTTCCAATACGACATGGCCAGCCTGGGCAAGCGACAGGTGGGATCGACCATCAAACCCTATCTCTACACGCTGGCCATGGAGAACGGATGGAGTCCTTGCGACGTGGCTCCCAACGTGCAGCAGACCTATCAGGTGGGAGGCGGCCAGACGTGGACACCCCGCAACGGCAGCCGTGCCCGCTACGGCGAGATGGTGACCCTGAAATGGGGCTTGGCACAGTCCAACAACTGGATTTCGGCCTACCTGATGAGCCAGCTCAACCCCTCGGCCTTCGTGCGTCTGCTCCACGAATTCGGCATCATGAACCAGGACATCCATCCCTCGATGTCGCTGTGTCTCGGACCGTGTGACATCTCGGTTCAGGAGATGGTTTCGGCCTACACGTCCTTCCCCAATAAGGGCATCCGCACTGCCCCACTCTACGTCACGCGCATCGAGGATGCTGAAGGAAACATCGTGGCAGAATTCGCACCTCGCATCAACGAGGTCATCAGCGAGGAAAGCGCCTACAAGATGATCGTGCTCATGCGCGGCGTCATCGACGGCGGTACGGGTTCACGCATGCGCAACCGCTACAAGATCACCGCCCCGATGGGTGGCAAAACGGGTACGACGAACGACAATTCCGACGGTTGGTTCGTAGGCTACACGCCCAATCTGGCCTTCGGCGCATGGGTCGGCGGCGACGAACGCGACATCCACTTCAACAGCATGACCTACGGTCAAGGCGCCTCGGCTTCCCTGCCTATCTGCGCTTTGTTCCTGCAGAAGGTGTACAAGGACGCGAGCCTCGGCTATTCGCAGGACGAGCAGTTCGACATCCCCGCCGGCTTCGATCCATGCGGAGCGATCTACGTTGACGAAGGCGAAGCGGAAGAAGTGGACGAGAGCGTAGGTCTGGACGACCTCTTCGACAACAATTAAGCGCAGCCGTCATCAGGCGGGAAAAGCGCCTGACACACCACCCCGTCAGTCGCGATGCGGGCCTGAATCTCGGCCACACCACGCTGGATATAAGGTCGTTGCCAGTCGTCGGGACGCAGCACACAGCCGTCAACCCACAGCAGGTCGAGATCCAGTCGCACGATGCCTTGCCGCGTCTCAGCCTTGGTGCGTCCGGCTTGTCGCTCGATGCGCTTCAGGCGGCGAACCACGTCTGCGGGTTCCAAGCCTGTGGACATCCAAGCCACCTGATTGGTGAACCACGACGTCCCCACGAAGTCAATGGGTTCTGTCTCCTCAGGAGTACTCAGAACGACCTCGCCCTCAGCCATTTCACGCAAACGGCTCACGGCTGTCTTCAATAGCTCAGCAGCTGTGGATGTATTGCTGCCCATGCCTATAATCATCTGATGTGTCTGCATAACCGGCACAAAGTTACGACGAAATCATTTACGAAAACCGATATTTAACAACTTTAACTTCTACACAATAGAAATGCCTAACGATAACAACCGCCGTCCCCGCACCCGCACCCGCCAGGCTCAAGCGCCCGCCGAAGATGCCTTTGGACGCCAGCAGCCGCAGAACATCGAGATGGAACAGGCCGTCATCGGTGCCCTGATGATTGAGCAGGATGCCTTTTCGCAGGTGAGCGAACTGCTGAAGCCCGAGAGCTTCTACGACCATCGCCACAAAATCATCTTCGATGCCATTCGTTCGCTCAATGTACAGGAACGCCCTGTGGACATCCTGACCGTTCGCGACTACCTCGACAGCCAAAACAATCTGGAGGAAGCCGGAGGTCCCACCTATCTCATCCAACTGACCTCCAACGTCACCTCGTCGGCTCACATCGAGTACCACGCCCGCATCATCGCACAAAAATACCTGGCGCGCCAGCTCATCACCTTTGCCAGCCAGTTGTCAACCGACTGCTTCGACGCCACGCTCGACGTGGACGACTTGATGCAAGACGCTGAAGGCAAGCTGTTTGCCATCTCGCAGCAGAACCTCAAGAAGGACTTCACCCAGATCAACCCCGTCATCCACGAGGCTTTCGAGGAGTTGAAACTCGCGGCAGCCCGTCAGAACGGTTTGTCGGGTCTCTCCAGCGGTTTCCCGCATATCGACAAGATCACGAGCGGATGGCAGAATTCCGACCTCATCATCATCGCCGCGCGTCCTGCCATGGGAAAGACAGCCTTCGTGCTGTCGATGGCCAAGAAGATTGCCGTGGATGCACGTGTGCCATGCGCCATGTTCTCCCTTGAAATGAGCAAAGTACAGCTGGTCAAGCGTATGATGGTCAATGTCTGCGAAATCACGGGCGACAAGATGAAAAGCGGACAGCTGGCGCCCTACGAATGGGGACAGCTGAACAACCGCATCCGTTCGCTCTACGACGCGCCTTTCTACATCGACGACACCCCCTCGCTCTCCATCTTCGAACTACGCACGAAGGCCCGCCGTCTCGTTCGCGAGCATCAGGTCAAGATCATCCTCATCGACTACCTGCAGCTGATGAACGGTTCGGGCACAAGCTTCGGTTCACGTCAGGAAGAGGTCTCCAATATCTCACGTTCGCTCAAGGGTTTGGCCAAGGAACTCAATATCCCCATCATCGCACTCTCGCAGCTGAACCGTAGCGTGGAGAAGCGCGAAGGCGACGAGGGCAAGCGTCCGCAGCTCAGCGACTTGCGCGAATCGGGTGCCATCGAGCAGGATGCCGACATGGTATGCTTCATCCATCGACCTGAGTACTACAAAATCATGCAGGACGAGAAGGGGCGCAACATGAAAGGCATGGCAGAGTTCATCATCGCCAAGCACAGAAACGGTGCCGTCGATACCGTCGTCCTACGCTTCCGCAGCGAGTACGCGCGCTTCCAAGACCCCGAGGAAGACAACTATATCCCCATCCCCGGCGAGAAGGTGGAATACGGCTCTGCCATCAACGGCGACGTACCGGAAGGCCCCGACCTCCCCACGAGCGAGATGCCCAGCTCCAACTTCGTACCGCTGCCCGAGGCGAACAACGACGAATCGCCCTTCGGACCGCCTACGCCGACGGCAGATATGCCCTTTTAATACCTTATTTAAGCTTTAAGAATAAAAAAGTCGCTGATGACGCGTTGAAACTGCAAAGTTTTTTGTAATTTTGCGCCCGAAATAAAAGAAAACGCATTTATAAATGAATATTTCCTACAAATGGTTACGTGAGTACGTCGAGACAGACCTGACGGCTCAAGAAGTAGCAGCCGCCCTCACCTCGGGAGGTCTCGAAGTGGACGGCGTCGAAGAAGTACAGACGATCAAAGGCGGCCTCGCAGGCCTCGTCGTGGGCGAAGTGCTCACCTGCGAACCTCATCCCAACAGCGACCACATGCACGTCTGCACCGTGATTGTAAAGCCCCTCTCTAGCTCCCCCCGTGGGGGGGAG
>JAEEGL015768606.1_pt1 | contig 12198 bp, 10 predicted proteins | sample 9134231 | NCBI WGS metagenome assembly JAEEGL01 (sample SAMN16246548, study PRJNA631951) | gut metagenome | biome: gut microbiome; feature: rumen; material: fiber-attached | host: Bos | place: Iran: Karaj | collected 2018-10
GCTTATAACCAGCCAGATTGCACAGAACAAAGCAACTGTATAAATTGTAAGCTGACTGAATGTGTTGAACTGCCAGTTTTGAATTAAATTTCCATTTCCAAAGCTAAAAAGTTGTTTTAGCATAGATGCACTCATATGAAGATCTGTAACATCATCAAATGCCCAGCCAATATTTATAAGCAGGAATGTTCTTAAAATTCTAAATCCATGCCACCATTTGCTTTCTATGTTGATATGGAAAAACTTAATTAATTTTTCAAAAAGAGGCTTAAAAAGAATTCCAAGCACAATAAGCATACCGTTGTAAAGACCGTATACAATAAAGTGCCATTCTGCCCCATGCCATACACCAACAATAAAGAATACAAGAAGGTTCCCTAAACAGGCTGGAATAAGTTTTCCTGCAGTTTTATTGATTTTTGTAAGAAACTTACCCATTGAGTTGGTAAAATTTGCAAGATTATATGGATAAAATACGTAGTCTTTCATCCATGTACCAAGTGTAATGTGCCATCTGCGCCAGAATTCACCGATTGACTGACTAAAAAATGGTTGGCGGAAGTTTTCTGTGAGTTTTATACCCATTAACTCAGAAACTCCGATTACAACATCCATTCCGCCAGAAAAGTCAGCATAGAGTTCAATGGAATAAAAGAGAAGTCCAACAAAGGTTATATACCATGGTAGATTTGCGTGGTTTCCAAAAATATAAGTTACAACTTCAGTTGCACGGTCTGCAATTACAAGTTTTTTTAGGAAGCCCCATAAAATACGCTGCATTGCAAATTGTGTATTTTCTAATGAAAAATTATGTTCTGTTTCAAAAAATTGGGGTTTTAATTCATCATAGCGGCTGATAGGTCCCTGCAAAATAGAAGGAAACCAGCTTACGTAGAGTGCATAATGAAAAAGATTTGATTCTGCTTCGTATTTTCCGTTGTAAACATCCAGCATATAGCTTACAACCTGGAAGGTGTAAAACGAAATTCCAAGTGGTAGAATAAAGTTGAACATTGGAAGCTCTGTCTTAAAAAGTGCATTGATGTTAAAAACAACAAAATTAGTGTATTTAAGTACTGCAAGAATTGCAAAACAAAATACTATACCTGCTGTGGCGTATCGTTTTTTTATAGAATCATAATGATTGCGGATTTCTTTTCGCTCTGCTTTATCTGTTGTTTCTGCACGTTTTTTGTCGCATTCTATAGCAATTGAAGTAAATTTTCTTGCAGCAAGAAAACTTATAACGGTTGAAGCAATTATAAAAACAAGTGCTTTTGTGTTGTTCAGAGCGTAAAAAACATAACTTGCACAAAGAAGTACAATCCATTTAATTTTTTGAGGAACTGCATAGTATATTACAGCAGTTAAGAGAAAAAAGAGAACAAATCCAGTTGATACAAAAGACATAATTATTGAAGTTTCTGAACCATAGCCCAGAGGTTTTCTGCGGAATTAAAGTTTACAGGATTGATGTCTACCGGTGTAATTTTTATATCAAAAGTATCTTTAAGTTTATTTACAATCTGAACAATGTCAAAAGAATCTAAAATACCATTTTCAATAAGACCTGTTTCTGTTGAAAAATCAACATCAGGTTTAATTTCGTTCAAGATTTCTAATAATTCATCCATTTTATAGCTCCTAATTTATGCATTTAGTTTATATGTTTCTGTTATGTTTCGCAATACAGTTATGTTTTCGCCGTCATTACAAAGAACTGCTGGAAGAGGGTGACTTAAAAACAGATAGATTCCTTCTGTTATTGAGTATGCACCAATATCTTTAAAAGCAAGTAAATCTCCAATGGCTGGTGAAGCAAGAGGAAGCTGACGTAAAACTATATCTGCTGTGGTACAAAGAGATCCTGCAATTGTATAGTCTTTAGAGCCAGTATTTTTTTCTGTCTTACTGATATGCTCAATAGGTGGGATTCTCATTCCCATCATCTGACCGTAATAATTGATGTGATTGATTCCGCCGTCAATTAGGCAGTAATTATTTTTATCATCACCTTTTACATCTACAATTTGTGTAACATAAGTTCCGCAAGGAGATGCAACATAACGTCCAAGTTCGATTACATATTTGAATTTTGAGTTTTCTATTAGTTTTGAAAATTCTTCCAGCGCAGAAAAATTATTTTTTTCTTCTTTGCCAGAAAAATATTCGTAAGGAAGTCCTGGACCGTATTCAATTTCAAGTTCAGAAAGATTAAATTCTTCTTTTAGTTTTGTGCAGTAATCTTCTATGAATGTGATTTCTTCTGTAATTGTCTTGAACTTCTTTTGGGTTCCGGTAAAAAAGTGAATGCCGCGGATATTAATAGAAGGTATTTTTTTGATTTTAGAAATACAATCCGCAATATCTTTTTCGCTCATTCCAAATTGATTTCCGCCTGTAAGACGTAAAATTACATTCTGGTCATGCAAAGGCTCTGATTCTACTGCCTGCAAAAGATATTCACAGTGGGCTGGGGATTCCAGAGTGATTGTGTTGACTTTAAGATTATAAGCTCTTTTTACATCTTCTGCTGTTTTTACAACCCCGGAAAAAACAATTTTAGCTGGCGAAAGCTCTGTTTTTTCGCAGATTGAAAGTTCTCCTGGTGAACATACTTCAAATAAAATATCTTCATCTTTTAAGAAACTTGTAAGAAATGCATTTGCCTTAATTGCATAGCAAGGCTTTGCGTTTTTAGGAAGGCGCTTTTTAATTTCTGCAATACGGGTTAAAGCTTCAGTTTTATCAAGAAGATAAAATGGAGCTCCGTATTGAGCGGCCAGGGCATTGTAATCAGTCTTTGCAGGCATTCAGCTTCTCCAAAAGGGCACGTTTATCAATCTTTCCGTTTTTTGTGAGCGGAAATTCTTCTATATAAATAAAATCTGATGGCACCATATAAACCGGAAGAGAAATTTTTAGGAGAGTTACGATATCTTTTTTGTCTGTTTCTTTTCCAATATAGAAGGCTGTGATTTTATTGTCAGAAAAAATACAGCAGGCACGTGTGATGTTCTGATGCTGGGAAATTGCATTTTCAATTTCTCCAAGTTCAATTCTGTGCCCCATGTGTTTAATCTGAGTGTCTTTGCGGCCAATGAAATAATAAATGCCATCTGCATCTAGCGTTGCAAGGTCACCGGTTTTATAAATACGTTCAAAAGTTGATTTATTCAAAGGATTCTGCACAAAAACTTCTGCCGTTTTTTCGCTGTTATAGTAGCCAAGTGCTACGCAGGTTCCGGAAACGCAGACTTCACCTTCTTTATTCGGTTCTGTAACAAGATTATCGTTTTCATCAAGAAGAAGGATTCTTTCGTTAGGGAAAGAAATTCCCATTGGAACGCCTTTTGTATATTTGCTTAAATCTGCATCATTAGGAATTCTAAAATATGTACAGTTACAGGTAATTTCTGTTGGTCCATAAAGGTTGATATATTCTGCATTTGGAACATATTTTTTCCAGATTTCAAGCTGTTTGATAGGCATTACTTCGCCACTGAACATAATCATTCGCAGTTTTGAAGGAATTTTGTAACTAAAGCCATCCATAGAAGAAACAAGACAGAGTGCAGAAACAGCCCAGATAAGAACTGTAATTTCTCTCTGTTCAAGATAGTCAAGCAGCATGGTATGGAAAGAAAAATACATTTTTGGAACAAGGTGGACTGTAGCCCCTGTAAAGACACCAGAAAAAATATCTTTTACTGAAACATCAAAATCAAATGGTGCCTGATTTGCAATATTGTCTTCTGCTTTTATTCCAAAAATCTCTGTAAAGCAGGAAATAAAATCAATTACAGAACGATGTCCAACAACTACTGCTTTTGGTGTACCTGTTGAACCTGATGTAAAGTTTGCGTAAACAGGATCTGTATCAATTATTGCACGACGGCGGCTTTCGTTATATTCAGCTTTTTCTGATTCTTCCAGATTTTTATAAAAAAGAGGAGTTACATTAAGGCCAGCAAGTTTTTTTTCAAATCTTGAATCTGCAATAATATGCTTTACTTCAAGAGTTTCAATCATTGAGTTTAATCGGCTGTCTGGGAATGTTGAATCAAAATATGAATAAAAACAGCCTGCGTAAAGTGCTCCAAAAAAGTATTCCAGAGTTTTTACACTTTTTTCTATCATTACAGGCACTGCTTTGCCCGGTTCAAAGTATTTAGAAATTATTGCGGCTTTTTCTTTTGCATTTGCAACAAAATCTTTCCATGTTATGGAAGTATTTACATCTGCAAATGCAATTTTATCAGGATATTTAGATGCAGTTTCTTCAAGATAATCAAGGATTGTGAATTTCATAAAAATATTTTAATCCAATGTAGAAAACTTTTCCACATATTCCTTTGCAAGATTTTCCGGTTTATAGTTTTCCTTAAGTGTGTCTGCAATTTCTGCCAGTTTATCCTTTGAATCCGGCTTTTCAAGCTTTTTTTCAATCAAATCAGCAAGTTCATTTTCATCTGTAGAGTTTTCTACGTAATTGCAAAGGCCCATTGTGGCTTCGTACAAAGATGTTTCTTTTGTAGAAATTACAGGGATATTGCAGATGGCAGCTTCTACTGGCGTACGGCCAAAGCCTTCAAAAAGAGAAGGGGTTACAAATAAATCTGCGTGAGTTAAAAGCCAGTTTCGTTCTTCGTCTGTTACGCGGAATAACATCTGAACACGGTCTGTAAGATTATTCTGAGATATAAAAGTTTTCATGCCTTCAAAAACAGAATCTTCTTTATAGCCGCCGCAGAAAACAAGAGTTGCATCTATTTTTGAACTGATTTTTGCAAAGGCCTTTAAAAGTGTCATAGGATTCTTTTTTTCTATGTAGGCATTCAGGTCTAAAATATATTTTTTGCCAGAAAGATTTTGTATTTCTGACTGTTTTGAAACGTCAAAAACAATAGAGTTTGGAATTTTTTTGATGTTCGTAGCTCTTTGTTCATCCAGAGCGAATGTTTTTATAATGTCATTTTTTGTGTAGTCAGAAACGGTTGTGAGTGTACAATTTTTGTCTGTAATAAAATTCCAGCCGTCTTTTCCGTTTCTGTGAACGGGATAAATATCATGAATTGTACAAAGGGAGGGGAGAGTTGTTTTTACAAAAGTGTAGTCCACGCAGTAAGGAAACCAGATTGCATCATATTTCTTTTTAGAAGCCGCATGACGGAAGAATCCCAGTTTTTTCAGGTATTTTGTACCTTTAAATTTGCCACCAGTGATTTTATTTGCAATACCAAGCGGAAAAAACTTTAGTACACATAATTTATAATTTGGAAAACGTTCCTTAAAAAATTCTTTATGATTATAATTTACAAGAAGTGTAAAATTATCAGAAAGTCCTAAAGATACAAAGGCATCAAGAATGTCTGCCGTAAAAATAGATGTAGAAAGCGAAAGTTTTTTTGCGCGGGCTTCTTCGTGTCCAAAAAAAGTACAGTCTATTGCAATTTTTTTCATTTAATTTCCTTGTAACTGATTATATAATATTTTTATAAAAGTACAAAGGTTAGGTTGGATAAGACCCGACTGGACTCTGTGAAAAAATTAGGCAATAGTCTTATTTATGAGATTCTAAAGAGAATGTGGGAGTATTATTTTTTTTTATTTATACGTTTGAGTATTGTTCTAATTAATAGAGTTGCACTTTCGTGTTTAAGAATAATTACTACAAGTGCATAAGTTATAGAGCCTAATGCAACAGACAATAATGCTTGTAAAATTGTATTCTGAATTTGTAGAGTGAATATACTTATAATAACATACATTACAATTGCACCGAAAAATGATTTTAAAGTGTTTATTATATTTCTTTTACTTTTTATATATTTCCAGGAAGGAAAAATCTTTACGATTGGTAATATAAAATCAACCATTAATGTTGCGAGACCTGCACCAAATACTCCCCATCGTTTAATGAAAAAATAATTTAATACACCATTAAATAACAAGGCAATTAATTGTGCATATAAAGCAAATCGTTCCTTTCTTTGAGGTGTAATAATTAGGTTGTTTAAAAAACTGTTGAAAGTTCTTGCTATTATGGTAAAAGTCAGCAATTGCATTGTGGTCGTAGCAGGTAAATATTTTTCTCCACTAAAAAGCAGGATAACAGGTCTGCTTAACAGAAATAAACCGAAAGTTGCAGGAATGCAAAAGAAAAATGTTATGTTCATAACTTTTGAAACAAGATTATGATATTCCTCGGATTTGTTTTGTTCCAAAAGGTAAGAGGTGCGAGGCATAAAAGAACTTACAGTTGAAGTTATTAGTTCAACAACCATAGTGCTGATTTTTATGGAAGCAGAATAAAAACCAACAGCTGCATTTCCGCTTAAAAATCCCAGCATAGTTGTATCAAGCAAATCGTTAATTTTACCAGCAAAAGAAATACCAAAAAAAGTAAAAATTGGTTTTGTATGTTTTTTTATTTCTAACTTGGATTTTATGCTAAGATTTATGAATTTTCTTGCATAGAAAAAGTTAAAAATATTTGCACCAACATTAGAAAAAATACCAATGCCGGCATATATCAGATAATCATTAGAATCGTGAACTAGAGAAAATAAAAGAACTAGACTTATTGCCTGAAAAATTGTATGACGAAGTGTTATATAACCGAATTCTTCTTTTGCTGTAAAAAGCCAGTTTGTACCTAATGTAAAAAAAAGTATTTTTGTTGAACAAACAATAAGAAGAAGTCTGTAGTCAGCAAATTTTTCTACAAAGAAAAAACAGATAATAAAAAGAATATATGCAAAAGCTGTTGATATAAAATTGAACAGCAGAATTTCTTTTGTAAATTTCGAGAGTTGTTCTTTATCATCGCGAATTTTTGCAGCTTCCCTTGCGGCATAAGTATTTACGCCTAAAACTGCAATCATTGTAAAGTATTCTATAATTGAATTAGCAAAATTAACTTTTCCAATTCCTTCTGGTAAAAGAATGCGCGAAGCATAAGGGAAAGAGATTATTGGAAAAACAATATTCATAAACGATTTTATAAAATTAAAAACCGCATTTTTTTTTAATGATTTCTGTTGCATAAGTATTTACTATGATAGCAAAATTTGTCTGTTCTGTGTATAATTAATTAGAAGTTAGAAAATACTATGGAAGAAATAGATATTAAGGAATTACGTTCCATTCAATTAGAAATCCTTCAAACTGTACATGATTTTTGCATAAAAAATAATATACATTATTCTCTTAGTGGTGGTACTCTTTTAGGGGCTGTTCGGCATAAAGGATATATTCCATGGGATGATGATATTGATATTATGATGCCAAGACCTGATTATGAATGTTTTCATAAATTATTTAACGCTCAAAATAACGAAACTTATAAGTTTATCTTTTCTAATAATGAAAAACAGTATTTTCAGCCCTTTGGAAAAATTGTTAATATGAAAACTTTTCTAAAGGAAAACTATGATAGACCAGTTAATATGCTTTGTGTTTATATTGATGTATTTCCGGTTGATGGTCTACCAAATAATAAAAATAAACGACAAAAATATTGGAAGAAAATTGCAAAATTAAAAAATATAAATACATTATTTTACGAAAGAACAAACAAGAAAGAAAAAGGTGTAAAAAAAATAATTAGACTTGTTCTATTTTATCTATTACGTCTTATTCCTGCAAATTCATTTTCTAAAGTTGTAAATAACTGCGCAAAAAAAAACACATTCTCTGATTCTGAATGTGTTGCATGCTCTGTTTTTGGATATGGACAAAAAGAGGAAGTTCCTAAATCTATATACGATAATTATGTGTTATTAGATTTTGAAGGAAAAAAATTCTATGCAATGCAAGGTTATGATATATATCTTCATAATTTGTATGGTGACTATATGCAATTACCACCTGTGGAAAAACGGGTTGCAAAACATGATTCAGTGTATTATTGGAGATAGTTATGGTTCCATTAAAGATATCATTACCAGAAAATTTTTTAGATGAAGAAGTTCGTTGTGGATATACTGTTACAAAACAGATGAAAGAAGTTTGGGCAGTTATATTGGATTTACTTGCTCAAGTACAGTTATTATGTGAAAAACATAATATAGAATACTTTGCAGATTCTGGAACGCTATTGGGAGCTGTTCGACATAAAGGTTTTATTCCTTGGGATGATGATATAGATTTGATGATGACCAGGGAAAACTTTGAAAAATTTTCCTTTTATGCAAAAAATGAATTGTCTGCTCCATATTTTTACCAAGATGAATTTAATGAAAAAGGTTCTTTGCGATTAATTGGTAAGCTTTTTAATTCAAATACAACTGCAATTCGGGTTGCTGAAAAAAATCGACATTTTACATTTAATCAGGGAATATTTTTAGATATCATTTGTTTTGATAATTTTCCTGATAATATAAAAGAGAAGGATGATTTTATAAAAAAAACAGACACTCTTCGTGAAAAAGCAAAAAAATTGAATTGCCTTACATACAGGTATAATCCTGAAGATGATAAACTTTCCCTAAAAAGAAGTATTAAAACATTTTTCAAATTTGTTTATACAAAATTAAAAATAAGTAATGTATTCTTTTTAAAACTTAACAAATATTGTCAAAAATATAATAAGCTAAGTACTCAAGAAATAGCTTCCGTACTCTTCAAGGGAAAACGGGAACCTCCACAATTAAAACAGGATTATGCAGTTTCTCTAACTGTACCTTTTGAGTTTATGAAAATAAATATTCCCAAAGGATACGAGAACATTTTAAACAAACAGTATGGTGACTGGAAGAATTTTGAGATAGGTTCTTCTAACCATGGAGATTTAATAATTGATACAGGAAAATCTTATATGGATTATTATAAATAATATATAAAACAGAAGAAAGTTTAGAATAAATTAGGAGATTTAAAATTGAAAAAAATTATAACAGCTGGAGTTTTTGATTACTTTCACTTAGGCCATTTACGTTTATTTAAGCAATGCAAGAATTATGCGGATTATTTGATTGTAGCTGTACAAAATGAAGAATTTATAAAGAAATTCAAACCTCAGGCAAAGGTTTTGTATTCTACTGAAGAAAGAATTGAAATGCTTGAGTCTTTGAAAATTGTTGATAAAGTAATCGTTTATAATATTTTGTGTCCAGATTTTCTGAAAAGTGTTGATTTTGATATTTTAGCTTTAGGAGAAGATCATAAAGGTGATAGATTTGATTTACTTGAGAAATGGTGTAAAGAAAACAATAAAGAAGTAATTCATTTAAAAAGAACTGAAGGAATTTGCTCTTCAAGTATAAAAGAAAATTTGAGTTAAGTAGTTACTTAATAAAAAGTTTGGATGAGTTATATGATTAGAGAAGTCTATACCTGTTCTGAAATAAAAGATGAAATAAATACCTTTTACAATAATGGTTCATTGTTATTTTCATATTGCCAATCATATATATGGATTGAAGCTTTGGAAAAGTTTTCAACCGGTTCCATCTTAAAGAAAATGCATTTAGGAAAACTTATCTATTTTTTGGTTTATCAAGATAATAACCTAAAAATCATTGCTCCACTTTTAATAAAAAATAAATTTGCTTATCTCTTAGGATATAAAGCACCTTGTAATTATAAAAACTTCATTTATTCAGAAAAAGCTGGATACAATGATTTTGTTGAACTTTTTAACTATTTACAGTGTAATTATGGTATTATAAAAATAATTTGTGATCGTGTTTTTGATTATGATGATAGATGGTTCAATATTCTTGATAATGATAAAAGCAATATTTATCTTTTAAAATCTCGTGAAAAGTATAATGTTCAGTTGAATTATAATTTTAAGTCCTTTGATGAATATTTTTCCAGTCTTTCAAAAAGTACACGCCAAAACTATCGAACAGCAATCAATAGGCTTACAAAAGACAATCTAAGTTATTCCTTTATCTTTTCTAATGATCCTGCAAATATGAAGTTGAACAACAGCATTACTTTGAAAGATATGTTTTTGAGAGAACATCATAAGAGAGTATTAAAAAGGTACTACAGGGAAAACATCAATAATAATAAAATTATATTTACGATAAAAAGACTAATTCGATTTATTGTTTATCATGATTCTGTAAAAGACACGATAAATGATTTTTGTGACAAGTATTATATGGAATCCCATGATAAAAATCAGATTTTAGCATGTCTTTTAATTGATCAAAAGCCTGCGGCTTTTTGTTATGGATTGATAAGTGAAAACGGCCAAAGATGTAATCTGCATCGGGTGTGTATAGATGAAGATAAATATAAAAAATACTCTCCAGGTATGATTTTGTTAATAAATTTTATAAAAAAATATTCAGAGCAGTTTTCTATTTTTGATTTTACATGCGGTCAGGAAGATTATAAGTTTAAATTAGGATGTACAATTAATGAAATTAGAGGAATAGATATTGTTTTGAATCCAAACAAAGTTTTAGATTCTTCTGTTTGCACGAAAAGGAGAGAGAGTACGGGGGGGGACATTAGTATAGTAAAAATGTATACTATGTATGTTTTCAAAATGGTAGCTTAAGTATTTTTTTTCTGAAACTTAATATAGTTATTTTTCAGATTATGTTAAATTATATGTGTAAATGTGAATTTATTAATGGATAGGTTTTGAAATAAAAATCATATTTTAATAATAAGTGATTTTGAAGAGGCTTGGCTTCTTCCTGTAAAAGAAGCCCATAATTTAAAGCTTAAGAAATTAAGTTTTACAAAATTTTTTGTTTTGGATGAGATACAGGTATTAAACCGTCAAATGGCTTAATTTAATTGTTTCATAAAAAGAGGATTTGATATGGCAAATATAGCATTAATCATAGCAGGTGGTGTTGGAAATCGTATGGGGCAGGATATTCCAAAGCAGTTTCTAACTGTAAATGAAAAACCTGTAATTATTTATACATTGGAAGCATTTCAGAATCATGCAGAAATTGATGATATTGTAGTTGTGTGTGTAGAAGGTTGGGAACAAGTTTTAAGAGCATATGCAAAACAGTTTAATATTACAAAAATGACAACTGTAGTTCATGGTGGAAAAAATGGACAGGATTCAATAAGAAATGGCCTTTTTGAAATAGAAAAAAAATATAATTCTGATGATATTGTTCTCATTCATGATGCAATTCGCCCTATGGTTTCTGCAGAAATAATTTCTGACTGTATTGTAAAAACCCGTCAGTATGGAAATGCAATTACCTGTATTCCTTGTGCAGAGGCTATGCTCCAGACTGAAGATTCTCAAAGTTCTATTGCTTCATACCCAAGAGACAAACTAAAAAGAACTCAAACTCCACAGGGATTTAAACTAGGTGATATTTGCCAGTTGCATAGAGATGCTTTAAAAGCTGGTATTACAAACAGTGTTGCATCTTGTACCTTGATGATAGAAATGGGTAAAAAGGTTTATTTTTCCGCAGGTTCGGAAAAAAATATCAAGCTTACAACTGTAGAAGATATAGATATTTTTAAGGCTCTTTTACTTGCAAAACGCTCAGACTGGTTAAAGTAATGAATTTATATAAAAGTAAAACCTATGTTTCTGATATTCAAAAAGTTATTAAAAGTATAACTTATACACATTCATGTTCTGTTTTGATTACTGGCTCAACAGGACTTATTTGTTCTGCTGTTGTTGATTTATTAGCAGAATTAAATCTAACAGGAAGCTCAGAAATAAAACTTTTTATTGCCGCTCGTTCAAAAGAAAAAGTTTTAAATAGATTTTCTAAATATATTAATTTTAAATGGTTTAATTTTGTTCAATATGATGCAACAAAAACATTTAATTTTTCTCAAAAAGTAGATTACATAATTCATGGTGCCAGTAATGCATACCCAGAAGTTATAGGAAAATATCCGGTAGAAACATTTTCTTCTAATGTTTTTGGTATTTCAGAAATTCTAAAGTATGCAAATAATACTGGAGCAAAGGTTTTATATGTTTCTTCCAGTGAGGTATATGGTTTACATCAGAATAATAATCTGCCTCTTAATGAAAATGATTATGGTTATATTGATGTATTAAATCCTCGTTCTTCATATTCGCTTGGTAAAGTTGCTGCGGAAAATTTATGTGCTTCTTATGCAAAGGAATTCGGGATAAATTTTGTTGTTGTACGTCCCGGTCACATTTATGGACCTACGGCTTCTAAAAGTGATAACAGAGTTTCTTCTCAATTTATGTATTCTGCAGTAGAAGGA
>JAEEGL015889420.1_pt1 | contig 12198 bp, 9 predicted proteins | sample 9134231 | NCBI WGS metagenome assembly JAEEGL01 (sample SAMN16246548, study PRJNA631951) | gut metagenome | biome: gut microbiome; feature: rumen; material: fiber-attached | host: Bos | place: Iran: Karaj | collected 2018-10
GGACCATATGGAATGAAATTTGGAGAAGAAGAAATATTTCGTCAAAGAGAAATAAATCAATATAGAAAAGATTTAGATTATTTAACATCATTAAGAAGACCATATGGTGATATGACACAAAAAGAATGGGAAGAATATCAGAGAAAAATAAATTATATGAATGATGTATATTATTATATTTTTTATTTTATTAATTTAGAGATATGCATATGGAGAAATGGATAGAAAAAATTTTTTAAGAGGTATGGTTAAAGGATATGAAGATGAATCAATAAGAAGAAAACAAGAAGAAGATTTAAGAGTAAGAAATATATTATTTTTATTTTTCTTATTTCTTTTTTTTAGAAAAAAAAAGAACTTGAAGAAGAAAGAAGAAGAATTGCAAATTTAAATGAAATAGATAAAGAAAAAGAAATGGCTGCTTTAAGAAAACAAAAAGAACTTCAAAATCAAGCTGATAATTTAGATTTAATAAATCAAAAAAGAAATTTATTAAATATGCAAAAACCAGATGAAGACAATAATTATATGAATTTTAATAATGATAATGGATATAAAGATCATATAAAAGGATTAAATGATAAAATATATAATAATTTATCTAATTTATATGGTAATTCAATAAATCCAAATGCTTTAAAAGGAAAAAATGATTATGAATTTAATAAAATTATGGCAGAAGAAAAACAAAAATTAAAAAATCAAAAAGATACAAATGAATATTTTCCTTTAGAAGATGAAAAAGAATTAGATAGATTAAAATTAGAAGAAAAACATAGAAATCAAAGATTATATAAAGAATATTTAGATAATCAAAATGAAATAGATCATTTAAATAAATTAAATCAATCAAATGAGGATATGAGACCACAATTAATAATGCCAGCATATTTTTATCCAAATAGACCAGTTCCTTTACATAAAAAAGCAAGAGATTCTTTATTATTTGCTAAAAATCAACAAGATTATTTTGATAAAGATATGAATAAATTTTTCAGATATGATTCTCAACATTCTACTTTAATTGATTATGAAAGATCAGGTGGATATTTAGGAGACTCTAAATTAAGACATAATCCTATTACTTGTCCTGTTAATGATTATTATTATAATAAATATGTTAATCAAATGAAAAAAGCTACTGAAATTCCTCCTAATCAAAATTATAATAATAATGAAAATTATAAAGGAAATTTTGTAAATAATGGAAGATATAATCCAGTTACACAAAATTATAATAATCCATCAAATCAAAATTTTAATAATATTAGTCAAAATTATGATAATAATTCTAATAATAATTTTAATAATGTTAGTCAAAATTATAATAATCAAAATATGAATTCTAATTTTAATAATGTTGATAATTATACTCAAAAAGGTGTTCTTTCAGCAAATGGTCAAAGAATTATACAATAAAAAATTATAATAAATATTATATTAATAAATATTAATTTTTTTTTAAAATTTTAAATTTTTTTTTTGTTATATCAAATTCAAATAGAAATAGTAAAAAAATCATTTTATTAAAGAAAGAAATGGATGTAGTAAATACAATTGAAAATATAAAAATAAAAATGAAAAGTCAAATGAGATCACATAAAGGAATATATGGATTAAATGAAGTATTTTTTTACTTAGCAAAAATAGATCATACAGGAGAAGGTTTAGTACAAAAAATAAAATTAGATGAAGCATTTGGAAAATTAGGAATTTTTTTAACAACACAAGAACAAAGTCAATTATGTAAATATATAGGAATAAACCCAGGAGAGCAAATTTCACTTGAAAAATTTACTAATATTTTCAGAGATGAAATTCCTATTAAATTAATAGAAAGTGTAACTGATACTTTTGAAATAATTAAAGGAGAAAATGAAACAATAAGTGTTGATTATTTAAACAGTATTATTAATATCAAAAAACATCCTTTAGTTAAAATTTTTCATAAAAGTGAAGATTATGCACAAAGAAAATTAGATTTAGCTATTAAATTTGTTTTAATGAATAAACCTTATATGGATTTAGCTGATTTTATTGAAATACATAAAAATATGTTTTATACTATGCCAAAGGAAAATGTTAATTATTTTATTAAATATCTACCTGAAATTTGGGGAATTAAAGTAAATGATTTTTAAATGATATTTAAGAATTTATTTTTTAAACTTTTATATATATCAATAATTGTAATCAAAAATTAATTTTTATTATTTTTATAAGTGTTTGAAATATTTTTGTATTATTTCATTAACAAATTAAATAATTCTCTATATTTTTTTTTTCAAAATTTTTATTATTTTATTCATTATTACTTATCATTTAATATTTTTTATAAACATTGGTTTATTTCTTTCACTTTATAATATTCATAATTAGGAATTTTATAATTTTCTATGCTTTTAATAAAAAAATTATATAAAAGAATTAAATGAATAAATATCACATTATCTTAATAAAACTTTCTAATTCAAAAATAACAAATAATAAAAATATAATTAATTTTTTCATTATGGAAGTTCAGATTAAATAATTATTGAATTAAAAGATGAATATATTCTTATAGATTTATCAAATATTTATATAAAAATATATAGAAAAAGAAGTAGAATGAGTTAAAAAGATCCATTAATATGAGAAGAAGATATGAATGAAAATTTATTGAAAATTTTCAATCAGCTATGAATGAAATTTATTGAAAATTTTCAATCAGCTTTAAATTATTTAAATGTTAATCAATTATAATTTATTATAAGTACTTATTAACATTCAGATATGAGGAATTGATTCAATTGTATATAAATCTATTAATAATGGAACTAAATACATTGAAAAGATAGAAAAAACATTCAGATATTCAAATATTGATTTGCCAAATAAAAATATTTATTGATGCTTTTAATTTAATAAAAAATAATGCTGAAATGATTGATATTACTCAAAAAAATAACTTTTAATTTTAATGATTTAAATTTGAATAAATGAATACAGAAATTGATTCTGAATTAAATGTAAATGAAAATGAATATTCAATTTTTACTTTAATTAAATTTATAAACACTAAATTATTATTAATTGGAGATATGATATCAAAAGATGATAAAAAATGAAAAGATTATTTATGAAAAATGGATATTTTTAAATTATCTTATCATAATTACAATGAATATTGATATTAATTATCTCTGAAAAACACCTAATTAAATAATGATTAGTAATAATACAAAGATTTTTTATTAAAATTAAAATATCATTTCATAATAATTTCTTAATTCAAAATTTTATTTAACTTAAAATATAAAAGGGACAAAGAATCAATTTCAGATTCTTCTATAACAATCTTTTTTTTACAAATAATGAATTTTATATTATTAATAATGGTAATGAAATAAATATTTGTGTAACTGGATGTTTCAATGGATTAATAAATGTATTTATTTAAATAATGGAAAATGAATATACAATTGGCAAAAATTAAATTAGATTAAAGGAATTAATTGAATTTATTTTGAAGATAAGGGAGTTATAGTTCAAATCTTTAATTATAGATATGAAAAATTATTATTTTGATGAAAATGGTTATTTAATTTATTAAAATGAAAAAAAATATTTAAGAATATTTTTTTGGAAAAATAAAAAATTAAAATGATATATTTTTATTTTGAATATTATTTAGATTCATTTAAATTGAATTTCTTAATATTATAATATAAATATTCTTATTTATTTGTTAGTTTCTGAAGGTACCATACCCGAATTTAATTCAATTATACTTTTATCAACAGATTCATTTGATTTAGATTTAATAAAGAATAAGATAATCATAACACTCAATCCAATACTTAAACAAATTATAACAATTACTAATATCATATTTACTTGACTACTATTTTGTGTAGTATTATTATCATTAGTATTATTCTTATTATTATTGGTTTGTTTTAAATAATATGATAGTGCATTTTCATCACATTTTCTAGTATAAGTATTAAAAGAATAAGGTTTAAGACAACCAGAAATTTTACATTCATTACTCCACTTCCCATTTACACAAGTAAATCCACCAATTAAATTTTTATCATCAAATTTACAAGAATCATTTAATAAAACTAAATTTGGATTATCATTATTACATTCAGTTTGATATTTTTTAAATATTCTTTTTCCTTCCTTAATAAATTCTTCATATCTATTATCATTATATTTACCATAAATTTGACTTCTTTCATCAATTGGATTAATTAAATATTCTCTTGGAATTGGATTTCCAGTTTTATTAATATAACTATCGTTAAATGTTTCCTGGGTAGTTATTCCATTAACAATAATATCATATTTTTTTAAATTTATTATATTTGAATCATTATAAGCAACAACAGAAGAAGGTGATTGACTTGAATCAAATTTATCATTTTTTTTTTCTTCTGAAGGATTTCCATTATAACCAACAATAATTGCATTTCCTGTTTCTTGTAAATTTTTGATAAAAAAACTTGTTGTACTAAATGAAAAACTATCAGTAAAAACAATAATTTCAGTTGGTTTTCTTATTTTACTTTTTAAATTTTTAAAATATCCATTAAATAAAGCATATGATAAATCATATACTTGAATTTTTGTTCTATTATGTGTAATATTATTTCCATAATCTATTAATTCAGTATTTTTGTAATCAATTCCTTTTTTAAATTTTTCTGCAAAATTATAATTATTTAAAGATAAATTATAATTTAAAACACATTCTAATATTGAAGAAAAAACAACATATCCTCCGGGATTAAAATCTTCTATTACTATTATTGGATAATTATTATTATTTAATTTTTTTGCCATTAATAAAAAAAAATCAATTGATTTTTCATCAAATATATTTTCCCCATCAATTTCTTCTTCAAAAGAAAAAGTATTTTGATAAATAACATTTACTTCATTATTTTTATCAATTTTTAATTTTATTTTTCCTTCATAATCTAAATCCCAAAATGATTGTTGTAAATTTCTTTTTCTTATTTTTTTTTTTTCTTCTAAAAATTTTTTTTCAATATCAAATATTGTTGGATGAATAATACTATTTTGATACTTTTTCATTTCTTTATTATAAAATTCAGATAGTTCAGTAGACATAGATTTAATTTTAAATATTTGATAATCGAAAGTAATTTTTAACCCATTTAAAAAATAAATTGTTATATTAGTTAAATTTGTTTTTTCAAATGGATAACTATTTAAACTACCAGTTATAACACCTTGATTTATATTATAAGAAAAATGAGCATGTTCTGATTTAAATATTTGATATTTTCCAAAATTTTGAATAAAATCAAAAGGATTTTGTCCATTTATATCTTTTATTGGTGTAGGATCTTGTAAATAGGCTTTTATTTCATCTTCCAAAGAAGAACCTTTTTGGTAAAATAATTCAAAGATTTTTTCATTATAAACAAGCATTAAATAATTTGTATTACCTTCTGTTACAGTTATATATTGAAATGGACATATATAGTTAAATTCCTGAATTTTCCCGAAACTAATTTGAACATGTTGATCTTTTAATAATAACATTGAAGAATGTACTATTTTATAAAAATCATATAATGTAATATTTTCTGTGTTTATCGATTGAAATTCTTTTATTAAATCAACTGGTTGATAAGGAAGTGGAGGATTTTTTGCAATATCTAAATAAGCATAATAATCAATAAATACTTGTTTTAAATATGTTATTATATTATCATAATCTGTTTTATTATAAGGTACATCATTGATCGCATTAACAGCATCATCAAAAGTAAATAATTGATAATCAATTTGTTGAGAAAGGATAATTTTGGAGAAGTATATAAATGATAATAATATCATAATCTTGCCCATTATTAATTATAATAAATTATTCAATTAATGCATTTAAATAATTTTTATTAATTTTTTATTTTTCTTTTTTCATCTAAAAATTAAAAAAAATCATAGATAATTTATTTCTTGTTCCATGAAAGTAATAAAACAATCATTGCCAAATAATATACTAATGAATCTTTTTTTTAAATGAATATTATTTTTTTTTGTTTTAAACTTTTATAATTATAATGTAATCAAAAATATTTATAAACTATTTATGATATTTTAAAAAAATAACCTTAGAAAATAATAAATTGATTTATTAATTAAATATAGATTAAATTAATTGAAAGGTTTATTGAATTAAAAAATTATTTTATTTTAATTGGGTAATTAAAATAATTAATAAAATAACTTCTTGAATCTTTATATATTAAAATATAACTAGAAAAATTAAAAAATAAAAATTTTTTAATATATCGATTTTCACTTTTTTGAATATTATTTAGTTTAATTATTATTAAAAAGGTATTTTCTCTAATAATATTTTATTACCTTCATTTTTATAATTAAAAGTTTTATCTATTAAATAGCATCAATAAAAGTAATATGAATATTATCAATTGTAGAATGCTCTTTCAACCATTTATCAATAAAATTAGAATGAAAAAATTGAAAAAATAGTAATTTTTTCATGATTTCCATATTTTTAAAATTATCTCTTGAAATAACACATTTATGAACATTTAAATTTAATTTGAATGGTAATTTGAGTGATTATAAATCTAGAAAAAAGAATATTAAACTGTGAAATTTATGGCAAATAGTATATAGATTCTAGATTTTTTATTTTTAAATTCTCTATTTATATGTAAAAACACATTTTATGTAAAAAAAATAAAAATATTCCTAGGGATAATTCTATTCCAATGCTTTAAAACAATAATAGAAAAATGATACATTAAATTTTAAGTCAACAACTTTTATTATTCCTTCAAAATTTGTAAATAAATTGATAAAAAGTTTTTTGAAATTTCATGAAAAAGAATTATATAAAAATGATAATATTTTATGCAAAGGATTTGGAAATATAAATCTTAAATTATCATAATATTGAAATAATAAAAATAATTAAAGATATATTATTGTTGAAATATTTAATTTAAATATTTTGAGGAAAAAAGGTAAAATGAAAATAATTAAGTTTTAATAAATAAAGCACAATCACTATCTTTTATCTATATTAAACATTCATAATTAATTTTTAAATATGAATAAAAGATTGATTAAAAAATAATATTTATAATATTTACTATATAATTTATATAGATTTTTATAGGAATTAAATAAATAAACAATTCAATTTTATAGGAATTATAATTTATAATAATTTTTAGGAAAAATCTTTATAATGGATTAGTAAAAATATAAATATTGAATAAGAGAAAAAATAAAAAAGAATACAACAAGAATTTAAAGGATTTGTTTTCCAAATATTAATAATTACTGTTATTGATGAAAGAATTCTTCAAATATATATTTTCATTATTCTCTATTAAAATAATTCAAACTATAAAACTTTAAAGTGCCCTAAAAATATTCTTTAAAATATAAAAAAATAAGTAAATTATGCTTAAAATACCATAGACATATAATATAATGAATGTAAATTAATTGAAAAAAGAAAGACTTAAATAAAGTTTTAATTAAAAAGAAATATTATTAATATATTAAAATGTTATAAATTAGTTATATAATATAAAATAATATTATTAATTTATTTAAGGAAATATTATATTATTAATAATTAATTATAGTTAAGATAATATTATTCATAATCATTAAATTCTCTAAAATTTGATTTCATTTATTAATTGGATTAATAAATATTCTTTTATATTGAAGTAATTTGTATATATTATTAATTATTTATTCAGTTATAAAGACAAATTATATAAATAAATTTCAATTAAAGAAAAAATTAAATACATTTTATTTATTTTTATAAATATATAAAAAAATTAATGGAAGTGAATTTTTCTTATTATAATTATTTTCAAATATTTAATTAGAAATCATTTGGAGAAATATAAAAATAAAAAAGGAAAATGAAAAATACTCAAATATTATTTCATAATATTTAATTCTTTAATAAATAAATAACTTAAAAATATTTATTATGGATTAAAATGAAAAAATTAATTGAATTAATATATAACACATTGATACATTTTTTCAATAAAATTTTAGATGCTTAACTAGTTAATAATAAGTATAAATTAAAGGAATTTACAAAGAATGATAAATTTTTATTCCAACTTAATCTTTACTATTAAAAAGTTTTGGTCTTTAGAATTATTATCTTTTTTATTTTCATTTTTGCTTTGATATAAATGTTCATATGATTTTTTATTTTCAAGAATTAATTTTTTTTTCATTTTCATAGATTGTTTCTTTTCAATATTGGAAAAAACATTAAGACGATAATCAATTTCTTTTTGTTCAAATTGTTCATGATATTTATTATATATATTATCTTCAATATTTTCTTCAAACTATAAAAATAATAAAAAAATTAATTAATTACTTCGTAATCCAAATCATTAATTTCATAAAAATTGTTATCTAATTCTTTAAAATCAGGGATCTTAATATTAAATGGAATAGTTTTTTCTTCAATTTTATAAGTATTAGAACAAAAATTTGAAATATTATATATATCATTTATATTTCTATTTGTTGATTTATTTCTCTTTTTTAAATTGTTTTCTATTTCAAATATTATAAAATAAATTATCTTACTTTCTGAATTTGAAGATTTTAAATTTTTGTTTTTTTTCAATCTTTTATGGGACAATAATTTTTTCTTTTTTGGTTCATGATTATATAATATATTTAGGACTTTATCAAAATCTAAAATAGTTTCTATATTTTGTTTATTATTATTAATAATTTTAGTTTTATTTTTTGTCATAGAATTTTCTTTGTTTAAAATTATCTTAATAACAATTTTTTGATTATCATTAAGATTTTTATTTAATTCATTATTTTGGAAAAAAATTTCTTTATTTGAATTAATATTTTCATTTTGATGATTAATTTTTAATGGAATATTTTCTATTTGATTTTCCCTTGTTTCTCTTAATATAAAGGATAAATCTGTCATTATTTCTATTTGATTTTTAGATATATTTACAAAACATATATTTTTAAAAATGTTAATTTAATAAAGTAAGAAAACAATAAATCTTTAATAAAAGATTATTTATTTTATTTTTTTTTAATTATTTTTTTTTGTTTATTTTTATTTGTTTTTATTTAAAGTCTTCATTTATAATTTATTATTTGATTAAATAATAAATTAATAATTTATTAATATTATAAAATCTACTATTGAAAAATAATATGAAAAACAAAAATATTTGAAATGAAAAAGAAAAATAGAAATTACTGATATTCAATTTAAAATTACAATATTAATATAATACTATTTTAGTTATTTTATTATTAATTCATTTATAAAATAGAAAAAATAGTTTGTAAAATATAGTTAAGAATGATTTAAAAATGATGATTTAAGTAAATTTATTAATTGATGACTTTATATTTATTTTAAATTTATAATAAACTTATAAAATAAATTTTAAAAATTCTATTTTTTTTTAATATATTTATTTTTTAGGTTTAGTTAAATCTAATGAAACACCATACATTACAACAGTTATAAAAGTTGAAAAAATAAAGACAAATAAAAATGTTACAAAAACATAAAAAGTTTGTAAATTATATTTCCCAATACATTTTCCAGTCCAAGGACAATGATGATCATGATTTTTAACACAAACATTACAAGAAGAACAATGATAAACTTTATCATTTTTAAGAAAAATAATATTACATTTTTTACATATTTGATATTGTTTGATTTCTTCTTTACTAGTAAAAGTATAATTTTTTGAAAAATGTTTTTTATTTGGAATTCCAGGATTAATTAAAGCAGTAATTATATAAGAAATAGCATAAACAAAATATGAAGTACTTTCTAATATTTTAATAAATAGAAAATTGTTCTCATAAATATTTAAATAAACTAATAAATAAAAAAAACTTGTTATAGAAAATAAAAAAATAAAGTATAAATCTATAAACTAAATTTAAATAAAATATTTTACAATCTGGTCCAATTACAATTAAAGGTGAACCTTTAAAATATAATAAAGTTATTGTATTTCCTAAATGAAGAGGATTATTTTGATTAATTGGATTTCCAAAAATTAAATCTTCCATTTTTTCAATTGATTGTTTATCTGCTCTAGTATAATTATAATTATTATTTTCTTTATCTGAATTTGTTTCTTCTGATGTTGAAATTTTAGATGTCATTTCAATTTCTGAATTATTATCTTCTAAAGGAGTTAATTTAGTATTTGGAGAAGAAGTTAATGATAATTCATTTTCATTTTCAATCATTTTATTAATAATATAAAAATATTTTTTTAAAAAAATAATGACAGAAAATGATATTAAAAATAATGGTACTTTAGTTTTTGATTTATTTCATAAATTGATATTTGAATTTATGGGAGTTTCTACTGAATTAACATTTGATTTTTTTTATTTTACAAAAAAAATAAATTATTCATTTAGAAGAGAAAGAAATTTAATAATTGAAAATGATTATTTAAAAATAAAAGATTCAGAACCAAAAAAATATGATGTTCATAAAAAATTTTCTAAGAGTTATAAAAATTTTGTTAATGATATTATCAAAAAGTTAGATAATCAATCTTTAAGTAGATTGATAATTCCTAATTCATATCTTGATTTTGGAACAATAGATGATGAACAATATAATTATTATTTTAAAATTTTTAATAAGAAAAAACTTAATGAAAAAATAGAATTATTTAATAAATTTATTATTAAAGCTCATAATTATGAAATATTAGATAAAATTCATGATTATTCAAATATTAAAAACTATATATATTATAATATATATAGATTTAAAGCAGAATATTTTAAAGATAATTATGAAAAATATTTAAATAAAATTAAAAATCAATTTATTTTTAATATTAGTATTATTAATAAAAGTTTAATTAATGAATAAATTTCATTTAATTTTTTATATTTGAATATATTTTAATAATATAAATTTTGAATATTAATTAATTTAAAATAAAGAAATATATTTTAAACTCATTACATTTTATAATAAATAAATAAAATATTTAATTTCCATATTAAAAGAATATATATTGAAAATTTTCTATCAAAAAAAAATTAAACTTTACTTAATAATATATTTTTTCTCAAATTAACAAACATAAATCTTTATAATTATTCTCCAATTATAAAAAAATAAAACATATATTTTTAATAGTATTAAATAGTATTTTTCCCATTCCTGCAATTGTATATCCTGTCTTTGTTTTTTATTTGTAAAAAAAATTGAAGTTCGGAATTTAATTTAATAAAAAAATATCTTTTATATTTAAATCTATTCTTCATTTATTTTTATATTATTTATTTCTTTTGTATACCTAAGTGATTCTTGAGTTTCTATTTTTTCATTATTTAAATTTTATATTTGAGATTGTACTTTAAATTTAAAATTTTGATGAATAAACTGCATTTAATTTTATTAATGTTAATTTTATTAGTTTAATCTAAAAAATAATCAAAGTTCTGCAATAAATGTTGAAATTGTTGCAAATCAAATTCAAGATAATAATATTAATACATTTTTTTAATTTTTATGGTTAAATTAAAAAGAAGTAAATAATAATTAATCTAAAACTTTAAAAATATTTAAAAGAAAATAATAAATATAATATTAATATTAAATAAAAATTTATTGTTATATTATTGAGAAAAAATAAAATTAACTATTTAATAATTTTCTAAATAATGCATTTCATTATTTTTAAAAAATTAAAAAAATTTATTCTATGATGAAGAATTTTTTTTTTAATCCATTATTTTAATTATTTTTTTAGTAAAATAAAATCATTAATTTTACTTTAATCATAATAAAGATGATATTATAATAAATTAATATTATTTTTAGTTTCATATAGTTTTTTGATTATATTTTTTTCAAAAAATAATTTTTATCTTTTTATATTATTATATATTTGGTTTTTTTCTCAATTCTAATCAACAAAAGTCATTTTTCATTAAAAGAATAGATTACGTTTTCTTCTTCAAAAGATTTTTTATTTCAAAATTTTAAATAATAAATTTTCATAAATTTTAAAAAGATATTCTAATATATATTATTTTTATAATTTATGTAATTATTCTTTTTCTAAATTTTTTTGGAATTATATATGAATAATAAAATAAAGAATTTAAAAA
>JAEEGL016845284.1_pt1 | contig 12198 bp, 11 predicted proteins | sample 9134231 | NCBI WGS metagenome assembly JAEEGL01 (sample SAMN16246548, study PRJNA631951) | gut metagenome | biome: gut microbiome; feature: rumen; material: fiber-attached | host: Bos | place: Iran: Karaj | collected 2018-10
ATTAAAAACGCCGCCAGAGAGCACGGTATAGAGATAACGGAAAATAAACCTCTGGCCATGGCATTATACACCACTGTGGAGGTGGGAGAAGAGATTCCTCGGGAGCTCTACGATGCAGTGGCAGTCATCCTGGCAGCGGTATTTACAAGGACCGGAAAACACTAAAAATACTTTGGATTTTAGGGGCTTTTATGATATTATAGTCTAGATATAGACTGAGAAAGGAATAAGGGCCTCGTGGAAGCACTAAGACTCGGAAAAGTGAATAAAGCCGATATCGGAGTTGTGGCTTATCTGCTGGCTGCAGTGATCTTTTTCATTATCCCCATTCCGTCTATAATGCTGGACATAATGCTGGCGTTTAACATATCTATCGCGCTGATAGTCATTGTTAACGTCCTTTTCGTAAAAGAAGTGCTGGATATGTCCTTTTTCCCCACGTTGCTTCTTTTCACCACCATATTCAGAATATCCCTTAACGTGTCATCTACCAGACTGATCCTGACCACCGGTGATCCCGGAAATGTGGTCCGGACTTTCGGCGGATTTGTGGGCGGCGGTAATCTTATTATCGGTGCTATCGTCTTTATAGTGCTGGTCATCATCCAGTTTGTTGTCATAAATAAAGGTTCGGAACGTGTGGCTGAAGTATCGGCCAGATTTACACTGGATGCTATGCCCGGTAAACAGATGGCTATCGATGCCGATCTGAATACGGGAGCCATCACGGATCAGGAAGCAAAGGACAGAAGAGAAAAGATCCAGAAAGAATCCAGTTTCTTCGGTTCCATGGACGGTGCTACAAAGTATGTGAAGGGAGATGCCACAGCAGGTCTTATCATCACCTTCATAAACCTTATCGGCGGAACGGTGATGGGGGTCACAAGAGGTCTGGCAGTGCTGGATGCCATCCAGGAATTCGGCATCCTCACCATCGGTGACGGCCTCGCATCACAGATCCCATCGCTTCTCATTTCACTGGCTACAGGTATCCTGGTCACAAAGGGCTCTCAGGAAGCGGATTTCTCCGGCACGCTGGTAAAACAGCTTTTCGGCATATCCCGTACGCTGTATATCGTGGGAGCAGTGCTCATATTCCTGGGGACCTTTACCCCTCTAAACAATTTTATATTTTACGCGCTGGCAGCCGCATTCATCATATCCGGCAGATCCATGGACAAGACTATAGGAGAAGCCAGGATAGAAGAAGAGGTGGCGCACGAAGAGGATGAGGCAGAAGAAATCCGAAGACCGGAAAATGTGGTGTCTCTCCTTCAGGTGGACCCTATAGAGCTGGAGTTCGGCTATGCTATCATCCCTCTTGCTGATGTGAATCAGGGCGGAGATCTTCTGGACCGCGTGGTTATGATCAGACGACAGATAGCGCTTGAACTGGGAACTGTGGTGCCCATCATAAGACTGAGGGATAATATCCAGCTGAATCCGAATCAGTATATCATCAAGATAAAGGGCATACAGATCTCCGAGGGTGAGATCATGCACGGTATGTATATGGCCATGAACCCGGGCTACGTGGAAGAAGAGATAAGCGGTATACCCACATTTGAGCCTTCCTTCCATCTGCCGGCATTATGGATACATGAGAATCAGAGGGAAAGAGCGGAGTCCCTGGGATACACCGTAGTGGATCCTCCCTCCATCATAGCCACACACCTGACCGAGGTGATCAGAAATCATATTTCAGAGCTTCTGACCCGTCAGGATGTGGACAATCTGGTAAACAACCTGAAGGAAACAAACCCGGCACTGGTGGACGAACTGATACCGAAGCTTATGAGCCTCGGAGATGTTCAGAAGGTGCTGCAAAACCTTTTGAAAGAAGGCATATCCATCAGGGACCTTTTATCCATATTTGAAATACTGGCAGATCATGCCGCAGCCACCAGAGACACTGATGTGCTGACGGAATATGTGAGGCAGGGATTGAAACGAGCCATATCCAGTAAATACTTCCCTCCGAACGAGATGACGGAAGTGATCACGCTGGATCCGAAACTGGAACAGGAGATCATGTCTTCTGTGAAGCAGACGGAACAGGGAGCATATCTGACACTGGATCCGGAGCGTATCAGGGCCATCATGGAAGATGTGCAAGGGAAGGTGCAGACCTTCGAAGAAAGCGGAAAGACACCCATTGTGGTATGTTCTCCTATAGTGAGAATGTATTTTAAGAAGATGACGGAGGAGTATTTCAGCGATCTTATCGTCATATCATACAGTGAAGTGGACTCAAATGTAGAATTACAATCTATCGGGATGGTGACAGGATAAGATGACCATAAAGAAATTCGTGGCTCCCACAAAGGAGGAGGCCATAGCAAAAGCCAGAGAAGAACTGGGAGACCAGGTAGTAATAATGAATGTGAAGGAAGTGAGGCCCGAAGGGCTCTTTGGCTTTCTGAAAAAAAGCGACTATGAAGTGACTGCGGCTGTGGAAGACGGCGTGCTGAAACGTCCGGAATATCCCGCCAAACCCGCAGTGAAAGCAGAAGGCAATTCATTTGATGCGGCAGCAGATGAGAAACTGGACTGGTCAAAGATATCCGGTATCAGGGCAGAAGAGCCAAAACAGGATGCGCCGAAGGAAAACATAGACGAAATGCAGCTCAAGGATGCTTTTCAGGCAGTTTCCGATGTGATAAAAAAGGCTCCGGCTGCAGGAAATAAGCCGTCTGCATCCACATATGACAAAAACGGAAGCATCATCAGAGGAAATGAGGCCGTGGGGCAGAGCGCCATAAAGAAAGTGGCTACCTCCGGCGATTCCGCAGAAATACATCCGGGCTTCGTGCCTTTAACGGCACCTGAAGAACCAAAAGAAGAAAGCAGACCGGCAGTGCAGGAACAGCCGGAAGAACCTGTTAAAGCTCAGAGAGCGGGCTCCGGAAGCTTTGTGAAGATGCTGTACAGCATTCTTCTTAAAAACGAAGTGGATGAGACATTTATAAACCAGCTGATAGAGGATATGGACAAGGTTATAAGCTCCGGAAACTCTCTTGACTATATGCTTTCTAACGTATATCAGAAGCTGGTGCTTTCACTTGGACAGCCTAACCCGATAGTGATAGGAGAGGATCTGCCTCATGTGGTATTTCTGGTGGGACCTACAGGGGTTGGAAAGACCACTACTATTGCAAAGATAGCCTCCAAGTTTAAGTTGGAACAGCACAAAAAGGTGGGACTCATCACAGTGGATACCTTCCGTATAGCAGCAGCAGACCAGCTGCGGACATATGCAGCTATCCTGGAAGTGCCTCTTCAGGTGGTGTATGAGACCGGGGAACTGAATGAAAAAGTTCGGCTCCTTTCAGACTGTGATCTGGTGCTGGTGGATACCTTCGGATTTTCACATAATAACAAAGAGATGAAGGATGCCATGAAAAACTATCTGGCCGCTCTGGATGAAAAATACAGCAGAGACATATATCTGGTGCTTTCGGCCACCACGAAATATAATGACCTTAAGGACATCATAGACACATATAAAGAATTTACCGACTTTTCACTTGTCTTTACCAAGCTGGATGAAACAATGGCCTGGGGAAATATCCTGAATTGCAAGATGTATTCAAAGGCGCCTCTTTCATACATCACAAACGGCCAGGATGTGGCTAAGGATATGCAGGTGATAGATCCGCAGCATCTGGTAAAACAGTTACTGGGAGGCAGCTAAATGTATGATCAGGCTGAAAATCTCAGAAATATAGTAAGGCAGCAGAATCAGCATAATATCGGAAACGCCAAAGTCATCACCATCACTTCCGGAAAGGGAGGAGTGGGAAAAAGCAACACAGCGGTCAATCTTGCAGTGTGCTTCAGAAAACTGGGAAAGCGCGTCATCGTATTTGATGCGGACTTTGGGCTGGCCAACGTGGAAGTAATGTTCGGCACCATGCCGAAGTATACTCTTAAAGACCTTATTTACGAAGGAAAGAGCATCACTGACATCATTACAAAGGGCCCCATGGACATAGGATTCATCTCCGGAGGCTCAGGTATAGTGGGGCTTAATAACCTCACTCATGACCAGATAGATTTCCTGGTGCGAAGTCTTTCGAAGCTTAATGAACTTACAGATGTACTTATCATAGATACAGGAGCGGGTGTCTCGGACAGCGTGCTGGAATTTGTGGTGGCCAGTCCCGAAGTGATACTTATAACCACTCCGGAACCCAGCTCACTCACTGATTCATATTCACTGATGAAGGCACTGTATAAGCATCCCGGGTTCAAGGGAAACGATACGAATATCAGGCTCCTTGCAAACAAAGTCAGAAATGAAGAAGAAGGAAGAAGCATATACGAAAAGCTGTCTTCTGTGGTGACGGAATTTCTTCATGGGCATATATCATATCTGGGTATGGTGCCTCAGGACAGGATTCTTGAAAATGCGGTACGTTCACAGAAGGTGGTAAGCGAATATGCACCTACTGCAGCATCTTCATATGCATATAATGATGTAGCAAAAAAACTAATGGGAGAGGACTCAAAAGTTGAATATAGATGGGGCATAACCCAGATATTCAGCCATTTTGTGCGAGGAAACTCATGATCAATCAAATGAAAGTCCAGGATTTACTTCCCGGCACAAAAGTAGATATTAAAGTATTACAGCAAGCCAGAAAAGAGGAAATAGCAGGCCGTGAGGCTCTCACATTTCTATCTTCCATTTTTGATATCAGGAAGGATGATTCGATAGAGATCATGATGCCTACTCAGGGCGGGAAGGTGGTGCTTCTTTCCCCGGCTCTTAGGTATGAATTCATTTTCAACACCAAAAACGGTATGTATAAGGCAGAGGGAATGGTGGCAGAAAGGTTTAAAAAGGATGGGTTTTATCTGGTTCTTATAAAGTTCACATCCCCTCTGGTCAGATATCAAAGGAGAGAGTTTTACAGACTGCAATGTATGCTGCCAATGGTGTATTCCTCTTTGACAACAGAAGCGGCTGAGGCTGAAACCATGGGTGAAACCATGGAAATCGTGCGCCAGATGGACTTCAACGATATAGTGCGCGGATACGGGACAATACTGGATATAAGCGGGGGCGGTATACGTTTTGCCTCCGATACGGATCTTTCAAATATGGAATATGTCCTGATCCAGTTCGCTATAGAATTAAAGTCGGGCAGAAAGAGCTTGGAAGTGGTTGGAAAACTAATGGGGTCAGAAAAACCTGATACAGCCAGAAAGTACATAAACAGGGTAAAGCTTCTGTATAAAGATTCGGATTTCCAGGAACAGATAGTGCAGTTCATTTTCGAAGAGGAAAGAAGGCTTCGAAAGAAAGGCCAGGGCGAGTAAATGATAAAGATTTTAATTGCCGATGACTCTGCACTCGTGAGAAAGGTGATGTGTGATATAATCGACACAGATCCGGAATTACAAGTGATTGATACATGTTCGGACGGAAAAAGTGCATATCAGAAGGCAAAATCCACCGGGGCAGACCTGATCATCACGGAAATGTACCTTCCTAAGATGAATTGTCTGGAGCTGGTGGAGAAGCTGAGAGGCGATAAGCTGAAGACTCCCCTTGTGGTTCTCACTTCATCCCTTAAAGAGGACGAAGACACCTCATTTATGGTCTGGGAATACGGGAATGTGGAGTTTGTGGTGAAGCCCTTCAGGATCTTCTCGGCAGAGAAAGCTGAATTCGAAAAGAATCTTCTTTCCGCCATCAGATCCTTCGGCAAGAAGACCAGCTTCGCACCGAAACCGGCAGCACCGCCCCAGCCAAAGCCCGCACCGAAACCAGAACCAAAGGCACAGACTCCTGCAGCGGCAAGGCCAGCAGCGGGAAGACCGGTGACCGGAGGGAAGAAGATCGTGGCTATAGCCAGTTCTACGGGCGGACCGCAGGCGCTTCACACTATGCTTCCTATGCTTCCTGCTAATCTGGGAGTACCGGTGGTCATAGTCCAGCATATGCCGAAAGGATTCACTGAATCTCTGGCCGAAAGGATCAGCCAAAAGGCAAAGCTCTGGATGAAAGAGGCGGAAGATGGCGAAGAACTGAGAGCGAATGTGATATATATCGCTCCCGGAGGCAGACATCTGGAGATCATTGAAACACCTGATCACAGATTCAAAGCCAGAGTCTTTGATGATCCGCCGGTGAATAACCTGAGACCTTGCGCGGACGTGATGTATCATTCCTTGGAAAAATGTTCCTTCGACGAGATCGTGTGTGTGGTCATGACAGGCATGGGGGCTGACGGATCCGAAGGCATAGCAGCCTTAAAGAAGAAAAAGAACATATACTGCATCACTCAGGAAGCTTCTACTTGCGTAGTATATGGAATGCCAAAGGCTGCTGACCAGGCCGGACTATCAAACGAGTCTGTGCCCTTGACCGAGATCGCACGGGCAATATCAAGAAAATTGGGGGTATGAGAAAATGGATGTAAGCCAGTATCTAGACATTTTTATCGACGAAACAAACGAACACATTCAAAGCCTTTCAGACAGTATCATGGAACTGGAGAAAGAGCCGGACAACATGGACACGGTTAATGAGATCTTCCGTGCGGCACACTCACTTAAGGGTATGGCCGGAACCATGGGATTCAAGCGCATGCAGCATCTGACCCATGATATGGAGAACGTGTTCCAGGAGGTTCGCAGCGGAAATGTGTCTGTGAATTCTGAACTTATTGATATCCTTTTTAACTGCCTTGACGCTATCGAGAAATATCTGGAAACAGTCAAGGCCACTTCTGATGAAGGAACGGAAGATAACGAAGTACTCATTAAGAAGCTTAATGATTATCTGAATTCCGCAGAAGGTGGAGACGGCGTAGCTGCGCCTGCTGAAGATGCAGCACCCGCTGAGGAAGCAAAGTCCGATGATGCCGCAGATGGAGATGCAGCATACTTAAGCATCCCTGTGGATGATGAAGGACGCGGAAAACTTTCCGCAGCAGTGGATGCCGGACAGAAGTTATACGGCTTCACAGTGCATATCCATCCCGACTGCCTTCTTAAGGCTGCCAGAGCATTCCTCGTGTTTAAGGCAATAGAGGACTTTGGCGAGATCCTTATATATCATCCTTCGTCACAGGATATTGAGGATGAGAATTTTGAACTCACATTCAACATGATAGTAGCATCCACATCTGATGATATGGATGGCATGATAAAGGCTATAACAGCCGTATCGGAGATCGAGTCCGTAGAATCCGGAGAGGTTACTCCCGATACATATGCTGAAAAAGCAGAAGCTGCTCCTGCAGAAGAAGCTCCTGCCGAGGCACCTGTCGCAGCACCTGCACCCGCAGCATCTGCAGCACCTGCACCTGCAGCAGCCAAACAGTCAGCACCGGCTGCAAATGCCGGAAAGGCAGCAAAACCTGTTACGGCACGTACAGTACGTGTGGATATCGAGAAACTGGATTCTCTTATGAATCAGGTATCCGAGCTTATCATCGCAAAGAACTCTCTGGTATCCATAAGCTCCACAGAAGGCGGATCTTTTGACAACCAGACATTCCATGAGCAGATAGAGTACCTGGAGCGGATCACTACCGGACTTCATGAATCTGTTATGAAGGTTCGAATGGTTCCTATCGAGAGTACCGTGAACAAGTTCCCGAGAATGATCAGAGACCTTTCCAGAAAACTGGGCAAGCCCATGGAACTGTATATGTCCGGTGAAGAGACAGAACTGGATCGTACCGTGGTGGATCAGATCGGTGATCCTCTGCAGCACCTGCTCCGTAACTCTGCCGATCACGGTATTGAGAGTCCTGAAGTACGTAAGGAGAGAGGAAAGCCTGAACAGGGAAGCATTTTCCTTAATGCGTTCCAGGAAGGCAATAACGTTATCATCCAGGTACGTGATGACGGTAACGGTATAGATACAGACAAGGTTAAGGCTAAGGCTGTGGAGCGAGGCATCGTATCTCCGGAAGAGGCTGAGAACCTTTCTAAGAAAGACATCATTAACTTCCTGTTCATGCCCAGCTTCTCCATGGCAAAGGAGATCACCGATATATCCGGTCGAGGCGTGGGTCTGGACGTGGTGAAGTCCAATATCGAAGCTCTGGGCGGCGATGTGGAAGTAAAGAGCGAGTTCGGCAAAGGCTCAGTATTTACTGTAAGACTTCCGCTTACACTTGCTATCATCCAGGCTCTTATGATCGAAGTCAGAGATGAGAAGTATGCTATCGCACTTGGATCCATCAGCAATATCGAGAATATCTCCAAGAGCGAGATCAAGTATGTACAGGCCAAGGAAGTGATCCACTTAAGAGGCATGGTCATCCCGCTTATCCGTCTGGACGAACTGATCGAAGCAGAGCCCAAGGAAGAAGAATCCGATAACCTTATCGTTGTTATCGTGAAGAAAGGCGACAGCCTGGCAGGTATAGTAGTAGATAACCTGATAGGACAGCAGGAAATCGTTATTAAGTCAATGGGTAAGGTGATTGACAATAATAAGCTTATCAGCGGCGCTACCATTCTTGGTGATGGTGAAGTGGCACTTATTGTTGATGCCAATGCATTATTTTAATCGGGGGGAATTACCATGAGCGAAGCAAACTTACTTGACACAGTTGAAGAGGAAAAGAAGCAATACATCGTGGTGACTATCGGTAGCGAGCAGTATGGTCTGGATATAGCATTTGTAGACAATATCGTTCGTATGCAGAAGATCACACGTGTGCCTAAGTCACTGCCACACTACAGAGGGGTAATAAACCTTCGTGGAGAAGTGGTGCCTGTAATGAGTATCAGAAGAAAGATGGGACTGGAAGATGATGTGTTCACAAAAGCATCCAGGATCATCATACTGAAGCTGGAAGAGCAGGGCAATGTGGGTATCGTAGTGGACGAAGTGAAAGAAGTGGTATCACTGGGACAGGATGATATCGATCAGAATACCAGAAATACCAACAGAGAAGACGCTAACTTCATTAACGGTATCGGAAAGAACGGTGATTCTCTGATTTCCATCTTTGATATCAACAAGGTGGTGGATGAATCGGATTACATTTGATAGGAGATCAATATGGCTGAAAGAAGTTTACAGGAGATCAATGATCTTTATATTGATGTCCTTAGAGAAATCGGAAATATAGGTGCCGGAAACGCCACCACCGCCATAGCGAACATGCTGAACCTGAAGATCGATATGAGCGTTCCTCAGGTGGAGTTGATGCCGGTGGAAAAGCTGGGGTCATCTATGGGTGCCGAAGATGAAGTCATAGTCGGTATCATGCTGGGTGTGGAGATGGATATCGAAGGAAGCATGATGTTCCTTATGGATATGAAATCTGCACATCATCTGGTAAACCGCCTCATGATGAGAGACTATGATTATAATGAGGATTTTGACGAGATGGACCTTTCCGCTTTAAAGGAAGTGGGAAATATCATCGCCAGCTCCTACCTGTCAGCATTGTCTGGCCTTACAAACCTTACTATATCTCCTACAGTGCCGTTTGTATCCATAGATATGGCGGCAGCTATCCTGTCCGTACCTGCGGTTATGTTCGGTATCAGCGGAGATAAAGCTCTTCTCATAAAGACTGAGTTTGACGACGAAATGGAAATGAATGGCTTCTTCATTCTTATGCCGGAAGAGGATTCGTACGAAAAGATATTAGCATCTCTGGGACTTCAGCTATAGGGAGAATAATATGGCTCAGATGATTAAGGTGGGAATGGCGGATTTGAAGGTCTGCAAAGCACCTGATAATTTAACAACTATCGGACTGGGCTCTTGCATCGGGATAGCACTGTATGATCCAAGCACCAAGATTACGGGACTGGCACATATAATGCTGCCTGACAGTACTCAGATAAAGAATAATACCAACATTGCCAAGTTCGCTGATACAGGCATTCAGAAACTGTATGATGATATGATAAAGATGGGGGCACAGAAAAGCCGCCTGGTGGCAAAAATAGCCGGAGGAGCGAAGATGTTCGAACTCTCCGGAGCGGCTGCCACATCCATCAATATCGGAGAACGAAATGCTCAGGCCAGCAAGGATAAGCTGAAGCAGCTGGGAATAAAGCTACTCGCTTCGGATACAGGACTGAATTACGGTCGTACAGTAGAGCTTTATAGTGAGACCGGTGATTACGTGATTAAAGCCGTGGGTAAGCCGGTTAAGACGATTTAAGGGGTAGACTATGAAGCAAAAGCCGCTGGCAATTATCATGACACTATGCGCCTGCTTGATTTCCTGCATAGTTTCTATTATTCAGGGAGTGGGATTTGGAGTATTTGTGAAACGATTTGCCGTTACGGCACTTGTTTTTCTGTTACTGGGCTTCATTATCCAGATATTCCTGAATATGGGATTTAAAGTGGATCAGGAGGAAACTGAGGCGCAGGAAGAAGAACAGCAGGAAAACTCCGATGAGGATGCGGAGGGTTCCGGACCATCCGAGAATTTTGAAGCTCGTGATGAAGAAAATACTTAATTAACGGGGATGTATAATGGCTAAGCCTATAGACAGAGAAAAACTATGGGATGTATATCGAAAGAATCCGACTGCTGAGCTCCGTGAACAGATCATCATCGAGTATGCACAGCTGGTGAAGATAGTGGCCGGCAGACTGTGTGTGCATCTGGGAAATGCAGTAGAGTATGATGACCTGGTAAGCTACGGAATATTCGGACTCATAGATGCCATAGATAAATTTGACTTTGCAAAGGATGTGAAGTTTGAGACTTACGCATCCCTTCGTATAAGAGGCTCCATCCTGGACCAGATACGTAAAATGGACTGGATCCCGAGGACGGTACGCCAGAAACAGAAACAGATAGATGAAGCCATTAAGCAGATAGAGATGCGTACCGGCAAGAATGCTACCGATGAAGAGATAGCAGAAGAGCTGGGAGTGTCCGGTGACGAGCTTATTAACTGGCAGAGTCAGCTGAAGGTCACAAATGTGGTTTCACTGAATGAATTTGTGGAACAGGGCAATGAGCCGGTGATGGATGCTCATAAGAACACCCACTTCATTCAGCCTGAAGATCAGATATCACAGGAAGAGCTGAAGGAGAAACTGCAGGAGAGCCTTTCACAACTTACTGAAAAAGAACAAAAAGTAGTGCTTTTATACTACTACGAGGAGATGACCTTAAAGGAAATAAGCAAAGTGCTGGAGGTGTCTGAGTCCAGGGTTTCTCAGCTCCACACTAAGGCTTTGAACAAGATGAAAAAAACCATGGGGGATTATATGGGCATATTAAATGCCTGACCCTTTCCGGGGGAAGACTATAAATGGGACAGAAAAACGGATATATTCAAGTAGAAATATCGGGAAAGAGTGCAGTATGTCATATCTATCCGCCTACTGACGGCGGTCTGGCCATTTCATCGAAAGAGGCGGAAGAATATCTTGCGTCACATGGCTTCAAAGAATATGACGTGATGCTTTTTCGCTCTAAACTGCTTTCCGGTAATATAGAAAACGTTCCGCTGGGTGATTGTGACGGACTTCAATTCTCAGAATCCATGACAGCAAAGGTGTCACTGGATAAAATGAAGGTAACTGCCAGATTCTATCCGCCGTCGGTAAACGGCAGCTTTATGACTACACAGGATATACTGGCACATCTGGATAAACTGGGAGTGAAATACGGTATTAATCAGGAGATCATAGCGGATCATCTTCAAAAGAGAGAGTTCTTTACTGACATATTAATAGCGCAGGGTAAAGAGCCTCGTCATGGCAGAGACGCCAAGATAGAATACTTCTTTAATACTAATCCTGATACTAAACCTAAACATAAAGATGACGGTTCCGTGGATTATAAAGACCTGAATACCATATGCAAGGTCTTTCAGGGAGATCTCCTGGCCAGACTTCATCCCGAAGACAGGGGAGATAAGGGCGTGGACGTCACCGGGAAAGAAATACTTCCCAGGTCCGTGAAGGCTCTTCGTATAGAACACGGCAAGAATATAAGAGAGAGCGAAGATAAAACGGAAGTGTTTTCCGAAGTCACGGGACATGTGACACTTACTGACGGTAAGATTTTTGTATCAAACGTGTTTGCGGTGCCGGCAGATGTGGACAATTCTACCGGAAATATAAACTATGACGGTAATGTGCATGTGCATGGCAATGTGCGTTCAGGAGTTACCATCAGAGCTCATGGAGACATTGTAGTGGATGGCGTGGTGGAGGATGCATATCTTCAGGCCTCCGGC
>JAEEGL010662589.1_pt1 | contig 12197 bp, 10 predicted proteins | sample 9134231 | NCBI WGS metagenome assembly JAEEGL01 (sample SAMN16246548, study PRJNA631951) | gut metagenome | biome: gut microbiome; feature: rumen; material: fiber-attached | host: Bos | place: Iran: Karaj | collected 2018-10
ATGGTATACGGCAGCACCATGGCAGCGCACGGGGTGGGATGTCGCCTTGATGGTGTTTGTCTTTGTGCTGAGCAGTATGTCACCCAGCGATCTGTTCCCTGCCTATCTGCGTAAGGAGTGGGTACAGCCCTATGCGTTGAAAGCATTGCCCGTCACCATTGTCTGGCTGAAACTGTGCTGGGAGATGTACACCAAAGACTACAAACGCTTACCCCTTAACTCTTACCCCTTAACTCTCAACCCTTAACTCCTCAACGCCCCATTGTTTCCTCGTAGTTAACGGCATCGTTGAGCATACGTGGCGGACAATGGTAGTCGTCAGAGAGTACGTCGCGTTCAGAGCGGTAGTAAGGCGTTTCAAGTCCCGCTAAGTGAAACAGCAGCTGGCAAGTGTTGTCAATAGCTACAGGACGATTGATGCTTTGGCGCAGTCGATTGACGATGTCAGGATGCGTCTCCATATATTTCTCTGAGCACCATACGATATAGGGTATGCAGTATTGGTGGCTTATGCCCTGCTGGATGTCTGTGCCATAAGAGAAATCGTCGCGTCCTGAACGGGGACGGTAGTCGTAGACCTCCTCGCCATGGTCTGAGAGATAGAGCACAACGGTATTGCCGCTGCCATACAGCTCGGTTATCTTGCGAATGATATGGTCGTTGTATAGCGTGGCATTGTCGTAGTCGGCAATCTCCTGTCGCATCTCTGCCGTGAGCCATTCCTCTTTTCGGAATGCCGTGCTGTCGGGAGTAAAATGACTGAAGATGTGGTCATGCGGATAACGATATGTGAAACTGACGTGCTGTCCCATGAGATGGAATACCGCGAGGCGGCGGATGGCGTCAGCATCCCTCCTCATGCTTTTTCGGTAGGCATCAATTAATTCTCCGTCCAGACCATAGGTCTCGTCATTTGTCTCACTGTAGCAGGTCTCCTTCATCTGCTTACTATATAAATAAGTGGCCAGCGAGAACTCAAAAAGTTCCGTGAGCATATTGCCCTTTGTTGGCTTCTGGTTGTCTTGCATGTTTACCCAGTAGCCGTTTTTCTTGAAGACGGCTGTTAGAGGTGGTGCTGACGACCAGTGTTCACCATCGCCCAGTGAGTTGCAGCTGATGAGGTTGCGTATTACCTTTGTCGTCTGGTTATAGGGACTGACGGCATCCGTAAAGGCAAAGAGTCTGCCTGCCTGTCGCTCAGCATCCATGAAGGGGGTGGTGTGTAAGGGGTACCCATAGAGCGATGCATGGTTCTTGATATAGGACTCTCCAATGACGAAAATGATGTTCAGTGAGTCGCTGTGATCTTGCTGCGGCATCACGTCAACATGTTGTGCCTGTTCGTTGGCTTTGATCATCTCGCAACCGGCAAGGTGGGTGTCGTAAAGTGCTACTGTAAGTTTGGTAACAACATCATCTGGGTTGCGTTGGTAGGAGCGCCATTCGTCGACATCGTTCATCTCCTGGCAGCTGAACAGTTGTACATAGCTGATGGTGGCGAAAATGGCACCACTGACCAACAGTATGGCGGCAGTGCCTTTCAGTATCTTGATGGTCTTGACGTTCTTGATGGCAGCATTAATATGGTGGTGTGTCAGTTCCAGTGTAATGTTCGCCGCTATGAGCAGGACGACATAAGCTATGCTTGTCCAGATACCAGGCAATTGGGCTATGGTGGATAAGAACTCGCTGCTCTCCTGCATGTTGGTTTCTATAAACAAGATTAGGACAGATGGCGATAGCTCCATGCCAAAATGCCATTCCAATATCAATTCAATGCAGAAGAGCATATAGACGATGGCGTAGCTGAACCATTTGACGATGCGCCAGCGCAGCAATTCGATGACGGTAGCGGCAAGCCATGCTTGGAAAAAGATGATCATCCAGCGTGGTATGGGGTTTTGCAGCACCGACTCCCATCCAATGAGCACAATATAAGCTACCATGAATGGCCATTGGTGTACGATGGGGCGCGGCCACCATTCCTTGATATGATTATTGAGCGCTGACAACATAATGGAATCTCTATTCTTGATTCTTCAACGGTGTTGAAGCAGGCTTGAAGATGTCAAGAGCTTGGTCGTAGGCAGGCGATTGAATTGACAGCAGGTTCAGAACAGAATGGAAAATGTAATGCTGTTCCAGCACTGCTGGCAGTTCGCTCTTGTACGCTCTGAAGTCCTTTGACGTCCATACCAAGAACGGTATCTCGTACTGCTCTTTGGGAGCCATCTTCTTGGGCAGACCGTGCATGAATATCTTGTTTTCACCGAGTGACTCGCCATGGTCGGAGATGAAGAGCATGGCACTCTTCCATTCTTTCATGTCACGCAACGTGTTGATCAGCCCGTTTAAAAGGAAATCAGTATAGCGAATGGTGTTATCATAAGCATTCACCAGCAGACCGATATTCTTTTCGCCTTCCTCTACATTGGCTGCTACGGGTTTGTACACCTCGAACTCCTTGGGGTATTTGTTGACATACTGAGGACCATGACTCGTGCTGGTGTGCAGTACAATCAATACCTTATTCTTGCTGCTTGACTCAATGCGCTGACGGAGTCCTGCAAAGAGAATAGCATCGTAGTTGCTGTCCATATCAGGATACTCCTTGGTGAGATCCATGGCCGTCAGATATTCTTCTATATGTATGGGCGGCTCCCCCCAGTTGGAGGTGCGCCAAGACACGTCGGCACCCATTCGGAAAGCATAGTTGGGAAGCAACTCGTAAAGGTCGCTGCGGTCTTGCGGTTCAAGGATTGCCTTAGTGCCTGCTGTGGTATAGGTGGCACATGAGTTAGCTTGAAAAACCTTCAGCTCCTTCTGCTTCGAAAGCAACGGGTTTGTGTCACGCTGATAACCATAAAGCTGGAAGTTGGCTTTTCTTGCTGACTCGCCGATTACCAGCACCACTACGGCTTTCTCGTTGTCGGTAATCTTTCCGTCAGGCAGTTTGATCTCCTCTGCCTTTTTGCTTTGGCGGAGATTGATGACGCGACACGTGTTGACAAGGTAGGACCATGGCTGCAGCAAACCGCCCAATTCCGTGTCGTGCTGACTGATGAACAGCGTCTGGTTGATGTTCAGCAATGCCGTAATGAGGACGATGGCCAGCGAACTGCCGCAATAGACTCCCAGTTTCTTTGCCTTCCCCATCTTCACCGGCTGTAACAGACAGAACAATGCCGGTAAAACGCCGAGGAAAAGGATGAAAAGCCATAATCCCCAACTGAAGAATCCCGAGGCTTCCGAGTATCGGGTATTGAAGACATTCCCTATGGTGGTCTCATCAATGATCACATTATATGTCAAGATGAAATAGACGGAGGTGGCATTGATGACCGACAGAAGAGCCAGCAAGATACGTCCCACCACTCGCATGCAGAACATGGTCAGGTATGTCATCATGAAGTTCAATACCAGCATGATGATGGTCAGCGATATCGTCAGCCATGTGACACCAAGCGTACTTTCGTTGCTGTTGTCAATGGCAAAACGGAAGAAGGGTAGGTTGTAAAGCAGCAAAGTGCCTATTGTGACGATACAAGAGAAGGTAAAAAGCGAAACAGGGCGTAGCAATCTCTTTTTCGCTTTACGGAATATTGTCATCATTTTATCTCTTTGTTTTTGGATTTCAGAAGTTTTCTCTCACAGAAATAGAACATTAGGAATGGTGTCGTAAAACCGATGATGCTGCCCACACAGATATCCGATAAGAAGTGCTGGGACAGATAGACGCGCGAGTAGGCGCCTAATGCTGCAAGGAACAGTAACACCACCAGCGACGCATTAAACAGAATTTTGGTTCTCAGCGTGTGGGGGGTGTTGCCTTTACTATAGTAATATGCTAAAACAATAGCACAGCACGTGAAAAACATAAAGAATGTAGAGGAATGTCCAGAAGGGAAGGAGTTGCTGTGGTGCATCTCTACGCCTTGCACCAGCGGCAACACCAGATGGCTGTTCTCGAAGACGCTGACAGGACGGTCGCTACTGAACAAGTGCTTTATTAGTTGCACGAAGCAGCCTCCCACCGCCTCGCATATTGCATAGAAAAGTGTTATCTTGAACTTCTTCCACAGCAGGGGGACCAGTGCCAATATGTACAGTGGCCATTCAGCCAGCACGGTATAATATTTGAAGAATGTATCAAGGAAACCTGAATGATAAGAATTTAGCAATAGATGCAGTTCAAGCTTCGGATACATATACAGCATCGCGAGTATTGTGATAAGCAATACGCAATAGGGGATAGTATAGAAGTAAACCGTTTTGTTGAATACTTGCTTGAAAATCATTCTTCCCAACTTCTTCTAAGTTTCTGCGTGCAAAGATACGACTTTTTTCTATAAAAAGTGCATTTTTCTTCTAAAAAGACAGCAGACAACTACAGATATCTTCCCTTTTAACTTTGTTAGTTCAAAAAAAATCACTATATTTGCAAACAAAAACCTAAAATTATGAAAGAAAAGCTGGATAAAATATGGGCTAAGGCTTGTTGTGTGGTCGTCTCTTTAACTGCTATGCTATTCTCTGCTGTTCCTCTACGGGCAGCATCCGACTACAAGACGTCGCAGGAGTATATCACCATGCGTAGCGATATGACACGTGCCTTCAATGATGCGGATTCTGCAGGATTCTTTAAGGCGGTGTATGCATTGGAGAATTATCTCTTGCAGCAGAACGACCTTCATGCTTACTATACTCAGCGATGTAACGAGATAGTCTTCGAACTGAATCGCCAGCATATCTATGAGGCCTATATGCTCTCTGTCAAGTTGTCGAGCGAACTGACTGAGCGAAAGCTGGATAAGGAGATGTATATGGCTATCAATATGATGGGGCATATCTACCGCTTCAGCGGCAACAATACAAGTGCCAAACGCTGCTTTTGGGAGGTTATCCGTATGATGGAGCAGGAGGGCTACAAGGAGAGTCTGCCGCCAATCTATATGAATTTGGTGAATATTGTTTCTGAGGAAGACCCAGATGAAGCCATGCGCCTCATAGACCAAGCAGCGTCGGTAGCTCGTGAGACCTCCCCAGAGCGCAACTTCGATATTGAGACACGCCGTACGCTGGCTTATTATCGGATGGGCGATATGGAACGTTTTGACAAAGGCTATGAGTCCTATAAGAATGGTGTAGAGCAGGGACTCTCATCTGTCCATGGACGACAAGTAGAGATATATCATCTGGTTCGACAAGGAAAGATTGACGAGGCAGTCCAAATGGCAGACGAGTCTCTTGACGACCGCTACTCTGTCATAGCAAACATCTATACCTCTGTCGGTCGTTGGAAGGATGCTTTTGAATACCAACGGAAGGATATGGCTGAGACCGACTCTATTAACAGCTTGCTGTTGAGCAGTTCGATGCAGGGTATTGAGAACGAGATAAAACGCTACGAGGAAGAAAGTGCGGAGGCGCGTCGCCACCTCTATTTCGTCATTGCCATAGCTTCGTTGCTTTTGTTGCTGGTTGTCGCTTTGATATATATCGTCTATGCACGCCACCGTCATCTCAACGAGATGAGCAGAGCCTATCAGCGTGCCATAGAGTCTGACAAGATGAAGACACTCTTTATCCAGAATGTCAGCCACGAAGTACGGACGCCGTTAAATGTGATAAGTGGTTTTGCCCAGGTGATGGCCGATCCAGAGAGAAATGTGACGAGCGAAGAACGCCGTTTCATGACGGATATGGTGGTACACAATAGTAACCGCATTACCATGATGCTTGATGAGATGCTGATGATTGCCGCGCAAGAAGCGTCGGCAGATGATGAGGCCGTAGACATCCGCTGCAACGAGTTCCTTCGTACTATTGTGGCAGACGTCCATGTGGACAGCGAGAAGCAGAGTAAGCTCACAATCAGTTATGAGACAGAACTCAATGACGACATAGTGGTTAAAATGTACAAGAATACGGTGCGCCCCATCGTCCTTCAATTGCTTGACAACGCCATAAAGAATACGAATAGTGGTGTTGTTACCCTCAAGTCGTCTATCACCGATTCGAAGTTGGTGCTGGCTGTAGAGGACACTGGCACCGGTGTACCTACTCAGGAGTCAGAACGTATCTTTGAACGCTTCGTCAAGCTGGATCCGTTCAAAGAGGGACTGGGTATCGGCCTATCTTTCTGTCGTACCATGGCGCAGCGCATAGGTGGCAATGTCTACCTTGACCAAACATACACTGGGCAAGGTGCTCGTTTTGTCCTCGTCATTCCTCTCTGAACAGAAGCAGGAGATGTAGCGGAAGAAACGTTAATCTAATATTTCTGCAACGTGGTAGAGTGGGCGACTCTTGACTTCGGCATAGATATTGCCGATATAAACACCCATTACACCCAAAGAGACAAGGACGAATCCACCTACTAACCAGATGCTAAGGATGAGTGACGACCAGCCCGGTACGGCAGTACCTACTATCAGGGCGTGAGTCACATAGATGCCTATGCCGAAGGCTATCAATAGGAAGAAGAGTCCTAAATAGAAGATGGCGTACATGGGTTTTACACTGAATGCCGTGATGCCGTTCAGTGTCAATTTCAGCATCTTGCTGATGGTGTACTTCGAAGAGCCGGCATAGCGCTCGCTGATGACATCGTTAAAGGTATCGCTCTGTAGTCCTATTTGGGGTATCAGTCCACGCAGGTAGAGGTTGTGCTCTTTGTATTCGTCCAGCATGTCAAGAGCCTTGCGACTCATCAGACGAAAGTCGGCATGGTTGTAAACACCCTCGGCACCCATTGAACGCTGTAATTTATAGAATGCCTGTGCCGTCATACGCTTCATCGGCGGGTCTGCCTCACGAGATACCTTGACGCCATAGACGATGTCCTTGCCTGCGGAAAACTTCTGCACCTCTGTGGTATACATTCGATGTCGTCCTGAAGGTCGGCATCAATAGTTATAATGGCATCAGCCCAATTCTTGGCAGTCTTCATAACAGCCATAATAGCGTTCTGGTGACCTACATTGCGTGACAGGTTGATGCCGCGTACATATTTGTTCTCGGCATGCAATTCACGGATGATTTGCCATGTGTTGTCCCTGCTGCCGTCATTGACAAAGACCATCATCGAATCATCGCTGATGAGTTTATCGGCTATCATCTTCTCGAAGAGGGCAGTCAGTCGTTCTACTGAGTGGCGCAGCACTGCTTCCTCGTTATAACAGGGCGATACGGTGGCAAGTCTAATCATACGTGTTGATTTACAAAGTCGGTAAAAGTGATAAATTCGTGACCATTGCCCTTGAGCATTTTGATGAGGCGACCTAAGCGTTGCGCCATCTGCTGGCCACTATGGTTCTTAATAATGAAGGGCATCTTGAACTCCGGGTGCTCTTTCAGGTCGTAGAATTCCCACGGGTGGAAATAGGTTACGAAATATCCATCGTGGTTAACGGTGCGGCGCACCATCCAGTGGTAGAGGCTCTCGGGTAGGTTGTGCAGTGCCAACCAGAACAGTGGAAAACGAATCCATGGCGTCACAGAGGCAGGAATCTGCATCACTTTCCCCTTCATAAACCACGTGCGTGGCTCTGTCAGGTGCATGTAGCGCCCGGGAATAAAGGCCGGGTTTAGAGATGAGTTGTAGCGATAGCCGGCCTTTTCTATCTCCTCGTCGCTGACGGGAAACATGCGGGGTTGGCGATAGCCGTTCACGGTACGGCCCGTGACGCGCTCTACTATCTGTTTCGATAGGGCAAAGTCGCTCTCTTTTGGCTGCCAGTGGTCTACACCATGGCATGCCACTTCATGTCCCTCATCCATGATGCGCTGCATCACCTCTGGAGCATGCTCGGCAAAGTTGCCTGTACAGAAGAACGTGGCTTTGACACCATTCTCCTTCAATACGTCGAGGATGCGGTTGGTGCCCACTTTGCTAACTGCCATGCCCTGTTCCAGGGTGAAGTCCACACCATGCTCGCGGGGTACGTCAAACTCCTCAGTATCGAAACTTAGCAGAACCATAAACAATAAACGTTAACCATTAGAACGCTGCCTGAATCCTAGCGGCTATTTCCTTGAACTCCTCCTCGCTCAGCTTGAGTTTCTCCTTGCGGAAGTCGGCATCAGCCTCGCTCTGCATGGGGATGAGGTGGATGTGAGCGTGTGCAACCTCCAAGCCCAATACTACCTGGGCTACTTTCTTGCAAGGGAAGGCTTTCTTGATGGCGGTGGCTACGCGCTTGGCAAACTGCTGGTAACGGGCCAATTCATCATCTTCCATATCGAAGAAGTAGTCTACCTCCCGACGTGGAATCACGAGGGTGTGACCTTTTACCAACGGGTTGATGTCGAGAAATGCATAGAATTCCTCATTCTCTGCTACCTTATAGCTGGGAATCTCGCCAGCGGCAATCTTGCTGAAAATATCCATCTTGTTATTTGACTATTTGACTATTTAGGCGATACTGATGTTCTCAATGCGCAACTTGATGGTGCCGCGGGGAATCTGAATCTCTACCTCGTCACCGACCTTCTTGCCCAACAGTCCCTGTGCAATAGGTGTCTTGATAGAAATCTTACCGGCGCGCAAGTCGGCTTCATTCTCGCTGACGATGGTGTACGACATCTTTGCCTTGGTGGTCAGGTTCGTCATCTCCACCTTGGTCAGAATCTGTACAGAGTCAGTACTCAGACGTGAGGTGTCAACAACCTTAGCCTCGGCAATGGTAGCCTTCAGCTTGTTGATCTTATCCTCCAAATGAGCCTGGGCCTCCTTGGCGGCGTCGTATTCGCTGTTCTCACTCAGGTCGCCCTTTTCGCGAGCCTCGGCAATAGCTGCTGAAGCCTTTGGGCGTTCTACCGCTTCCAAGCGGTGCAGTTCGGCTATGAGCTTGTCATAGCCTTCTTGTGACATGTATGCCATAGTTTGTAATTTTTACGATTTACTATTTACAATTCTGGTTTTATTGTGCAAAAAATAAAAGAATCCCGACTCTGCGTCCTGTCGGAATCCCTGTATCTCGCTATGTATTTTATTCGTTGCAAAGGTAGGAAATTATTTTCAACCAGCCAAATTTTCCCTTAATTATTTTCAGTTTTGATTGATTTATATCAAGAAAGTGTAGTAGTTACACCATTTTCAGGCCTAATATTCTTGCATATTATAAATAATGTGTTATCTTTGCAACGTGTTTTTCATAGTATTAGATTTAAGGTTAACAAAGGTTTGGGACTCAGCGGAGTCCCATTTTTTTGTTTTTACCTATTAACCTTCCTTTTGTACACAGCACACAGTGCATGGTAGATGGCTATACCGCTTACTAAGCCGGCCAAGGCATCGATGAGGTAGTGTGCATAGATGTATACGGTAGAGAGGCACATCAGCAGATAGAACGGTAGCATGCCGCCTGTCAGTTTCCAATTCCTACTACGCAATGCGAACATCATCAGTACGGTGGTTACGCCCACGTGACTGCTGGGAAATGCTGCTGTGGGGCGCTCGCCGGCATCGTGCGTGATGTCCAGCAAGTAGTAGCAGAAGCCATCGCTCCATCCGGGGGCAGCCATACGTTCGCTATGCGTCAGGAACCAGTCTCCCAGATTGGGGAAGATGCCTGCAGCAATCTTCTCCGTACCTACAGCCAAGTAGTAGAACTGAGGTCCGGTGACGGGCAACAGATCAAAGACGACGTAGTAGGCAAAGAAGGACCCCATAATGACGAACGCAGCCATTTTGAATTCCTCATAGCGGTGGAAGAAATAATAGAGGTATATCACTAACATCAGCGGGAAATAGCTGACATAGCCCAGACACATCAGTTCAGAGAACCACCCATAGGGCACCTTCTGCGAGAAGAGCAGCGACGGCTGACAGCCGAAGAGTGTCTGTTCCCACTGTGCGAAGACGTGGTCGAGGTTAGGCAGCACGCGGTTCAACTCATAGGTGTCGGGGTACCACCAACTCAAGAATACCATCTGTACCAGTACACGCAGAAAGAGCATCCACTTGTTAGGGTAGCGGCGGTAGGCAGCCCATGCCGCCAATGTTGCCCCGACATAGCCGCCACGCAGCACCAGCATGTCTGTGATATTGGGCAACTGCGACCATACGCAAGCCATGAAGACCAGCGTAAACAACAGGTATGCCATGCCTGCCCATTCGGCGGCCAGTAGCCCTTTTACAGCCAGTTGTTCTTTTTGTACCATGCTATGCTTCGCTTGACGCCCTCCTCCAGTTTCACTTGCGGCTCGTAGCCCAGTTCACGGCGTGCCGGTTCTATGTCGCAGCGCCAGTTGCGCTGGCGCATGATGTGGTATTTGTCGTTGTTCAGTGCGGTCACCTTCCCCGTCAGCCTTCCTACGTATTCTCCGCAGAAGGTGATAATGCGCAACAGCCAGATGGGGGCGGTGATGCGTATCCACCATGGGTTGCCCAACTCCTTGCGTATCAGGTCGCTGAAGGTCGACGACTGGTACACCTCGCCGTCGCTGAGGAAGTAGCGCCGTCCCGTCACACCCTTCTCGCAGGCTAAGAAGATGGCCTGCACCACGTCGGTGACGTAGACGAAAGTGATGTCCTGCTGCTTGAAACCTACGGCAAAGTCGGTATGGGCCTTGATGCTCTTCGCCATCATGAAGTAGTCGCGCTCACGAGGACCATAGACACCTGTGGGGCGCAGTATGACGTAGGGGAAGAGCCTCCCCCCATCCCCCTCCAAGTAGAGGGGAAGCTGCGACAGCCACTGCTCAGCCTCCAGTTTGCTCTTGCCGTAGGCCGTATTGGGCTGTGCCTCGTCGCTCTCGCGAATCTCTTGGTAGGGCTGTTCCTCGCGGATGGCTCCCATAATGCTGAGACTGCTGATGTAGACAAAGCGCTGTAGGTTGTGCTGGGTAGCCATCAGCGCACGCACCAGGTGCTTGGTACCCTCGGTGTTGATGCGGAAGAAGTCTTCCTTGTTCAGACATTTCGTCACACCTGCAGCATGCACTACATAGTCAAACTGGTGGTCCTTCAGCTGTTCCTTCAACTGCTCCTCGTCCGACAGGTTCAGCGCTATCAGGTGGATGCGCTCATCCTGCAAGAACGCCGTCGAACTGCTCTTGCGTACCGCTGCCCATGTCTCAAAGCCACGGCGCAGCGCCTCTTCCACGATAAAGGAGCCAATGAACCCACTGGCTCCCGTAATCAATATCTTCAATTCGTGTAATTCGTCTTAATTAGTTGTTAAAAGAATCTTTGTAATCCACGTAATCTGTGGTCGTTTGATGTTTAATCTTTAATCATGTTGTCCACAGCATTGCGGGCCTCGTCATTGAGGTTGATGTTACGGTTTACCTTGGCATCAATGGTTCCGGCACGCATAATGTCGGCCATGTCAACACCGGTGGCAGACTTCAGCACATCGAAGGCTTGCTTGATGGCTACGGGTACACCGCCACTCATAGCTGCCACACCGGCACCCGTATCCTGACCGCCACTATAGACATGAACGTCCTTGATGGAAGAGATGGGCTTGGCGACATTCTCGACAATCTGAGGCAGTACCTCAATCATCATCTGAGCCACAGCGGCATTGTTATACTTCTTATAGGCTTCGGCCTTCTTGTCCATGGCCTGTGCCTCGGCTTCACCCTTCTTCTGAATGGCATAGGCTTCGGCCTCACCCTTGGCCTTGATACCAATAGCCTCCTGCTCTAAGCGATAGCGCACAGCATCAGACTCTGCATTCTGGGCGAGGGCACGCTGTTCGGCCTCATATTTCTGGGCTTCGGCGACACGCTTGCGCTGCTCCAGGTCGGCGGCAGCATTCTTCTCTATCTGGTACTTGTCTGCATCGGCCTTCTTCTCTACCTCAGCGGCCAGCTGGTTCTGACGAATCTCAATCTGTTCCTTCGACAGAATCTGTTCACGCTTCGTCTTCTCAATCTCAGCCTCCACAGTCTTGATATTGATGGTCTTCTGCTGTTCCTGCTGCTGGATGGCATAGGCAGCATCGGCGTCAGCCTGTGCCGTGTCGGCCTGCTGTTTCAGGGCAGCACGCTTCGGTGCCAACTCGTTGTTCTTGATGGCAATAGCTGTGTCGGCATCCACACGAGCATCGTTAGCTTCCTTGTCAGCCTTCGACACCTCAATCTTCACGTCACGCTCAGCGATGGCGCGGTTGATGCTGGCGTCCTTCTTGATTTTGGCGGTGTTGTCGGCACCCAGGTCCTTGATAAGACCTTCCTTGTCGGTG
>JAEEGL011231900.1_pt1 | contig 12197 bp, 11 predicted proteins | sample 9134231 | NCBI WGS metagenome assembly JAEEGL01 (sample SAMN16246548, study PRJNA631951) | gut metagenome | biome: gut microbiome; feature: rumen; material: fiber-attached | host: Bos | place: Iran: Karaj | collected 2018-10
ATTTACCTAAATAACTATTTTATGTTTTAGATATTTGATATTACTAACCAAAAAACATAAAATCCCCATGCTTTTATAGTGTAAGAACTTCAGAAAAAACACTATTCATATGTTGTGAATAGTCCTCTACAGAGTTGTTGTTTTTTACATAGTCAAAGGCCTGTTTTCTTATCCTGTTGTACTCGTCATCCTTCATCTGTAGCGCTTGTCTTATGGCTTTGTACAATGCATCAGCATTCCCCGATTCAAAGAGAATACCTCTACCGTCTCCAATAATTTCTGGAATTCCGCCTACATTCGAGCCGATAACTATAACCCCATTAAGCATCGCTTCAAGCGCCATGGTTGGATAGTTCTCAAGCTTTGAAGGTAAAAACAAAAAATCATATTGTGGTAATGCCTCCATTATCTTGGAGCTGTCCATATATCCGCGGTATCGAATCCCCGCGCTTTTTTCTGTCAGTTCCAAGAGACTCTTCTCAGCTATTCCTCCGTAATAATCAACAGGTTCCGTAATTCCGGTCTCATAATTCAATAAGACCTCCGTCAGAAAACCGGCGCCTTTATTAGAAGCAAACCCACCACAGTATACGAACCGTCTCAGATTCTTTTTTTCCTGCAATGCTTTATACAAATGACTATCAATTGGATTGTTAATAGTCTTCGTTAACGTCCCTAGATTTGATAATTCATTCCCGAGATAATTACTTGGTGTAACAACAAGTTTTACTTTTTCTCTTACAACCTTCTGTAATTTGTCCAGCATCCTATACATTAGAAACAATTTGATTTTTCCAACTATAGAATTTGAACAGTGTCTAACACATTTATCCCATTGCATGCCGGAACATACTTTACAGCACCCATCAATAGGGACATATACATAATTAGGGCACAACATAAATGAATCATGCGCCACATGAACAATCGGATATCCCTCCAGCGCCTTATATACAGATAGTGGAGATGAAAAGACGTTATGTGTGATAATCAGATCCGGAGAAAGATTTCGAACAACTGCTCTTATCCTATAAATAAATACAGGATTTAGAAAGGGCTTAAAAAAATGGGCTGTTTCTATAAGTATCCCTTTATCCGTTTTATCTTTTGATCTGTCTCCGTAGGGGTTCGAATGGAAATACATTCTTTCCACGTGATGCCCCTGTTCTTCCAACAAATCACTTTGAAAACATGCTATTTTTTCTGCTCCACCACCGGAGCTATATTCGCTTATGATAAGTATTGTCAATACAGTATCCACCTTACGATTATCATGCTTCATATTTAGCATCAGGATATTGATTCATTCCTAACAGAATAAATGCCGGCGCTATAGTTGTGTATGCTGTTAATTGCTCCGAAAGAAATGCTGTAATCAGATACACAACCCAGGAGGCACCAATTGCAAGGGCAAAATTACCATAATGTTTTGCCTGCACAAAGGATGCTTTGATAGCTTTAAGACAAATAATCACAAAGAGACCCAACCCAATCAATCCAACCTGGCCCCACACCGCAAAGTAAACACTTTCCGTAACAAACCTGCCGCCATTGGCTCCAAACATTCCTACTCCGCTTCCGAAAAAGCTCATCCATTCTGAACTTCTTATAAGCGCCCTCAAATGCGCTTCCGTGGAGCCGTCCATCAGGAAGCTTCGAATTTTGCCGAAATCCGAAAAAAGCAAATACAGCAATATAAGAAAAGATACAACCAGCGCCGCAAAAGCAATATTAGAGATTCTTTTTCTGTTTTTAAAAATATAAACCACAATTACACCAATCATAAATCCAAGTATGATTGCTCTTGTGTAAGTAAGAATAATCGCCGATAAAATAATAATCGTACCCACAAATTTTCTTTGAGTGTTCTTGTTATTTCTTAAATGCCACCCATCGTAGAGCTCGCAAAAATAATAAATTGCAGGTATTAAAAAGGAATATCCTGCAGTTAATGGATTTCCCCATATTGAAACAAGTCTTTTTCTGGCAAAGAACATTCCATTGGCATATCCATAAAAATTTGTAGGAAAACCTTTATACACTATGGAATGCTTAATATCAACATATAAATCCCCTATTCCCACTACATTCGTCCAAAATCCCTTTGTTCCGACCAGAGCATCAAGAATCCATTCAACAATTCCAATCAGGGCCAATGCCAGAATAAATCCAAAATACTTCCGGATTATAAAATCCTTCATGCGCTCCCTATGCACTATACCTGATCCAATGATCATAAATGCCGGGCATAGTACCAATCCTCGTGCAGAGGCGGCAATTGATGAAAGTGAAAGATCGGTTCTTACCACCGAAACAATGGCCAAAACAAAAATGTAGAAAACGTAGATGTATTCAACCAGAAGAAGCTTTCTCTTGATCCTGATATGAAACAGGCATCCAATAAACAAAACCAATAAAACAACATCCTTAAGATAAAGCAATGCAGACGCTATCGCTGAAACATGGGAGAAATGATATAAAATACCAAGAATAATATCCTGAAAGGCAATCCAATACAGCAAAAAACATATAGCCTTTTCGGTATTGTTAAAGCGCTCCGTTTTCATATCTCTCCTCGTAAAATAGCTATCTGCCCATCTCCATAATTCTGTATAGTTTTTCAGCCTCCAAATTCCACGAGAACGAATGACTGCTGTTTATTCCATCAAGTTTCCGACGATTGCACTCATCTTCCGGCATTTCCAATGCTTGCTTAATCGCTCTCTTTAAATCTTCAACATCATTCGACTTAAACGGGATACCTGCTTCTCCTATCACTTCCGGAAGAGACGCAGCATCTGAAGAAACCACCAAAGTTCCCTGACTCATTGCTTCAATCACCGGCAGCCCAAACCCTTCATATTTTGAAGGGAAAACAAACAATAATGATTCTCGATAAATCTGTGCCAGATCATCATCTTCAATAAACCCGGTGAAAAATATCCTGTTTTTTACGTTCTCGCTAATACCGCATAATATCTCATCCAACTTCCAACCTTTACGCCCCGCCAAAACCAACATTGGTATATTATATTGTTCCTCCATCAATTCCTTGTACGCCTGAATCAGGAGTTGTAAATTTTTGCGAGGTTCAATCGTGGAAAGGCTTAAAATATACTGCTCCGGAAGCTTATATTTCGTTCGTATATCGATATTTCGATTTTGCATTTTGCAAAAAATATCAGTAAGTCCACAGTAGATAATAGGAACATTTGCTTCCTTCAAATGGTATTTTTCACAAATTCTATTTTGAGAAAACTTGGAAATAGTTATCAGGCGCCAGCTTCTCTTGGCAGCCACTTTATAAGTAAATCGATAGTAGTATTTCATCTTTGTCGGCATACTCTCCGGGCAATCCCAGCAGGTTAAGTCACAAATATTATTAATTATTCCCTTAGCTCTGAACAAAACAGGACTGGTAAAGCTTAAAAACACAAAATAATCAGCCTTGATTCTTCTCAGCGCATAAAAAAGTCTTATTTGTATAAAGAACAACTTATTGCACGACTTGAGAATTACAGTATTTACATTTTTGGCTTTGGCTATCTCTATGAATCTTTCATGAACTTCGTTTTTAAATATCAGAACATAATCATTCTCAGGGTGAGATTGGATTATTTCTCGAGTTATGTTGATATTATACCGTTCCACTCCGGTTAAATGGTCATAAATGGGAGTAAGATCAAAAACAACCTTCATAAAACAAATAGATCCTTTCAGGAAATCCGTCTAGTTTTCTTATATTTTTTCATAATCGGAATGATAGATATTGCATCATTCCAATATCTCTTTACCAATCTTTTGGGATCCTGTGTGATACGAAACAACCATTCCATCCCGACTTCTGACATCCATTTAGGTGCCCTTTTAACATTACCCGCCTCGAAATCTATCGTAGCACCAATAGATATTGATAGGGACACATCCAATTGTTCTTTGTACTTATAAATAAATTTTTCACCTTTGGGTGATCCAAGCGCAACTGCAAGAATATCTGCTTCGGAATCATTGATCTTTTTTATTATAGACTCCATTTCTTTATGATCATTTTCAAATCCCAAAGGCGGCGAATAGGTTCCAGCAATGTTTAAACCGGGATATTTATTGACCAGATTATTCGCTGCTTTATCAGCAACCCCTTCAGCAGCTCCCAATATATATACTTTATATTCTTTTTCTGCCGCCAAAGCACACATTCTTGGAAATAAATCCGACCCCGACACTTTTTCTTTAATAGGAGTCCCTTGAAACTTTGCTATCCAGAGTAAAGGCTTCCCGTCAGTCAAAACCAAATCCGCATTCTCGTAGATTTCTCTGAACAAAGCATCTCTTTCTATAAGTACAATATGATCAAGATTCGGGGTGACGACATAGGACCGCTTTTTCTTTTGGATTAGGATGTCAATTTCAGCAATTGCTTCATCCATAGTTACATTATCTATATGTATATTTAATAATTCCATTTTCAATTATCCAGAAATCCTCTTTTTCTCTGACATAGCTAGACCACGGGATCTCGATCGTCAAATCCCGGCACCCCATGTGCCGACAGATTCGCCCTTTTCAATCATAATGTAACGCACTCTAAAAAGACCACTCTTCCAATTATCACACCTAAACCCCAGTTCAAAGTTGCTAACGCCGACCATTTCTCCGGTTATAGTAACTGTAGACGTATAATGATAAATACCATCTTCTGGTGGTTCGTCAATGTAAACTAAGTTCTTATTCCATACATTGCCAGTATACCATCTTCCATCCTGTGCACCTTGCGCCACAAAAGCAAAAGGAGTTCCATCTACCCCTTTGACATTCGTAAATTCAATTTCCAGCTGGCAGGAATAAATATCACCTTCATTCTTGATCCCCAAATTAGCACTTCCAATCACAAAACAACTATTCTCTACACCCAAATCAGGAACCATCCATTTAGACCACCCGTCTGTGCCATATTCAAGGTCTTTCGCAAGGTTAATGTTTTCAATCTCTGCTACTGTCCCATCGGTGTTTTCTAACTGTATATTCCATGTATTGTTTTCTGAGTCTAGTATCCATTGGGCTTTGGAGTATCCATCATTTCTTATCATCGGAGTTCCCTGTTCATCCAAATATGTTCGAGAAATTAGGATTCCATCTGACCATTCTTGTGAAATCGCCACATATCCGGCAGGCGTTTTCAGAGGATTACCATTAGGATCAAAGTACTCTTCTTTTGTTATTTTGTTATTGTTATCGAATACTCTATGTACTTCCGCATAACCATAAGGGCTTATCACTAAATTGTTATTATGGTCATAAAACTCCTGTGTAATGACATTACCCTCTTCGTCGTATCCTTTTACCTCTTTAGCATATCCATCAATACAATTAACTGCATTCCCATTATCATCATAATACGATACTGTAATCTGTGATTCGCCATATTCTCTTTGTATTTCGGCATAACCTCTCGGACCGGATTTAGCTTTTCCATCCTCCCCTAGCGTCACATAATCAATCTCTTTTCCGGATAAATCCAATTTTCGCTCAAACCCAGCAAAACCGTTTAAGTCTGTTATTGCGTTTCCATCTTGGTCAGTTCTAAATTCATATATCACGACATTGTTGGGGCCGTATCTGTGATGCAAATCGGTTATTCCATCGATCTGATCAATTAGTGGTTGTGTTATGTCAACAGTCTTTATAACTTCACTAATGACGCCATTATCACCCGCAATCCCATATACTGCCTTAAATGCATCAGAAAGCGATATCTCAACTGCGGTATCATCCTCATATACAAAGGAAATATAATCAATTATTGGACATTCAGATTTAATGTGTCTCAAATATAGTTTAATGTCGGAAGGACTGACTTCGGCGAACCCATCTTTTTCCAAAGAAACTAATCGGTAATCAGATGTATTAATCTCCTTATCTTGTGTTTTTGCTTGCAACAAAACGTGATAGTATCCGGGATTTGTCTCCTCAAGTAAGAAAGAATTGTCGAAATACTTATAACGAGAGATAAAAAACAGTAACATCCCTAATGCAATTGTTACCAATATAGCAAATACAGCAAATATATTATTACTTCTATGTTTTATCTCTCTACTTCTCATAAAATCGATATTATGAAAGATCAGCTAAGCAATAAGAATCTACGCAGACAGTTCTCTTCTCCACTTCTCAACTAATTCCACCAGAGTATCTTTTAATGTTACCTCAGCTTTCCAACCGGTATCTTGCTCAATTTTCTTCACATCAGCTATGATACATGGAACATCGATTGGTCTCACCTTACTTTTGTCGGATCGAATTGATACCGTCAGTCCGGTAATATCTTCAAGGCCTTCTATTACATCCTTGATGCTGACTCCTTCGCCTCGCGCCGCATTATATACCTCTCCGTTTTTCCCTTTCTCTGCGACCATGATGTATGCTTTCGCCAGATCGTCAACATTAGTGAAATCGCGTATAATATTGGTATTTCCTACATGAAGGATCGGTTCCTGCTCACCGCGCTCCATCTTTACAAACTGGCGAGCGAAACTGGAAATTGCCCATTTATCATCTTGTTCCTTGGAAGTCTCATTAAAAGTCCTTAACACGATCACATCGAGACCAAATGCACGATGATACAGTTTTGCAAACATAGTTTGGCAAGCTTTCGTAGCCCCAAAAAGATTAACCGGACGAGGTGTTTCATCTTCTATCAAGGGAAGGTGATCAAAGCCCGGATCTCCATATTCCTCACCGCTCCCGCCAATTATAAGACGAGGTTTGTAGTCCAGCTCCTTTACAGCGTTAAGTATATTAATGGTTCCAATGATATTTAAATCAACCGTTTCATTGGGATAAGTCCACGCATATCCAACCGAGTCCTGTGTTTCCAAGTCAAAGATCACATCCGGATGGACCTCCTTTACCAACTGTCCGACTTCTATTGGATCAAGTATATTAATCTGCAAATGATTAACTAAGGGATCAGACTCTGTGCATTTTATCTCAGATCTGGTTGTGACAACTATTTGGTCTGTATCAACGTATTTTTTAAGATTCTCTTGTAATGGATTTACAAATACACTTGTCCCGCCAATAATCAGGTATTTCATAAAGAAGCTCTCCAATAAGCCAACATATCTTCTATCGTATCTTCCAACTGAATCTCCGGCACCCATCCGGTGTCTCGAAAAATCTTCTGAGTGTCTGCCTCGATAATCGGGACATCAACCGGTCGTAATTTTTTTTCATCAACTCGAACTTCTATACTCTTTTGAGTCTTACTAACAATCAAATCCAGAATACTCTGAATAGAAATAGCTTGTCCGGATCCTACGTTATAGGTCTCGCCCGCCTTTCCATATTGAATAAGAAGTGTATATGCTCTTACAACATCCCGTACATCTGTAAAATCTCTTCTTGCGCTCAAATTCCCAACGAAAATGATCGGATCCTGAATACCTTTTTCAATTTTGACTACCTGGCTACAGAAATCTGAAACAACAAATTGGGGAGCCTGATGTGGCCCTATATGATTAAAAGATCTTGTCATCACTATGGGCATACCGTAAGCCTTTGCATAAATGGTAGCCATCATATTTTGTGTAGCTTTTGTCACTGCATATACATTTCCCGGCTCGAGGTTTGCCTCTTCATGAATAGGAACCATTCCGTCCTTAATAAATCCATATTCCTCTCCGGACCCAACCACAAGAACTCTGGGCATATCGGGCAGAATCCTAATGGCATTTAATAGATTTAAAGCGCCTTTAATATTCACATTTACTGTCAAAGCAGGTTCTTTCCACGACAAAGCCACCGAACTTTGAGCCGCCAGGTGAAATATATAATCGGGTTTTTCATCTCCCAGAAAAGACACTATTTCGGAATAATTAAGGATGTTCAGATTTTCTACCCTTGCTTCTGGAATCTGAATATTTTCATTGGGTAGTTTAGTAGCGACAATCTCGCAATGCATATAATCTATAACCGCTTTTGCAAGATATGGGCCAACAAATCCGGCAGCGCCTATGATAACAGCTTTCATGCTTAATTATCCTTCTCTTATTTTCTTCGATTTGCTTCCTCTTGGGCAAGATTCAGATCATATTCTGACATAATCCTGCACAATTCACTGTAACTGGTTTTTTTCGGGTTCCAACCAAGCTTTGTCATTGCCTTTTGAGGATTTCCCCAAAGATTTACCACGTCTGTAGGTCTGTACCAAGCTTCATTTACGCAAACAAGAATCTTCCCTGTTTTTTTATCCAAACCCTTTTCCTGAAGCCCCTCTCCCTGCCATTCCAGATTAATTCCTGCATTCTGAAAAGCCAATGTAGTAAACTCTCTAACAGTATACTGCTCACCGGTTGCAATGACATAATCATCCGGTTCTTCCTGTTGCAGGATTAGCCACATACACTCAACATAGTCTTTTGCATATCCCCAGTCGCGTAACGAAGCAAGATTCCCCAGTTCCAGATGGTCCTGTAAGCCACAAGCAATTCGTCCGGCAGCACGGGTGATTTTTCTGGTAACAAAATTCTCCCCACGACGTTCGGATTCATGATTAAAAAGAATACCGTTACATGCATACATTCCATATGCCTCTCTGTATTCCTTGATCATCCAAAAACCATACTGTTTAGCCACTGCATAAGGGGAGTAGGGATGAAACGGCGTATCCTCATTTTGAGGAGCTTCCGTTACTTTTCCATACAATTCTGATGTGGAGGCCTGATAGATGCGACAAGTTTTTTCCAATCCTAGATTATGCACCGCCTCTAAAATGCGGACAACGCCCAAAGCATCCACTTCTCCCGTGTATTCTGCTGCATCAAAAGACACCTGAACATGCGATTGTGCTGCTAAATTATAAATCTCATCAGGTTTTACGTTGTGAATAATTCTTGTAATGCTTGAAGAGTCGGTCAAATCGCCTTCATGGATCTTCAGTTTATCAATAATATGATCAATTCTAGATGTCGTAGATACTGAAGCCCGGCGAACCATTCCATGCACTTCATATCCTTTGTCTAGTAACAATTCCGCCAAAAAAGATCCGTCCTGTCCGGTGATTCCGGTAATTAATGCTTTTTTCATTTTTTCATCCTTTCACATAAATATGCCCAAAATAAGAATTACTTTTTTTGATTTATATTTTTAGGATCCAAGCCCCCACTCAAGAAAATTGATGTCCTGTATTAATATAATAAGTTCTTAATTTTATTAAGTTTCACGTTCTGAATTCCTAAAGACCATAATACATAATCCACCTTTTTTGTATCAGAAATTAGACTTCCCATTTCAACGCGATCCTCAAATTCTTGTATCATCACGTCTCTTAATTCAGAATAATTATCTGATTGATAAAAATCATTTATCTTCTCATAGATGCCTAATACATATTTCTTACGTTCCTCTATTTCACTCCGGTCTGGATCCGGAATAGAAAGAAAGGCTCGTACCTTGGAGTCATATATGGGTGCTTTAGTATTCAGTGCAGCCACAAGTTTGCTTGCAAATGAAGGTTGAAGAGTATTATTCCGAACCCCTATTGAATCCATTGCTAGTTCAAAGGAAGGAACAGTTTTGGTTTTTAAACACTTGTTGGCAAATTCAAAAGTATCGCTTCTGCCAGTTCACTCCCAATCCAGCATAACGAAATCCATAAAAATCCCCAAACGCTACCATAGTAACCGGAGTAAAGGCATTATCTTTTTTAATGCGCTTTAAAATATCAATGTATAGGTCCACCCTATAACTATTCTGACATGCATTAATAGCTTCTACTATCTTTTCTCTGATCAATGTATCCATTTTATGAATCCGTTTTTCTTATATAAATCAATTTTGCATTCGGATTTGAAGGGATTGCATCCTTTCTAACCTCATACACTCCCAGCAGCTCTATGAATTCCAAAAGTTTTGTGCATCCAAAATTACGGACATCGAAATCTGTCACCTTTGAATTTAGCCGATTGCCGACCTCTGCTAACTCTACCCAGCCAATATCATCAGATTCTGTATCTATGATCTCGTTAATAGCAGCAATCACCACCGTCTTATTTAATCCGTTTTGTATCTCTCTAGGAAGATTATCTCCACGACTTTCTGCAGATTGATTAAAAGCACCCTTCTGACCAGTTCCTACAACGTTCTCTTCGTACAATACGTCAAGATACAAGAATTTGTCGCAGGCACGTCTGAAGGATACCGGTGTCTTCTGCTCTCCCATCCCCACCACATAAATCTCTGATTCACGTAATCTGGAAGCCAATCTTGTAAAATCACTGTCCGACGATACGATACAGACACTTTGATATTTTTGCTCGTGCATAAGGTCCATAGCATCAATGATAAGTGCTGAGTCTGATGCATTTTTGCCAGTCGTGTTCTGAAACCGTTGTATAGCATTGATGGAGTAGTCCATAATTGCCTTCTTCCAGGAGGACACGCTCTGGGAAGACCAATCGCCATATATACGTCTGCAAACAACCGTTCCTATATCACCAGCTTCTTTAAGGATAAGCTGGGCATACTTACATGAATTTTGCAACAAATTTACTAAAAACTCAGACTCATACCTCGCGCTCAGTTAATGGCTTGCGCGGACGACCGCGGCGCTTGAGCGATTTGCGTTTTGACACATAGTCAGGGCTGCAGCCATCAGGTATTGTAACTTCAAATGCTTCGCATATATCAACCTGCGCACCAACAAAGGGGGTGATGATCTTAGCCTTGTTCGTATGCTCAATGCAACGGATTGGGCGCATCTCATCAAGGATATCCAATGAAGACTCAAACAGTTCGTTAAGCTTCGTTATCTTCCAGACATAGCGGATGTGCGATGTCAGGATCAGTGAAAGGAATAGAATGAAGAGTCTTCCTGTTTTTCCTTCCTCCGAACTGTTTTGCTGCTTGTCGAAGTGAAGCTGACCTTTCATCTGTTGGAAGTACTTTTCCTGCTCATCACGCAGCCGGTAATGCTTGTAGGTCTCTATGGCATTCATAGAGATACCGGAAGTAGTGATCGCGAAGAAACCTGAGATCTTCCGGGCTTTTGCGACCTTCTTCTCATCAAGAGAATAGGACACGATCAGCCGTGTAGTTGGATCATACTTGATCTTGTAGTATCGCAGCTTTCGCTTAAGAGATGCATCATCCTCACAAGGAATCTGCTCTCGTATACGGTTCAGAATCTCCTCTTTCTGGAGCTTGATCTCTGAATCAAGGTACACAAGTTCCGAACTCCGGCGGATGGGATCAAGGTACAGATTGATCGTAAGCGAACCCTTTTTAACGGATGATCCTTTGCCCTTTACGTCGTATGTGTAGTTGAACTGTTTGTAGTAAACCTGCAGGTCTGGATCCACTTCCATATCATTCGGGCGGGTATTGAACTCACCAAAGGAAGTGATCTGTTCAAGGACAAAGCCATGCCCCACTTCGGAACAGGCGATAAATGGCAATCCTTTGACGATGTAGGTCTCGAGGTTGCGGGTTGATTCATAACCACGATCCGTAACATAGATCACATCCTTGAACCCTGCATGCTCCATGTCGGCGAAGACGACTTGCAGGCTTCTTGAATCCGGCATGTTGCCCGGAAACGTCCGGTAGTAGACCGGTATGTGACTGGTGAGGGTATAGGCAACAACCTCTTTTGTCTGAGGAAGCGGAAGACGGTCTTTGTTCTTCCCCCAATGGATGTCTGCAAGCTTATCCCCCCAGGCTGATCGGGATGTCGAATCAACTGCAAGGATCTCTTCGGCATCCAGCCTCGCGGAACGAAGCCCCAGAAGCTCCTTCCTGTGATGTTCCGTGATGCTTTGTGTCAGTTTGGTCACATACGATGGTGTCAGTTCCCGATCCGATGGCGTCTTGGCTATCCGCTGCCATCTCGGAAGACGCCGATATGCATACTCAGTAATGATCGGGAAATAGGCAAGCGTGAGGATATCATTGACGATCTCGCTGTTGCCGTTAAACACGACCATAAGATCTCTGCGGAGGCCCAGCTTGTTGCTCAACTGCTCCAGCAGCCAAATATCTCCGTAGAACCGATTGAGATCATCGCCATCATAGGATGGACGCCCCAGCTTACGTGCACCGGAAAGTTGCTCAATAGCAGACAGGTCCCAGTCACTGGGAAAGATCAGTTTCCTTCTTTCCTGTGGGGATGCAATGATGTATGCTTTACCCGGAATGAATAC
>JAEEGL011497307.1_pt1 | contig 12197 bp, 13 predicted proteins | sample 9134231 | NCBI WGS metagenome assembly JAEEGL01 (sample SAMN16246548, study PRJNA631951) | gut metagenome | biome: gut microbiome; feature: rumen; material: fiber-attached | host: Bos | place: Iran: Karaj | collected 2018-10
TATACTCTTATCAATATCTCCTTTATTAATACCTACTCCAGTAGTAGTATTTCCTTGTGGATCTAAATCTATTAATAATACTCTTTTACCAAGAGCTGCTAAAGATGCAGAAAGATTAATGCTAGTCGTAGTCTTTCCTACTCCACCTTTTTGATTTACTAAAGATATTGTCTTTCCCATCTTATCACCCATTTCTTAGTTACTAATTTATTGTATCAAATATTGGATGTTTTTTAAATATTTTTAGAAAAAAAGTAGAAATTTCTTTCTACTCATTTTTGTTCATTTTTAAAATAATTTGATAAGAAGTAGGTAAATCCATTTCTTCTAATGAAATGTTAATTCCTTTTTCTTTTAATTCATTGATTAAATTCTTGATTTTGTCTTTTGCAACATCAGGAGTTATTTCTTCAGATTCTTCTTGTTTATCTGTTTCTTCACCAGTATCTATTTCAGTTGGAAGTGTTATTGAAGATAAATCTGGTTTCTTGAAATAATCTTCAACATCCATTTGTGAATTATCCTCCTCATTTTCAGCTGTTTTTATAATTGCTTCAGCTGGTGTTCTATATTGTTCTTCAGGCTTTGAACCTGTTGTTGGGATATTTAATAAGCTATCTAGTGATGCTCCTGTTGGTGATGGAAGATTCTGAATATCTGTAGCTTGTTGTTTTATATCTTTAACATCTGGAGATGTTTCATTTATAAATGTATGTGAACTATTGTCTTCATCATCTTCATCATCATCGATATTAGCATAATTCAATATCTTTTGTTCTGCATCAGGATTTTCATCATCAATTATTCTTACTTCTCCTACTCCTTGATTAGGTAATTTCAAATCTGTTGTAGGTTGAAGAGGTGTTTCATTAATAAAATTGTTTAGAAAGTTTTCTGGTTCCTCTTTTTGTTCTTTAGGAACTGTTTCCGTAACATCAGCTTCTTTCTTTTCTTCTTTTTTAGGATACAATTTATCTATTTCTTTTTCTAAATCTCTTACATTAATTTTTTCATTAATTACTCTTTTTAACATTTCTGTTTGAGCATTTGAATCTTCTATTCTTAATAAAGTTCTTGCATGACGTTCTGATATTTCATCACTAAGAAGAGCTTTTTTTACATCATCATTTAATTGCAATAATCTTAGTTTATTAGCAACTGCAGATTGACTTTTTCCCATAGTTCTAGCTAATTCTTCTTGAGTCATTTCATCTAATTCAAGAATCTTTTGATATGTTTTTGCTTCTTCTATAGGATTTAAATTCTTTCTTTGTAAGTTTTCTAATAATGCTACTTTTGATGATTCTTTATCGTCTAAATTATTTACTATTGCAGGTATTGTTGTCTTTCCAGCTAAAGCTGAGGCTTTATATCTTCTTTCTCCAGCAATAATTTCATATTTTCCATTAACTTCTCTAACAATGATTGGTTGAATTACTCCATGTTCTTTAATAGATACAGCTAATTCTTTTAGAGCATGATCATCAAATACTTCTCTTGGTTGAAATTTATTAGGTATGATGTCATTTAAGTTAAGCATTACTATTTCTTTTTTATCAGTTTGACTCATATGCAATCCCTCTACTCTTTCCTATAATACATTATATATTATTTTTTCTATTCTTTCAATTAAAAAAAACTCTTTTGAAGAGTTTTTATAATTCTATTATTTTTGGTTCATGGTTTAGACTAGGTAATATTACTTCAAGTAAATCTTTAGTTTTTATCTTTATATGACGAGTATTTGCTCCTGTATTACAAGCAAAGAATTCATCTGAAGCAACTTCTTTATCTATTACTACTTGAACAATATTATCTTTATCTTTAATAACACTCATCACTGTAGCACTTCCAGGTAATACTCCTAATACTTTTTCCATATCTTCTGCTTTAGCAAAAGATACTCTAGAACATTCCATTTTATTTCTAAATTCTTTAGAATCAAATCTCTTTTCACTTGGTAATACTACTAAATAAAATTGTGTTTTCTTTTCATTACATACAATAATTGTCTTTCTTATTTCAGAACCTAATTTTTTATCTATTTCAAGACATTCTTCCATAGATTCAACTGTGTCATTATCTACTCTATCAAATGATATTTTCAATTCTCCCAATTTTTCATAAACTTCTTTTTCTAAATCATTCGCAAATTCTTGTGGTAATTCTTTTGTTATTTCACTTATAAACATAAAAATCTCCTTTTCAATATGTTTAATTATATATTTTGTTATATAAAAAAACAAGTGTTCTTATTTACTTGTTTTTTATTGATATTAAGCTTCTTTTACTATTCTCTATTGGTAAATCAAATTCTATTATTTCTTCTATTTGATATTTTTTAATTATCTTTTCTTTAACTTCTTCTGTTAATTCTGAAGTAATATCGCCTTTCATAGCTATTAATTTTCCATTCTTTTTAACTAAATGCATTGTATAATTCATTAGTTTTTCAATATTAGCTACAGCACGAGACGTTACAATATCAAATTTATCAGTATATTCTTCAGCACGGATGTGCTTAGTTTGAATTTTCTTTAAATCTAGTTTTCTTATTACTTCGTCTAAAAATTTTAGTTTCTTTTCTCTAGCATCTACTAACTCTATTTCTAAATGTGGATAAAAAATCTTTAATACCATTCCAGGAAAACCAGCTCCAGTTCCTATATCACATAAAGTGTTATATTCATTTAAATCAACAATCTTTTTAATAGTTAATGAATCATAAAAGTGTTTTAAATATACTTCTTTTTTTTCTATGATACGTGTTAAATTTATTTTAGAATTCCACTCTACTAATAAATTATAATACTCTTCTAGTTTTGATAATTGTTCAGTAGTTGGTGTTATTCCTAATAGTTTTAATTCTTCTATAAACTCTTTATCTGTCATTGTATTTTCTCCTTAAATATACCATTAAAATTGATATATCTGCTGGATTTACTCCACTAATACGAGATGCTTGTCCTAAAGATAGTGGTCTTATTTCTTTTAATTTTTCTCTAGCTTCACTTGCCAAATTAGATATATCATCATAATCAATATCTTCTGGGATTCCTTTAGATTCCAATGACAACATTTTTTCAGCTTCCTTATTGGCCTTTTTGATATAACCTTCATATTTCACAATGATTTCTACTTCTTCTTTTACTTCATTTGGATAATTTAATTCTATAAAGTTAGATAAATCATCAATAGATATTTCTGGTCTTTTTAAAAATTCATATAAAGATATTCCTTCATTTAAACTTGTAGTATTTAATTTTTTAAGTATTTCTTTTGTTTCCTTCTTTGGTGTTATTCTTGTTTCTTTTAATAGATTAGTTAATTCATCAATACTATTCATTTTATCTTTAAATCTTTTGTATCTATCATCAGTAATTAATCCAACTTCTTTTCCATATTCAGTTAATCTAATATCTGCATTATCATTTCTTAATAACAATCTATATTCAGCGCGTGATGTTAATAATCTATATGGATCTTTTATTCCTTTAGTAACCAAATCATCTATTAATACTCCAATGTATGATTCATTTCTTTTTAGAATTAAAGGTTCTTTATTGTGTAATTTTTGATGAGCATTTATTCCAGCGATTAATCCTTGTCCTGCGGCTTCTTCATATCCAGATGTTCCGTTTATTTGACCTGCTGTGAATAGATTTTCAATTAATTTAGTTTCAAGTGAAGGTTTTAATTGTTTAGAATCAATTGCATCATATTCTATTGCATAAGCATATTTTAAAATAACCGCTTTTTCTAATCCTTTTAATGAATGAACTAAATCATCTTGTACATATAAAGGCATACTTGTAGAAAATCCTTGAATATAAATAGTATTACCATATTCAGGATCACTTTCTACATTACTTTCTGGTTCTAAAAATAATTGATGTCTTTCTTTATCAGCAAATCTTACAACCTTATCTTCTATTGATGGACAATATCTTGGCCCTACTCCTGTAGCATATCCTCCGTACATTGCTGATTCTTGTAGATGTTCATTTATTATTTTATGTGTTTTGTCATTTGTATAAATTAAATGACATGGTACTTGGTTATTAACATCATAATAGATATCATTATCAAATGAGAATGTTCTTACTACTTCATCTCCTGGTTCTAATTTAGTTTTTTCATAATCAATTGATGATTTTTCTATTCTTGGAGGTGTTCCTGTTTTTAATCTTAAAATAGTAAAACCTAATTCTTTTAATTTATCAGATAAATGATTTGATCTTTTTTCTCCATGTGGTCCTGATGGTGTTCTATCTTTACCATTTAGAATATCTGCTTTTAAATATGTTCCTGTTGTTAAAATTACAATTTTTGATAGTATTTTTTCATTATTAGAAAGAATTATTCCTTCTACTTTATTATTGTTTATAATTAAATCTTCTACCATTGCTTCTTTGATAGTTAGATTTTTTTCTTGATTTAAAACTTTCAACATTTCTTGTGGATAAACATGTTTATCTGCTTGAGCACGTAATGCTTGAACTGCTGGACCTTTTTTAGTATTTAGCATTTTCATTTGGATACATGCTTTGTCAGCAATTTTTCCCATTTCTCCACCTAAGGCATCTATCTCTCTAACTACTATACCTTTGGCTGGACCACCAATTGATGGATTACATGGCATATCTGCAATATTTTTTATGTTTCCGGTTACTAATAATGTTTTGTTTCCTAATCTAGCTGAAGAAAGAGCTGCCTCACAACCAGCATGTCCTCCACCTACAACTATTATGTCATATTCCATTTATATCATCTACTTTCCTACACAGAAATTCTTAAATAAATTATCTATTATTTCATCTGAATAAGTTTCTCCTATTATTTCTCCTAATGTATCAAAAGCATCTTTTAAATCTATTTCTACTAAATCTATTGGAACTTTATTCTCTAATGCTTCTTCTGCTTGTTTTAATTCCTTATATGCTTTTTTAGCTAAAGATATTTGTCTTGAATTTGATAAATAAGTATAATCTTTAGTTTTTATTTGTTCTATATTAAATAATTCTTTAATTTTCTCTTTTAATTCTTCTATACCAGAATTCTTGATAGTAGAAGTTTCAACTATATTAGATACTTCTTTTGGAAGTTTTAATTTTGGTTTTAAATCTATTTTGTTTACTACTACTATTCTTGGTTTATTTTTAGTTTTTTCTAATATTTCTTCATCTTCTTTAGTTAGTTTTTCATTATTATTAAGAACTACTATTACTAAGTCTGCTTCTTTAATTAAAGATAATGATTTTTCTACTCCTATTGATTCTACTTTATTTTCTGTCTTTCTAATACCAGCAGTATCAATCATTTTTAATAAAATACCATCTAATAATATTTCTCCTTCAACAATATCTCTTGTAGTACCAGCAATATCTGTAACTATTGCTTTATCTTCATTTAATAAACTATTAAGAAGAGAACTTTTTCCCACATTTGGTCTTCCTAATATTACTGTTTTTATTCCTTCTTTAACTGGTAATGTATTTTTAGATTCTTTAATTAGTTTATTTAAATCTTTTTTCATATTATCAAGATTATCTCTAATATTATCTTTTGTTACTACTTCTATATCATAATATTCTGGATAATCTATATTAACTTCTATTTGTGATAATAATTGTTTTAAATTATTTCTAAATTCTATTATTAAATTAGAAATGTTTCCTTTTAATGAAGAAATAGCTAATGATCTAGCTTCATCTGATTTAGATTCTATTATATCCATTACTGATTCTGATTCTATTAAATCTATTCTTCCATTCAAAAATGCTCTTTTTGTAAATTCTCCTGGTTCTGCTAAACGAGCTCCATTTTCTAACATAGTTTCTAGTATCTTATTAGTCGCAATGATTCCTCCATGACAATTGATTTCAACTATGTTTTCTCTAGTATATGTATTTGGTTCTTTCATAACTGAAACTAATACTTCATCAATAGTTTCTTCTTCATTTTTTATATATCCATAATTTAATGTATGAGTATTAACTGTAGTTAAATCTTTTCCTTCAAAACACTTATTTACTATTTCTATAGCGTCTTTTCCAGATAATCTTACTATAGATATAGCCCCTATTCCTAAAGCTGTTGATATAGCTACAATAGTGTCTTCCATACAGATCACTCCTTAATCCGAACATATTATATCATTTTTTTATAAAATAAAAAAGTATCTTACGATACTCTTACTTATTTTGATTATTGATTATAAACTCTAAAATCAACATACCTAATGAATATATTATTAAAAATACTGAAATACACATATAAATATTAATTTCTTTTGGTAGAATAATAACAAAAAAGATATTAATTATCATAAATAATAAATACATTATAAAGGAAATAGCTAATTTTTTTAATCTCATGCTTGCTATTGATAATACTGATATTGTCGCTAGAAACACTACCCAAAGATATAATAATACTTCTGGATTAAAAGTATTATTTAAGTTAATCCAAGTATTGAGATAATCATCAAATGTTGTTGTTTTAGCAAATAAATATATAAGTAGTATTGTAAGTAAAGCAGAACTAATTATTGGAATTAATAATAATTTATAATTTCTTTTATCTTTCATAATACACCTCAATTAATTAAATTATATCATAAAAAAGTAGAAACAACTGTTTCTACTTTTTCATTATCTTCTAAATAATGATTTAATCTTTGATTTTATTTCTACTGGTTTTTCTTCAATTACTTTTTCTGTTACTATTTCTTCTTGTGCTTTTTCATTTTCTACTAAGCTAGCTTTAAGTGAAATAGTAAATTTTTCGTCATTTAGAATTCTTGATTTTAATTCTTCAAATGATTGAGGTCCAATGTATTGTAATCCACTATGTTTAATCTTGTTCATTAAATCATCAAATACTATAAAACCTTGTCTTCCATGACAAATTTCTCCAAAATCAATATCATTTGTTTGCTTACCATTTAAGATACTTTGAACACTACCAGTATAGAAGCGTACTATTCCATCAATAGGTTGTGCATTTGGTTTTATATGTTTTTTATCAATTACATCTTCAGCATTAAATATTATTCCTAATCCTAGATCTAGGTTAATACTATCAAAATCATAATGACGTGAATAACTTTGGATGCTATCTACTAATGTTGTTTCTATTCTAGAAAAAGAATTATCACTATCAATATTATTAAGATGTTTCAACATATAGTTTTCATCAGTTCTTATTTTACCTGTATTGAAGAATTCTACTAATGCAGTATCGTTTTCATGTTTTGCTTCTACTAGTTTTTCTAATAATGATTTTTCCAACTTAAACCCTCCTTTTAGATTTTTGTTTGAATAGGCCCCTCAAACTAAGTTTGTATTATAATACTATTTTTGATATAATTAAAATACATATTTTTTATATTAGATATAACCTGTAGTTATGGGGTGTTTTATGAAAACAAATTTAGAATTATATAAAGTATTCTACTATGTTGCAAAGAATAGAAGTATTACGGCTGCTTCAAACGAGTTGATGGTTAGTCAACCTGCTGTTAGTAAGTCTATTAAAGTTCTAGAAAGAGATCTTGATACTACTTTGTTTAATAGAAATAAAGATGGTGTTTCTTTAAATAATGCTGGTGAGATTCTATATAATAAAATTAGAAGAGCTATAGAATTAATAATATCTGCTGAAGAGGATATTACTAGCTTAAATAATATGGAACAAGGTACTATTAATATTGGAGCTGGAAATACAATTATGCAGAGATATTTGATGCCTTATATTAACGAATTTCATCAATTATATCCAAATATTAATGTTATTGTTCATACTGTAGTTACACCTGAATTAATTAAAAGAGCTCAAGTTGGATTGGTAGATATTGTTTTTACTCACTTACCTAATGATGTTCCTAATAATTTTAATGTTTTTAAAATTAAAAAACTACATGATATTTTTGTAGTTAATAAAGATAGTAAATATAAAGATTTAACTATAAATAAAAGTGATTTAAAAGAATTACCATTAGTGTTATTACCATTTGATGCTAGTAATAGAAAAAATTTTAATAAATTTTGTATTTCAAATAATATTATTATTAATCCATTAATGGAAATAGGAAATGATCTTATTATTGAAGATTGTGCATTAAATGGTTTAGGAGTAGGCTTAGTTGTTAAAGAATATGTTCAATCCAAGTTAGATAATAAAGAATTATTTGAATTAAATACTTCTTTTAATCTAAAAGAAAAAGATCTTGTTTGTTTAGTTGAATCAAGTAGATCTAATAATATAATTATTAATAATTTTATAAAATTATTATATAAAGGAGAATAATATGAGTATATTTACTAAGAGTTTTGAATTGACTACTGCTTTAACTAACTTTTTAATATTTATAGTTAGCGTTTTTTGTGTAATAAAAATCAAAGAAAAAAACTGGAAAACATTCTATATATTAATAACTATTGATTCATTCTTAGGTACTATTGTTCATGGTATTGTAATTAGTGATACTATAAAAACTATTATATGGTCTATTTTAGCAATTTCTTTTGTATTAACTGTTAATTCTTTATTATTAATCTTTACTAATATTAAAACTAGATATCCTATATATTTAAGTATAATAATTAGTATTCTTCTTTTGATTCAATATTTCTTAAATATGAGATTCTTATTAACTTTTACTTTTTATTCATTAATAATAATTATTATTACATTTATATATATGATAAAAAGTTCTTTGAATAATAAGAAATATTTTATTTTAGGTTATGTTTTTCAAATAATTGGTGGAGTATTTCTATTAAGTAGAGTTCAGTTTAATTATTTTAATTTTAATGGAATATATCATCTATTTATGTTATTAACATTAATTTTCTTTTATATAGGTATTAAGAAAAACAACTTAGTTAACATCTAAGTTGTTTTATTAATTGCTTTAATTAAATCTTTTCTATCTATTATTTCTATATTTTCTTTTTTAGCTTCTTCTTTTATTTTTTCTTCTACTTCTAGATTTGAAACTATTACTCCTCCTGTTACTTGTTCTTTAATTATATCTTTTACTACTTCATCAATTTCCTTTTTCCCTATTTCTCTATTTAAGTATGTAAGTATTGTATAAGATATATTATCTTTCTTTGCTATGATATCATTATCATTTTCTTTATCATTATCAGATATTCTTTCATCTTCTATTTTTATATTATCAAAACCTAATTTTGGTAATATATAGCAAACATAATTTCTAAACTCCCTATCATCCAAAGAATTATCAATTATTTTTATATCTTCCATATTTTTCTCCTTTTTTTTATTATATCATAGTTCTTTTATTACTTTTTATTTTTCAATATTATGTTTATAATAATTGTAAGGAGGAAATATGATAAAACTTATTAATGGATCTGCTGTAGATCAAGAAGTAGATGTGATTGTGAATGCAGCAAATAGAAATTTAATGCCTTTAGCTGGAATATGTGGAGAAATATATAGAAGAGCTGGTTTGACTGAATTAGATAATTATTGTAAGAGATTCAATACACCTTTAAATGATGGTGATGCTGTAATTACTCCTAGTTTCAATATTAACAATTGTGATTACGTTATTCATGCAGTTGGACCTAATTTTTCTGAGGATTCTGCTTCTATAGATAATTTATATAAAGCTTATTATAATTCTTTAAAACTAGTAAAAGACAATAATCTTCATTCTATTGCTTTTCCTCTAATTAGTTCTGGAATTTTTGGAGGTAATTTAGAAAACCCAGTAAAAATATCCACAGAATGCTGTTTAAAAGCTTTTAATGATTTTATTAATGAAAATAGAAGTATTGAAATTGATGTGTTTCTTTGTGCATTTACTAATCATGAGTATGAAGAAGCTAATAAATTATTTAATTAAAAAAAGAAGAACTTGTTCTTCTTTTTAATATGATTGATTTAATACTAATATTATTATTAATGTTATATAGATTAACAAACAAATTGATACTCCTACAATACCAGTTATCATTCCTGCTAATCCTATTTTTTTACCTTCTTTCTTATATGATTTTACTCCTAAAACTATAGCTGTAATTCCTGAAGGTAGAGAAATGTAGTAGAAGAATGTTGTTAAAACTGAAATAATTCCTAATACTAAAGCTACTATATGTGAAACCATTCTATTATCTTTCTTTTCCATATTATATATCTCCTTTTTCTTTTCTTATTTTTATTGAATTTATTTCTTTTAAATCTTTTAAATCATTTACTTTTATTGCACTTTCAGAAACTGTATATAGATCATTATCTATATATACTCCTCTTAATAATTCAGATCTAGAGTAATAATAATTTTCTTTTTCTTCTGTTTCATGAGTAATTGATCCTTTAAGCTTAAATCCATCTATATCAACGTTATAAACTAAATATCCTTCTGAAATATAATCTTTCATTTTTTCTACATAACTATCTGTTTCTATACTTGTTGATGAACTTGAACTTGAAGAAAAATCTTTATCATAATTATTAACAGGTATAGCTAATAAATTCTTTTCTTTTGAGAATAATAATGCTTTTGGATTACTTAGTATTGCTGATACTGTTCTAGAGTCTCCTATTACAGTACTATCTATTTGTTTTGGTTCATTAACATCACTTATATCAAATAGACTCATTTTCATTCCTACTGTTATTGTCCATGATGATAATACTCTTCCTTGACTATCTCTATTAACAACTTCTTCTGTTTCCATTCCTATACCAATTAAATGATTTTCATCATATGGATGTAGGTATGTACTATATCCAGGTATTTTTAATTCTCCTAATACTTTTGGTTTTTTTGGATTCTTTAAATCTATTACAAATAATGGATCTGTATTTTTATATGTTACTAGATATGCTTTATCCCCTATAAACCTTGTTGCATACATTCTTTCTCCTTCAGCAACGTTTTTTGTTTTTCCTATTTCTCTTAATTTTTTATCTAATACTGTTATATTTGAACCATCATTTGTATGTAGTGCGATTCTTAAATTATTATCTTTTTCATCAACAGAATATTGATTAACTATAGATCCTTTTACACTACCTGAAGTTTGATAAGTTACTCCATTTTTATTTATATTAAATTTATAAATATTTGTTTTTGCTTCATAATTGTAATTATCTGTTTTATCATTAAGTCCAAATATTCCTTTGAAACCTAAAATATCTTTTACTGTTGGTTCATTATTATCATAAGTATTACTTTCTAATAGATATATATTTTCCTTTGATATATATGCTTCCGTCATATCCATTAGATATGAAGATACTTTAACATCCTTTTTTGAGTTATTTAAATCTACTTCTGAAATAATTGTTTGGACATTAGTTTTTTTATCTTTTAAATACTTAATATTGCTTAATTTTATTTCTTTTGTTTCTTTGTCTTCTTTATATTCTCTGTCTACTTTTTTATTCTTTTCTCTTAAATATCCGTTAGAAAAGACATATAATTTTCCATCAATTGCTCTTGTTGTTTGGTATTCTTCATTAATTGTATAACTCTTCTCTAATTTTGGTTTTTCTTTATTAGTAATATCATAGATATTTACTACAGTGTTTCTTTCTGGATAATACCATAAGTATCTTCCTTGTCTAGTATTTCTAGTATACTCTACAGAAATAACAACTAATTTATTTTTATAGATTATTAAATCAATTGGTATTTCATTATCTTTTTTATTCAATTTCTTTTCTATTTTAATATTATTCTTATCTTTTACATTAGTTATCACAACATATTTGTCTGAAATAGAATAAATATAATCTCCATCTGTTTTTATAATATCTGCTTCATCTACTCCTTCAACTTGAATGTTTGTTTTAGAATAATCTTTTTGAGTATCTGATAATGTTCCTTTAGTACCAGATGTAGTTTCAGCATCATCTACTGTTTTTACATCATTCCATTGGTTTGTTTCATAATAATAGTTATCAACAAAGAAAATACTAAATGGAAGTGTAATTATTTCTTTATAAAGAGGCATTTTATTTCTTTTATATCCTCTGTTATAAAAGCTATATAATTCCTTTTCACTTTGTATAGTTTGTAATTCTTGTCCTGTATTAATTGCAGCTACTATCATTATACTTAATATTATTAAACTAAAACTTAATATTAATCTCCCTTTTCTCATAACAATCCTCCTTTTATTTTATTATACTATACTTATTATTTTATAAAA
>JAEEGL012891063.1_pt1 | contig 12197 bp, 12 predicted proteins | sample 9134231 | NCBI WGS metagenome assembly JAEEGL01 (sample SAMN16246548, study PRJNA631951) | gut metagenome | biome: gut microbiome; feature: rumen; material: fiber-attached | host: Bos | place: Iran: Karaj | collected 2018-10
GGCCGGGGTATTTGGTGAATTCGACCTGGTATGCGTCGAAATTAGCGTGGGAGAACCCGCACTGGCGCACGGTGTTGTACGAGCCGGATACTTCGAGGCAGGGAACGGTGCTTTTCGCCGTGCTTTTCCTGAATGTGACGCCGTACAGCGAAGCGCCGCGGGCTTCGAGGCTCACGGAGGGCGCCTGGGCGTTGCTGTCTTCGAAGGACAGGAACGAGAAGTGCGTGTCGTCCCGGGCTACGCTGAACGCGGGTCTGTCCCCGAGTTTGCTGCTGATCGCGAAGCGCGAGGAGCCGTCGGGGTCGCCGGCGAGGCAGATCCAGCCGGGGCGCGAGTGGTCGAGCAGGAGCGGGCTGATGATGCGGTACCTGCCGGAGGGGAAATACAGTATGCCGCCGCCTTTTTCCAGCACGGCGTCAACGGCCGCGTGTATCGCGTCCGCGCAGTCCGCTTTGCCGTCGGCGGGCACGCCCAGGGCTGTGGCATCGTACACGCGGGTGTCCGCGGTCAATCGCGTTATGCCGCTTACGGTCAACAGTTCTTTCATTGTCCTCTCCTCCGTTCCCGGCGCCGGCGTGACGGCCGGAGCTTCGCTGACAGTGCCGGAGCCGTTGCCCCCGCCCGACGGCAGCGGATCTGCCCTGCCCCCGCAGCCGGAAAATGTCGGCATCAGCACCAGCGCGCACGCGAGCACGCACGCCGCAGCGGTCCGCTTTTGAGACCGGTTTTTTTGAAAGCGGGTCTGTCCCCGTGTCAGTTTTTTCACGTCATCTTCTCCTGCTTCACCTTGCGGTCGATCACGTGGCGGCGGCCCAGTTCCGCGCGCACGTCGTCGAGCGAGATCCCCGCCTCCACCATCAGCACCATCACGTGGTACATCAGGTCGGCGATCTCGTAGACGGTCTCGGGGTTGTCCTGCGCCTTGCCCGCGATGATCACCTCGGTGCTCTCCTCGCCGATCTTTTTGAGGATCTTGTCTAGACCCTTTTCGAAAAGGTACGAGGTGTAGGAGCCCTCTTTGGGCGCCCGCTTGCGGCCCTCAAGCATCTCCATCAGGCCGTCAACGGAGAACTCGCCCCGGGTCTCGCTCTCGTACAGGGGGTAATCGAAGCAGGACGTTGTCCCCAGATGGCACGCGGGGCCGTCGGGCACCACCGTCACCAGCAGCGAATCCCGGTCGCAGTCGGCGGCAATAGACACCACATGCTGGTAGTTGCCGCTGGTCTCGCCCTTGACCCAAAGCTGCCCGCGCGACCGGCTCCAGAAGCAGGTCAATTCTTTCTCCATGGTCAGTTCCAGGCTCTCACGGTTCATATACGCCAGCATCAGCACCCGCCGCGTGGCATAGTCCACAACGATCGCCGGTATCAGTCCGCGCTCGTCGAATTTGAGTTCATCGATCTTGATCATATCGTCCGTCCCCCTGTTCAAAAAACGGGTCTGTCCCCCGTCCAATTGTCCCCTTTCAAAGCCGTGCGGGCACGCCCGCCGCGGCCATTGCCTGCTTCAGTTCGCGGATAGCGATCTCGCCGAAATGAAACACCGACGCCGCCAGTCCCGCGTCAACGCCCGGCAGCGTGCGGAACAGCGTGATGAAGTCGGAGATCGACCCCGCGCCGCCCGATGCGATCACCGGGACTTTTACATAATACGTCACGTGGGCCAGCAGGTCCAGGTCAAAGCCGCCTTTCACGCCGTCGGTGTCAATGGAATTGACCACCACTTCGCCCGCGCCGTTGTCCACCGCGCGCCGGATCCAGCTGATCGCCTCCATGCCTGTGTCTTCGCGGCCGCCTTTGGCGAACACGCGGTATTCGCCGTTGACCCGCGCCACGTCCGCGGACAATACCACACACTGGCTGCCGTATTTCGTTGCCGCCGCGCCGATCAGCGACGGGTCGCGGATCGCCCCCGAGTTCACGCTGACCTTGTCCGCGCCGCACTTCAGCACCCGGTCGAAATCCTCCACCGTATTGATGCCGCCGCCCACGGTGAGCGGGATGAACACGCGCGACGCGGTCTCACGCAGCACGTCGGTGAACAGTTTCCGTCCCTCCGCCGAGGCGGTGATGTCGTAAAACACCAGTTCGTCCGCGCCCGCCGCGCTGTAATATTCCGCCAGTTCCACCGGGGAGGCCACGTACGCCACGCCCTTGAAATTCACGCCCTTGACCACGCGGCCGTTCCGGACGTCGAGGCAGGGAATGATGCGTTTGGTGATCATGTTGCCGCCTCCTTTTTGAACACGGGGTCAGACCCCGCGTCAGTTTTGGCGTTGGGTTCCGCGGCAAGGCGGAGGGCTTCGCGGAGGTCAATGGCGCCGGTATAATACGCTTTGCCGATGATGGCGCCGTACAGGCCCGCGGCGGTCAATTCGCGCACGTCCTCTATAGTAGATACGCCGCCGGACGCGATCAGCCGGATGCCGTACTCCGCCGTCGCAGGCAGCGTCAACAGCTCGCGGTACAGCGCCGTGTTGGCGCCGCGCATCGCCCCGTCGCGGGAGATGTCCGTGCAGATCGCCGTGTTGACGCCCGCCTCCCCCAGCTGCCGGAAGAACTCCGCCGCGGTGAGGCCGGTGCGTTCGGTCCAGCCGTTGACCGCCACGTACCCGTCGCGGAGGTCAACGCCCGCCGCGATCCGCTCCCCGTACTCCGCCGTGAGCGCCCGCAGCAGCGCCGGTTCCCGCGCGGCGGCCGTACCAAGTATAACACGGTCGATGCCGTTGTCAATATATCTCGCCGCCGTCTCCCGCGTCCGGATGCCGCCTCCCACTTCGGTGAACAGGCCGCTTTCGCGCCGAATGCGCAGGATCAGCTCCAGGTTGGGCGTCGTGCCGCTGCGGGCGCCTTCAAGATCCACCACGTGGACGCAGGTCGCGCCGGCCTCGGCAAACGCTTCCGCCACCGCCACCGGATCCTCGCTGTACACCGTCATCCGGGCGTAATCGCCTTTGAAGAGACGCACCGCTTTGCCGCCGTATATATCGATCGCCGGAAAGATCAGCACCGGCCGTCACCTCCTTTGAACATGGGGTCTGTCCCCGTGTTTAAAAGAGCGCAGAACGCGCGCAGTATGCGCAGGCCCACGTTGCCGCTTTTTTCGGGGTGGAACTGGCAGCCGAATACGTTGCCCTTCTCCACCGCCGCCGTCACGGTGACGCTGTACTCCGCCGTGGCCGTTACCGCCTCTGCGCAGTCCGTCGCGCAGAAAGAATGCACGAAATACACGCAGTCGCCGTCGTTGACCTCGCGGAACAGCTTTGATGGGCGCGTCAGCGTCAACGGATTCCACCCGATATGCGGTATTTTCAGCGTTTTGTTCCAGCCCGAAAGGCTCTCGATGGGGACAACGCGCCCCGGTATCAGGCCCAGTCCCTCATGCCGGCCGAATTCTTCGCTTTCGTCAAACAATAACTGCATGCCCAGGCAGATGCCCAGAAACGGTTTGCCTTCCGCCGCGATCTGTTTTAACACCGGGGTCAGACCCCGCGCGCGCAGCAGTTCAGCCGCTTCGCCGAAGGCGCCCACGCCGGGCAGGATGATCCGGTCCGCCGCCCGGAGCCGGTCCGGGTCGCCGGTGACAATTGCCTCTTCGCCTATAAACGAAAGGGAGCTGACCAGGGAAAACAGGTTGCCCGCGCCGTAGTCAACGATCGCCGTCATTGTCCTCACCCCTCACAGCACGCCCTTGGTGGACGGGATCTCCCCCGCCAGCCGGGGATCGAGTTCCACCGCGGTGCGAATTGACCGCGCGGCGGATTTGAAAATTCCTTCGATGATGTGGTGGGTGTTGGCACCGCTGATCTCGCGGATGTGCAGGCTGCAGCCGGCGTTCCGAATGAAGCCCAGCCAGAATTCCTCTACCAGTTCCGTGTCGAAGCTCCCCACTTTCTGCGCGGGCAATCTCACGTCATAGGTCAGGTGCGCACGGCCCGAAAAGTCCGCGGCGGTCAATATCAGCGCCTCGTCCATGGGAAGTATGCAGCTGCCGTACCGCCGTATCCCACGCTTTTCGCCCAGCGCCGCCGCGAAGGCCTGCCCCAGCGCGATGCCAACATCTTCCACACTGTGGTGGTCGTCCACGTCGATATCGCCCTTGCACCGCACTTCCAGCCCGAACCGTCCGTGGGCCGCGAACAGCGTCAGCATGTGGTTCAGAAACCCCACGCCGCTGTCAACGCACACCCTGCCTCCGTCCAGTCCCAGCTTCACGCTGACTTGCGTCTCCGCCGTATTTCTTTCGATCTCCGCGATCCGTCCGCTGTCGTTCATGCGTTTATCTCCTGTTCATTATTGATCTCTGCCAGTGTGCTGAGCAGCGCCTCCATCTGCGCCCGCGAACCGATCGTGATCCGCAGGTAATCCGCGATCCGCGCGGGTCTCGCAAAATGCCGCACCAGTATGCCTTTCGCCTTGAGCGCCTTGTACAGCGCTTCGCCGGAGGCGCCCGGACGGCGCGCAAACACGAAATTCGCTTTGGAATCCGTCAACTCAAAGCCCAGTTTCGCCAGTCCCGCGGCGGTGAAGGCGCGGTTTTCTTCGATCGTGCGGCAATTGGCCTCCGTGTACGCCGGATCGCTCAGCGCGCCGACGCCCGCGGCGAGGGTGACGGCGTTGACGTTGTACGGATTGACCGAGAACCGCAGCGTGTTCAGGTCGCGAATGACCGGTTCCACGGCGAAGCCCAGGCCGAGGCGGGCGCCCGCCATTGACCGGGATTTCGAAAACGTCTGCGTCACCAGCAGGTTGTCGTACCGGTCGATCAGTTTTACCACGCTCTCGCCCCCGAAGTCAACATACGCCTCGTCCACGACCACCATCCGCTCCGGATCCGCCCGCAGCAGCGCTTCGATCGTGTCCCTCGGGAGGGCAATTCCCGTCGGCGCGTTGGGGTTGGCAATAAACAGCGTCCCCTTAGCCGCCATCAGGGCGTCAATATCCATCGTCAGGTCGTCTTTGAGCGGCACTTCCCGGTACGGCACGCCGTTTTCCCGTGCGAACACCGGGTAAAAGCCGTACGTCACATCCGGAAACACCGCGGGTCTGTCCCCGTCGCAAAACGCCGCGAACGCCCAGCTCAGCACTTCGTCGGAGCCGTTGGTGCATACGATCTGTTCCGGCCGCACACCGAAGTGCTCCGCCGCAGCTTTGCAGAGCGCACTGAACTCCGGGTCCGGGTACAACATCAGCCGCTCCAGCGCTTTCGCACCGGCCGCCACCGCTTTGGGCGAGGGCGGGAACGGCGACTCGTTGGTGTTGAGCTTTATATACTCCGCGCCTTTGGGCTGCTCGCCCGGCACGTACGGCGCCAGGCCGCTGAATTTTTTGCTGAAAAATCTGCTCATTTATTCCTCTCTCTTGCCATTTGCCCTTTGCCCTTTAATTTGCCATTTGCCCCTTGCCATTTGCAATTCTGATAGTCGCACTGTATCCGTGTCCCGTGAGGCCTTCGGTGCGAGCGAAATTGTCCACATCCGCCGCGCAGGCTGCCATTGCCGCCGCGTCCGCGCTGATGTACTGTACTTTTTTCACGAAATCATCCACTGAGAGCGCCGAGGAGAATCGCGCCGTGCCGCCGGTGGGCAGCGTGTGGTTGGGACCCGCGAAGTAGTCGCCCAGCGCCTCCGGACAATACCGGCCCAGAAACACCGAGCCCGCGTTGCGGATGCGCCGCAGCCAGTCGAAGGGCTCGTCCACGCAGAATTCCAGGTGTTCGGGAGCGATCTCGTTGGCCGTATCCACCGCCGCCGCCAGGTCGCCGACGATTATGATTCGGCCGTTGGTGTCAATTGACGCCCGCGCAATCTCCCGCCGCGCCAACTGCGGTATCTGCCGCTCCAGTTCCGCGCTCACCGCCTCCGCCAGCGCCGCCGAATCCGTCACCAGCACCGCCGAGGCCATGCGGTCGTGCTCCGCCTGAGAGAGCATATCCGCCGCCACCCAGTCCGGCCGGTTCTTGCCGTCCGCCACGATCAGGATCTCGCTGGGCCCCGCGATCATATCGATGGACACCTGCCCGAAGACCTGGCGTTTCGCTTCGGCCACGAAGGCGTTGCCCGGGCCCACGATCTTGTCCACCGCCGGTACGCTCTCCGTGCCGTACGCCAGCGCCGCGATCGCCTGGGCGCCGCCCACTTTGAAGATCCGCGTAACGCCGGCGATGCGGGCCGCGGTCAATATTGCCGCCGCCACTTTGCCGTCCTTCCCCGGAGGCGTGACCATTATGATCTCCGGGCAACCCGCGATCCGCGCCGGGATCACGTCCATCAGCACGGTGGAAGGGTACGCCGCGGTGCCGCCGGGCACGTAAACGCCCACTCGCGCCAGCGGGAGCACCCGCTGCCCCGTTATCACGCCCTGCGCGTTCCGGGTCTCGAAACCAACACGGCGCTGGAGCGAGTGGAAGCCGCGGATGTTGTCCGCCGCGCGCTCTAAAAGCGCCTTGAACTCCGGATCGCAGGCCGCTTCCGCCTCGGCAAATTCCGCAGCGGTCACTTCCGGCGAAGCGATATCCGCCTTGTCGAATTTGAGCGTGTAGTCGCGAAGGGCATTGTCGCCTCGCGCCCGTACGTCCGCAATTATTGCTGCCACCGTGGCGGAGATGTCCACCGCCGCGGTCGCCGCCGCGCTCCGGGCAAAGACCGCTTCCCGCGGGATGCGGCCGCCGTTGTCCGCGTATTTATTTCGTGCGTCAATAATGCTGATCATAATTATGCTTTTGCCTCCGTCGCTGCCGCCTTGGCCGCCGTGATCGCGTCCGAAACTGCCGCTGCCAGCTTGCGGATCTCGCGGTTTTTGAAGCGGTAACTGCTCTTGTTGGCCACCAGCCGTGCGCTGATGGGCAATACAGTGTCGATGACCGCGAGGTGGTTTTCCCGGAGCGTTGTCCCCGTTTCCACGATGTCCATGATCACGTCTGAGAGCCCCAGGACCGGCGCCAGTTCGATGGAGCCGTTCAGCTTGATGATATCGATGTCCCGCCCCCGGTCGGCGTAGTAATTCCGCGCGATGTTCGGGAATTTGGTGGTCACCCGCAGCGTCCGCTCCGGCTCGTCCCGGAAGCTCTCCGGCGCCGCCACCGCCATCCGGCACACGCCCAGGCCGAGATCGGCCAGTTCGTACACGTCCGGTGTGTATTCAAGCAGTATATCTTTGCCCGCCGCGCCGAGATCCGCCGCGCCGCGCTCTACGTAGATGGCCACGTCCGACGGCTTCACCCAGAAGTAACGCACCCCCGCGGCCGGGTTCTCGAACACAAGTTTGCGGCTGTTGTCCATCACACCGGGGCACGGGTAGCCCGCTTTTTCAAACACGGCGTACACTTTTTCGCCCAGCCGGCCCTTCGGAAGGGCAATATTCAAAAACTCTGCTCCGCTCATTGTCCGCAACCTCCGCCTGACACGGGGTCAGACACCGCGTCAATTATTTTGCCGTACCGCCCGCGGTATTTGTCCGCTTCTGCGCTCCGTACCGCCTTGACTTTCAGCCCCGCAGCCGTCAATTCCTGCACTTTCTTCAGCACCGCCGCCGCGGCCGCGCCGTCGTACACCAGCAGCACGTCCCCGTCCTGCGCGGTCTCGGGCGTCATCAGCAGCTCCAGCGTGTCCAGATACACCGCGAACCCGATGGCCTTCGCGCCGGGAATGAACCGCGCCACCAGCCGGTCGTACCCGCCGCCGGACAATACCCGTTCCGGCACGCCTTCCACGTAGCCCTTGAACGCGATGCCGGTGTAGTAGTTGCGACCGCCCGCCACCGAAAAATCGATGCGCAGGCTGTCCTTTACCGGCGAATCCGCCAGCGCCGCCAGTACGTTTTTGAGTTCAGCAAGCTCGCCTTCCAACCCAAGCCCGGCGGCCGCGCGTTCCGCCTCCGCCAGCGTCTCCTCCGGCGTGCCGTACAGCCCGGAGAGCGTTTTGAGGGCATCCACCGCGGCACTGTTAACCGCGTTGGGACCGGCTGAAAGTCCGGCGGCAATTGCGTCGATCCCGTGCAGGCTCTTCTCCGCGGCGCACTGGAGCAATTGCCCCTGTACCTCCACGTCGGGCGTGATGATGGCCGCAACTTCCGTCAGAAGCCCGGGGAGACCCACATCCAGTACGAATTGACGCCCGGTGGCGCGCAGGCTTTCCGCCGCCAGCAGCAGCACCTCCGCCACGCAATATCGGTCAACGCCCCCGATGCACTCGAGCCCGGTCTGCATGATCTCGCGGAAGCCTTCCGCTCCTTTCGGCACCCGGTAAACATTCTCGCTGTAGAACAGCTTCTCGGTGGCTCCGGCGCGCACGTCTACATCGGTATTTTTGATGATGGACAGCGTCACGTCCGGCTTGAGCGCCATCAGTTTGCCGTCGGTGTCGGTGAAAGTGATGATGTTGTCTGAGAGCAGGAATTCGCGGTTGCCCGAGTAGAGCTCGTATTCTTCGAACTTGCTCATTTTATACGGGCGGTACCCGTACTGCGCGTACAGCGCACGCAGGCGCGCGGACAATTCTTCGAGCTTCATTGACCGTCCCTCCCTTCCCGGTTTATACTTTTGCCTTCGCCTTCGGCTTCGCTGTCGCCTTCCAGCCGCGCCAGCACGGTCCGGTAGCCGCCCGCGCCGTAGTTCAGGCAGCGGTTGACCCGGCTGATCGTAGCGGTGCTAACACCGAGTTCGGCGCAGATCTGCTGGTAGTTTTTGCCGCGGCTCAGCAGCAGCGCGGCGGTGAGGCGCTGGGCAATATCCTGCACCTCGCCGATGGTGCACACATCCGCCAGGAACGCGCGGCACTCTTCCGCAGTCTTCAACGAAAGCAGCGCCTCGCACAGGCGGTCGACCATCTCCGAATTATAATCAAAAGAAATATCAAACATTTCTTTCACCTCGTCTGGCAGGTGTGGCGCCGGGGGCAATATGCTTCCTTCGGCGCAGCGGCGGGGACAATTCGGGCGCGTTCCGCCCGGTTTCCCTTTCACGCTTTAGCATTTTATCACTTTAGCGCGCTAAAGTCAATATTTTTTTAGGGAAAACTCAACTGCTAATTTTTCTCATTAATGGATTATAAAAAAGGTGCTTTCCCGGCAAATCACCTAATAACTGATGTTTGCTTGAAAAGCACCACTGTTCTATTTCACAATTGTTCTATCTGATTATTTTTTCTTGCGCTTTGCCAGGATTATGCCGACCGCTATTGCCGCCACCGCAACGACTCCGATGATGATGCCCACGATGAGACCGGTGCTGCTCTTTTTGGTATCTTCTTTGTTATCGCCGTTTTCGTCGGCTTTCTCAGTAGAAACGGGAACATCGGTAGCCGGCACTTCGGTGGGCTCTTCCGTAGGGGCTTCGGTGGGAGCTTCGGTAGGAGCTGCGGTAGGAGCTTTGGTAGGAGCCTCCGTGGCGTTGGGGTCTTTTCCGCCGTACGTTTCAACGGTCCAGAGCAGATCCATGACATCGTCGGTCTTAAGATATACTTCGATAGTGTGGTCGCCGGGTTGCGTGGGGATCACGACCCAGAATCTGGCCGCGTCAACGGCGTCTTCGAATTTTGACATCTGCGCGCGGATGGCGTTGGCATCGGCCGCGACGTTGTTGACGTAATCGGAGGCAATAAACTCCCCGCCGTCAACAGTATATCCGTACTGCTGTATCTCCACGTCGGTGACGCACCAGCCGGAGATCTCGATGGTCCCGCCCAGGTATTCCTCCACGTCGACTTCGTCGTATCCGCTGCCCGGCGTAAGGGTGCCGACGTCGCCATTGAACAGGATGCCGTCGCGATTGATGAAAAGCACATGTTCATAGTCGTCAGCAGCGCCGGCACTGATTACGAAAAAGGTCGCCGCCAGAACAGCGATCAATATTAAAGCAATCGTTTTTTTCATATTTGTTCCTCCAATCGTTATCAAATAGCCTGACAACGAACGTATTTTACTACCTTCAGGCAGAAAGCGCAATCTGTTATTGACCCGGGCCACTTGCATTTTGCGGCGGAATGGGCTATATTGACGCCAGTTCCAGTTCGGAGGTGCGCCATGGCAGACAGCGCGATCATAAAAGGAAAATACGGCAGTTTTGTCACTGTCCCCGCAGGCGAAGTACGCATACTGCAGCTCACGGATATTCAGATAATCGACTCGGATCAGATGCGGCGCCCGGACCGGTTGTGCACGCGCGAACGGCTGAAGTGGACGCCGGACCGCGTCTGGGACAACGCCTACCGCTACGTGCAGGAGGCCGTTGACGCCGTCGGGCCGCACATGATCGTCATCACCGGCGACAACGTATACGGCGAATTCGACGACTCCGGCCGCCAGTTCCGTGATTTCTGCGATTTTTTCGAAAATCTCGGCATCCCCTGGGCGCCGGTGTTCGGCAACCACGACAACGAGACGGAATTCGGCGTTGACCGCCAGTGCGCGTATTTCGAGAGCCTGCCCCATTGTCTGTTCATGCGCGGCGACGCCACCGGCCACGGCAACTACGCAGTGACCCTGGGGACAGACTTCCGAATAACAGACGACGAGAAGTCTGTCCTCTCCACAGTTCGCACCCTCCTCATGCTGGACAGCCACGGCTGCCTCACGCATCCCGGGATCCGGCCGGATCAGATCGCGCTGTGCCAAAAGGCGCTGGATGAGGTCCGGGAGCGGTGCGGGAACGTGCCGCCGCTGTTAGCGTGCTACCACATTCCTTCCGACGAATTCCTGCGCGCCGCGGCGGACGCGGGCTACCAGGACGTTGACGACGCGTGGGCAAAATACGAGCTTGGCGTGACATTGCCCGCCCGCAACGGCGACTTCGGCAAGCGCGACGACCCGCAGGGGCGCGTGGGCGACAACGAAGCGTTCCTGGAGTTTTTCAAGGCCGCGGGCGGCAACGGCATTTTCGTTGGCCACTACCACAAAAACAGCACTTCGATCCTGAGCGGCGGCGTACGCTACACGTTCGGCCTCAAGACCGGCGTTTACGATTATCACAACGCCGACATGCTGGGCGGCACACTGATCACGCTGGGCGGCAGCGGCGAGGACGGCAATGACGATCATTCCGCTCCCGGGTTCACCGTCAAACACCTGTACACCCGGCTTAAAGACGACTTCTGGGAGCGGCTGGACCACGCCGGCGGCAACGATATATAAAGGAGACAGTATAATGAAGCGCAAAATGGTATTGATGTTGACGGGGCTCGCGGCACTGGCGCTGGGCATGAGCGGCGCAGCCGGATGCAAGCCGCTGAAGACCGGTCCGGCATTCGAAGACGGCAAAGCGTTGATCGCCGCCGCGGGCTGCAAATCCGCATACAAACTGGTGACCGACGAGTACGCCGAGACCGATACGCTGGATGCCGCGGCGTTTATCGTTGACGCCCTGCGCGCCACGCTGAACGCCCGCATCTCGCGGGAAAGCGGTCAAGACATCGGCGATACCAAATATATCCTCGCCTTCGGCGCGTCCGAAGTGCCCGAGTGCTTCGAATTGACGCAGGCCCTGAAAAAGGACGAATACGCAATCAAAGTCTCAAAAAGTGCCGACGCAGACCGGATCGTTGTCGCCGTGGCGTTCAAGGGAGACCTGGCGCGGACGTGCGCCGTTGACCGCCTGCTCACGGAGTTTTACGACGCGGAAAACGCCCGGCTGGCATTGCCCGAAAACACGGATATCAAAGGCAGCGTAACGCCGGAGGAAAGCGTGATCACCACCCCGGTCTCCCTGCGCGACCCGTGCATCGTGCTGGAAAACGGCGTGTATTACATGTACGGCACCGGCTGGAGATATTATAAAAACACGTCGGGCAGCCTGGCGGGCGCGTGGGAAGGCCCGTTCCAGATGACTGAGCAGAAACCCGAGGATTCGGACAAAGAATACTGGGCGCCGGAGGTGCATAAATACAACGGCGCGTTTTATATGTTCGCCACGTACCACAAAGCGTCTTCCGACCACCGCGGCTGCGCGATCTTCCGCGCCGAAACGCCGGAGGGGCCGTTCGAAATGATCTCCGACGGCCACGTCACGCCCGCGGAGTGGGACTGCATCGACGGGACGCTGTACGTTGACAACGCCGGCCAGCCGTGGATGGTATTTGTCCACGAATGGACGGGCAACGCGGACGGTATCGGCCGGATGTCGGTGGCCAAATTAGCCCCGGACCTGACTAAACTGATCTCCGAGCCGAAAGATATTTTCATGGGCACTGACGCGCCGTGGGCAAC
>JAEEGL013575943.1_pt1 | contig 12197 bp, 7 predicted proteins | sample 9134231 | NCBI WGS metagenome assembly JAEEGL01 (sample SAMN16246548, study PRJNA631951) | gut metagenome | biome: gut microbiome; feature: rumen; material: fiber-attached | host: Bos | place: Iran: Karaj | collected 2018-10
TCTATTGCTGCATTCTGATCAGCAGGAGACTGATTTAAGCTTACCCCATCTTTTTTTAATAAGTCTGTGATTTTCATTTTCTCTCCCTTTCTTATTGGTTTGTTGCCAATGGGATCATACCCATAACATAAGTATCTATATTGACGAAACGAATGAAACTGTATACTCCTCAATATACGTTTGCTCCAGAGCAGCCTTCAGAATACCTGACAGGACTGTGTAGTAACAAAGGCTTCATTTGAGCGTTTCGTAAATATCATTTATTAACTCGCCTGTTGCGAGATCATCGGAAAAAGCTGTGGCGCTTCCTGCTGCAGTTCCCATATTGAGAGCTACGCGGTAGTCCTTGGTTTTCATGTATCCGGCTATGAAACCGGCTACCATTGAATCTCCTGCGCCTACTGAGTTTTTAACGGTTCCTTTAGGAACACCTACGCGGAACCTCTCACCATCCTCTGTTATCAGCATGGCACCATCAGCAGCCATGGAAATAAGAACATTTCTGGCACCCATTTCCTGAAGCTTCTTGGCGTGTTCTTCAATTTCATCATCTGTTTTCAGAACTGTTCCGAACATTTCGCCGAGCTCATGGTTGTTGGGCTTTATAAGGAAAGGCTTGTACTTAAGTACGTTCATAAGAAGGTCCTTTGTAGCATCAACTACGAAGATGACACCCTTATCCTTTAACCTGTCGAGGATGATCTCATAAACATTATCCGGAAGAGTACTAGGAATACTTCCTGCGAGAATGAGAATATCGTCCTTCTCGAGCTTGTCCAGTTTGTAGAGGAGCTCATCGAATGCATCCTGGCTTATTTCAGGACCCTGAGCATTGATCTCAGTCTCCTCAGTGGACTTGATCTTGACGTTGATTCTTGAAATGCCGTCTGGCAGCATTATGAAATCAGCGATGATACCTTTCTTGATAACGCTCTCAACAATTGCTTCACCTGTAAAACCTGCGGCAAAGCCGAGGGCAGTGTTCTCGATGTCGAGGTTTTTAAGTATGGTAGAAACGTTGATGCCCTTTCCGCCAAAAAAGCAATCCTCTGATACGGATCTGTTTGTCATACCGGGATCGAGTGGCTTGTCCATTCGAACAATGTAATCAATTGCCGGATTAAAAGTGACTGTGTAAATCATCTGTGCCTCCTTTATTTTGAAACAGCCTTAATTATTGTCTGGTCTGCATACTTTTTATTAGGTTGTGTATCTGTGATGATGCAGCAGTTACGAAGCTCGGAAAAAGTTACGGAACTGACTACACCGAATTTGGTATGGTCTGCAAGTACGTAGGACAGGTAGGTATGCTTGATTGCTTCAGCTTTTACCAGAGCCTCATCCACATCAGGAGTGGTGAAACCTGCCTGAATTGAAATACCGTTTGTGCCCATAAAGGACTTGGTGAAATGGAATTTGCTAAGAGCCTCCACACAATCAGGGCCGATTACAGCCTCAGTGACGGGCTTGATCCTGCCACCGATGATCATTGTGGAGAGACCTCTCTCAAGCATTCTTTTCGCATGTACTATACCGTTGGTGATATATTTGGCCTTCTTATTGGTAATATGGTCAATGAGGTGAAGGGTAGTAGTACCTGAGTCTATGTAGACAAAGTCGGTGTCCTGGATGAGTGATGCGGCATACTCAGAGATGATGTCCTTTTCCTCTGTATTGCGGTGTGCCTTTTCAGCAACGGTAGGCTCTATGGTGTTGACATCCTTGGCACTAAGCGAGGTTGCACCGCCGAAGACTTTCACGATCCTGTGTGCCTCATGGAGAGCAGTGAGATCGCGTCTGATCGTAGCGGGCGATGTGTCCAGCGCTTCCACCAATTCCTGAACGGTTGCCACCTTGTGTTCCTCAATATATTTAACTATTTCATTTCTTCGCTCTTCTGTTAACATGCTGTCACCTGTGTTTGCTTTGAAATTCTGATGATTATTATTAGCACTTTATCTGATTAAATTGCTATCTATAATGAAGAATAGCATCATAAATAATCAAAGTCAATCATAAATAATCATTTAACATTTAAAAGATGTAACAAAAATAATCAAAAATGGTTGTGAATAATCACTAGAGCATAAATTAGTATCTTGTTTCATTAGCCGCTATGGCAGAAGGAGAAAACAAGATAATCAATAATAGGGATAATTTTGACCATATATGAGATAGGTAATAAAATGTAGAATAGCAGTTATGGTGATGACAGTTTGTACTGGATGCAGATAGGAATTGAGAATGCGTTGATTTTATAGGTGCGGATTAAGCACTTTGTTTTGAATAACAGATAAAATTTGAAAATGCATTGATTTTATAGGCGCGAAATTTTTACTTTTTTAGAGACGAGCATATAAAAATAGATTAATAGGGAAATTTATATGCAAAAAATAGCTTTATAAACTTTATATAGTTCAGATTGGTTTTTTTCAGAGGCTAGAAAGCATATAAACAATTATGAAAAGTTGAATTTATAGGTGTGCGTTTCATTTTGTTAAATTTTCGAGCATATAAGAAGGAAGAAAATATCATCGTTATAGGTGCGAAATTTTTTCGATTTTTTTCCGAGAATATAAGATGGGAAAAATCATCGTTGTTATAGGTGCGGATAGTATTCATAGCCGGGGCATGGCCGTGAAGCGGAGTAAGCACTGCTTTAAAGCTGCAAAAATCAATAAAGAAAATGAATAAGAGTTAGCAGAGTTGGATTAAATAGATTTTGATTAAAAGGATTAAATACCGGAGGTATAGCAGATGGGTAGTCTTGCATGGGCAGAGGAGGCTCTGTCGAAGGTTTTGATAAAAGAGAAAAAGGTGGTGGGTAGGAATTATGATAAGCTGCCCTATACTGCGGCCAATCATGTTTTTGATGATAAATCAAAGGACAATGTATGTTGGTGGACCAATGGTTTCTACGGGGGAATGCTGTGGCAGCTCTATCGTGAGACCGGGGATGAGGAGTATAAGAGGGCTGCCGAGAGGATTGAGGAGAAGCTTGATGCGAACTTCCTTGATTATAATGGGATGGATCATGACAGTGGTTTCAAGTGGCTTCTGACTGCTATTGCAGATTACAAATTCACGGGAAATGATAAGTCGAGGAACAGAGGACTTCTGGCTGCGGCTAATCTCGCGGGACGTTATAATAGTGAAGGTAAGTTCATCCGCGCATGGAATGACTGGGGTGATGGCAGGGATACAAGAGGCTGGGCGATAATTGACTGTATGATGAATCTGCCGCTTCTTTACTGGGCAAGCGATGAACTGGATGATCCCAGATTCAGACAAATCGCGATAAATCATGCCAACACCGCTATGGAGGGATTCATCAGAGAGGATGGTTCGTCGCGTCATATAGTTGCGTTCGGATTAAACGGAGAGGGTTTTGTCAGAGAGTATGGCGGACAGGGCTACGCTGAAGGTACGGCCTGGACGCGCGGGCAGACCTGGGCGATATACGGTTTTGTCATGAGTTTCATACATACGGGAGATATAAAGTACCTGGAGACTTCACAAAAGGTAGCGGATTTCTTCGTCGATCATATTCCGGAGAGCGGGCTTATCCCGGTTGATTTCCTACAGCCGGAGGAACCTGCATATGAGGACTCAACAGCGGCAGCGATTGCGGCGTGTGGACTGATGCATCTGGCAGAAGAGTTATCAAAAGCCGGCAAGGATTCCGGTGTGAAATATCAGGATGCAGCCATCAGGATATTGAAGGCGCTTACAGAGAAGAGATGTGATTTTGATCCGGAGCATGACGAGCTTTTGGAAAATTGCACTGCGGCGTATCATGATAAGGAACATCATTTCCCTATAATATATGGAGATTATTATTATATAGAAGCACTGCTTTACCTTCTGGGACGCGGAGAATATCTGTGGTGATGTAAAAGGAGAGTATTGATGTCTAAAAAAGTATTTGAGGTAATTGAACCTGATTATGAACTTAGTCCGTTCACCGGTATGACCAGAAAGCACTGGATCGATGCCGGAAAATATCTGCTTAAAGGGATGTTTGAAAATCTTGCAGACATAGAGGATGCACCTATAGTCCCCCGGACAGAAACTGAGGTGACTTATCCTCATAAGAATGCAACTGAAGGACAGCTTGATGCGCAGAAGCGAGCTGAGATATTTGAGGGACTTACCAGAACTTTTTTCATAGCTTCTGTCCTTATACACAATAATCCCGATATGGAAATTGGCGGAATAAACCTCAGGGATTACTACAGTCTGCATATTCTGAAGGCTCTGACAGATAAAGAAGGAGATGAATACGTCAGCACCTATGAGGAACTTCGGGAGATCACTGGAAATGATGATCCTACAGGCTGCTATCAGCAGACAGTTGAGACCTGCGCATTGGTCATAGGATTGTGGGCGTGCCGAGATGAAATCTGGGAGAGATATTCTAAGGAAGAAAAGGATGAAATTGCGGCTTTTCTCAAAGGATATGCTCAGGCAGCTACGGTTCCGCAGAACTGGCGACTTTTCAATATGCTGGATATGGCTTTCCTTCATATGGAAGGCTATGAGATAGATACTCATATCATGAGAGAGCATGCACAGGCTATACTTGCCTATTATGCCGGCGATGGTTGGTTCAGGGACGGCCACAGCTTCGACTACTATTCATGCTGGGCTTTTAATGTCTATGCACCTATTTGGAATCTCTGGTACGGCTATGAGAATGAACCTTATCTGGCAGGAAAATTTGAGGAAGCTTCCAATGCTCTGATGAAGACATATCCTGATTTCTTTGATGCCGATGGCAATACGATGATGTGGGGTAGAAGCTGCATCTACAGGTTCGCAGCGGTGAGCCCTTTTGATGCGAATTTCCTCTTGAAAAATCCTACGGCGGATCCCGGCAGAGCGAGAAGAATATCATCAGGATCACTCCTCCAATTCCTTACAAGAGACGATTTCCTTGTAAAAGGTGTGCCGAGCCTTGGCTTCTACAGACAGTTCACACCTCTGGTTCAGGGGTATTCATGCGCTGAGTCAGTGTATTGGCTGGGAAAAGCATTCCTGTGTCTGCATCTGCCTGAGGACCATCCGTTCTGGACTGCGAAAGAGAATAACGGCGACTGGACTGCAGGTGGAGATATCAAAGAAGAAAATAGCAAGAAAAAAGACTGCAACAGTAAGACTAAGGTAACAACACTTAACGGTCCTGCGTTATCTTTTTCCAACCATAACGCAAACGGAACCACATTCCTGAGAACAGGTAAAGTGGTAAAGACACATGGCGATGTTCACGGCATGTGGAACTACAGCAAGCTCTCATTCAATTCCAGATATCCTTGGGAGTCACAGCCTGCTGATAATATTGAATCGCAGCAGTATGTGCTCTTTGACGGAACATCCAAAGAGTATTCAAAGTGTAACGTTACATTCTGGAAAGGCGAGAAAGACGGTGTCCTTTATAGAAGACAGTTCTTTAATTACAATCTTGAAAATGAATGTCATTGGCAAAATGCCATGAATCTTGCAGATTTGCCTGTGAGCTACGGAATACTCAGATTTGATAAGGCGAGGCTATTTAGACCAAACGTGACAATTACCTTAGGTTCTTACGGTTTCCCTGATAATGGGGATACAGAAATCATACGACTGCACAAGAAGTATCCCATCGAAACTGTTTTTGCGCAGGCAGCAGTTGGCAGTACTGATAAGTCATCACATGAAGTGACAGGTATCACCGGTAAAGCTTCACATGCGACAGGAAAACGTGGCAAGAAGTTCAACGCCAATGCTATAATCCTCAAGGGACATGATTCTCAAGGCAGGGTGAAACAGCTGGCTATGACGGTGTATAGCGGATTTGATGATATAGGGTATATCAGAAGCAGTGGTACCAATCCTGATTCTGATAATTCCATCATCGTATATGGAACCTACCATAAGAAGAAACTCTATGACAGTTCAGAGAGCTATATGCTCATATCACAGACGATAACAAAGGAGAGTCATGAGGATTTCACAGAGGAAGAACTGTTCCCGATAAAGCGACTTGTTTTCTCTGATCCGGATAAGAGTGGGGCATACGGAGACATAGTTGCAGAGCTCTATGAAGGAGTGGCATCCGTGCAGAAGGTTGTGATTAATTTTGAAGAAATTGAGTCGGGACTCATGTTATAAAAAGAACAGGAGATACAATGCAGATTAAGGCAGTTTTATTTGACCTGGACGGTACACTGATAGATACTGAGAGACTTTACCAGATTGTGTGGCCTAAGGCGCTGGCGGATTTTGGATATACAATTACGAAGGAACAGACATTGCAGCTAAGGAGCCTGGGACGACCCTTTGCACCGGCGAGGTTCAGGGAATGGTTTGGCGAAGATTTTGATTACGCCAAGGTGAGGGCTCACAGGAAGGAGCTGTTCGAGGAGATCATTGCAGTAGAGGGTATAACGTTGAAACCCGGCGCAGAGGATATCCTTAAATTCTTAAAAGAAAAAGGAGTGATCATCTCAACTGCCACAGCTACGGATGAGGAGCGCACTACGAGGTATCTTTCAAAGGTTGGGCTTTTGGACTACTTTGATAAGATATGCTGCGCCACACAGGTGAAAGAGGGAAAACCAAAGCCTGATCTTTACCTCTATGCGGCTGAGCAGGTTGGTGTTCCAAAGGAGAACTGCATAGCAGTGGAAGATGCTCCGAACGGAGTGAGGTCCGCGGCAGCGGCAGGAATTAAGACTATTTATATCCCTGATCAGAATGACGATGAGGAAGAGGTAACCGGGCTGTACTATATGAGAATGGATAGTCTCACGGATTTAAAGAAGTTGTTTTCCTGAAAACAGGTTTTGTGTTATCATATTTATAAGGGCAAAGGTGCTTGGATTTGAGCACCTTTGCCTTTTTTTCTTATAGGAAATCCTAATTTATAGGAGGCGCATATGGCTGCATTTGATAGAGTGAAATCGGGAATACCGCAGATGGATGAGGCTTTTGACAATATTCGTTTGGGCGATAACGTGGTATGGAGGGTCGATAGCCTGCAGGAATTCAAGCTCTTTGTTGAGCCCTACGTGAAACAGGCGATTGAAGATAAGAGAAATCTCATCTACATAAGATTCGCAGCGCATGAACCTCTTCTGGAGGAACAGGAAGGGCTGAAGATTGTAAATGTGGAACTGAATCACAGGTTTGAAAATTTTACTGTGGAGATCCATGAGATCATTAGTAGAGAAGGCCGCGACGCGTTCTATGTGTTTGACTGTCTTTCGGAATTGCAGACTGCATGGGCAACAGATCTGATGATGGGTAACTTTTTCCAGGTGACCTGTCCCTACCTGTTCATATTGGACACTGTGGCATTCTTTCCGCTTATCCGTGGCAAACATTCCTTCCAGGCAATCGCGAAGATAAGGGATACAACACAGCTTTTCCTGGATGTATATTCCGATGATAAAAATGTATATGTAAGGCCTGACAAGGTTTGGAACAGATACTCGGAGGTCATGTTCCTGCCACAGCTGTATAACCCGGCTACCGGGGATTTCAAGCCTATACTTGATGGAGTTATGGCCAGCCATTTCTATCAGGTACTTGGAAAAAGCGGCTCAATGACAGATACTGACAACATGGACAGCTGGGACAGATTTTTTAATCTGACGAGGCTGTTGCACCAGGCAGGGCAGGATGTCACGGAGAATTGCAGCCGTATGTGTAACATCATGATGAGCCGTGATGCGAGGCTCAGAGAGATGATCAAAGAACTCTTCAAGCCTGAGGATTACCTGGCTGTGAAGGATCGTATGATTGGTACCGGCATGATCGGAGGTAAAGCCTGCGGAATGCTGCTTGCCAGGAAAATCATTGAACATAAGGCACCGGAGGTTTTTGAATTTCTTGAGCCGCATGATTCTTTTTATATAGGTTCGGATGTTTTCTATACATTTATTGTGGAAAATCATTTCTGGGATCTGCGAATCAGACAGCGCACGGAGGAAGAGTTCTTCTCTGTGGCTGATGAGTTTGCAGACCACCTCCTGGCGGGTAAGTTCTCAAGGGATATGGAGGAGCAGTTTGTCAAACTCCTGGAATACTATGGGCAGGATCCAATTATCGTGAGGTCCAGTTCTATTTTGGAAGATGGCTTCGGGAATGCATTTGCAGGAAAATATGAATCTGTTTTCTGTTCCAACGTGGGCAGCCTGGAACAGCGGGTAGAAGAACTTGAGAATGCCATACGGACAGTGTACGCCAGCACCATGAGTAAGTCGGCACTGGACTACAGAAGCAGAAGAGGATTGCAGGCGCGGGATGAGCAGATGGCACTGCTTGTTCAGAGAGTATCAGGCTCGTATTACAGCGAATTCTATATGCCTTGTGCAGCGGGAGTAGGTTATTCCTATAGCCCATATAAATTCATGGAATCAATAGATCAGTCTGCGGGCATGCTGAGACTCGTCATGGGACTGGGGACTTCTGCGGTGGACAGAACAGAAGGTTCTTATCCAAGACTGGTGAGTCTTGATAAGCCTACAGCTACAACAGCCAGAAATTCTATTGAGAAACATCAGTACTCTCAGAGAAAACTGGAACTTATGAATCGCGCTACCAGACAGTTGGAGAGAGTATCGCTCGATGATGTTAAGAAGTATATGCCGTTTTTCTTAAAGCGGCTTCTATTAGAGCATGATACTGATACTGAGAGGATGTTCAGGGACAGGGGTGAAGACAGAGATATTGAGTTTATCTCTTGCCTTGGAATCGTCAGGAAAGATGAACTGATGGAGCAGATGAAGCATATACTTAAGGTGCTCCAGGAAGAGTACGGTCAGCCTGTGGACATAGAGTTCACCATCAATTTTTCGGAAGCAGGGGATTATGTTATCAATATTCTCCAGTGCAGGCCGTTGCAGGTATTTCAGGACGCTTCTGAACTGAGTATCCCTGAGAATCTTGAGAAGGACAACATCTTGTTTGAATGCAGAAAATCTGCCATGGGACTGTCGCGTTCTGAAAAGCTTGATGTCATAGTCTATGTGGATCCTGTGAAGTATTACAGCATGCCATATCAGGAGAAAAATCAGATAGCCCGTGCGATTGGCAGGATCAATTGGGAGATGCGCGGCAAGGAGAAACACATGCTGCTCATGGTACCCGGCAGAGTGGGAACCACATCCCCTGAACTGGGAGTACCCACAGCGTTCTCTGATATCAGTGAATTCGATGCTGTTTGTGAGATTGCTGATTCTAAGGTGGGCTACAATCCGGAACTCTCATACGGAAGTCATTTCTTCCAGGATCTTGTTGAGTCGGGGATTCTCTATAACGCTATTTTTGAGAATGAGAAGACACTTAAGTTTGATACAGGTATTCTTGCGGCTTTTGATAATAAGTTTGATGATGAAGCTTCCGATTTCCATAGTCTGCGAGATATCATCGCGGCTTACGATGTCTCCACTGACAATATTTACATCTATCATGACATGAAGAACGAGCGCACTTTGTGTGCACGGATATGATGTGGTATTTGGTGTGCTGTGAGGTGATTTTCTGGGGGGTGAAGATTTTTGTATTATTTGATATTATCTGAGGGATGATTGCGCTTGATAAGCGCAGATACAATGTTTCTTTAGGTGGGGATTCTAAAGGCATTCGCAATGCTGCGAGTGCCTTTTGTTATGTGAGATGATTTCATCTTTCCCTTAAAGTTGTTCTTTACTTTTTCGTTACTATTAGGTAATATATGTTTTCAGGTCTTAAAATATTAGTTTTTTGTTGGTTATAAATATTATCAATAATTCTTTATGAGCGCTGCGTTATTCTAACTGCAGCTAAGCTTTTCCAAATGGAATAAATAAATATGCTCAGGTTTGTTAGTGGAATTTGTACGCCTATAACCCGAGGAATCTCGATTGCCTTATAGGTTGGAAAAATCCATCTTAGAAGAATGTAGCATATATATTTTCAGAAACACCTGAATTTATAGGCGGATTTTGTGCTGTTTAGAAAATATTCTTCTGATAAGGGCTGTATGCAAGGAAGAAACACCTATAAGGATGTGAATTAGTGGATTTATATAGGTAACAAAAATAGAAAGTGTTTTTTTCGGGCATATAACAAGGGCTTAGTTTAACTGTTTATAGGTGTGACTTGTTTTATTGATTTTTCAAAGCATATAAGAAGTACTTGATCTAACTGTTTATAGGTGCAAAAGGCTAAGCAAAAAAGCAGTTCCGAAAGTGAGTAACGTACTTTTATGAACAAGCGATTCAGATTAAAGGAGAGGAGGGCAACGTCATGGATGAAAGCCCATTTTCGTCTCCCTCAGTCATGCATCACGGCTCATCATGATAATAGAAAGAGAGTTAAACAGCAAAAGTAACCAACCAACAAGGAGGAAAAACATAAGAAATGAAAACTAAAGATAAAAACACGAAAACACCAGTAACGGCTAATAATCAAATGTATACCTGCGTCGGAAAAGAGGAGATATGGCTGAATGCAGTTCGGAGCAGGAAGGAGTGTTTGGAGAAATTGATTGCAAAGAAGGAAGACGCTTTGAGACATGCTCCTGAGGGACACCTAAGGATACATGATAAGAAAAGCTACTCACAGTATTATTGGATTAAGGACTCGGGAGATACAAGAGGATTTTTTATAAAAAAGAAAAACTATAATACGGCGAGAAAACTGGCACAGAAGGATTATGATCAAAGGTTCATTAAGTATGCAAAAAAGGAAGTAAAGACAATATCCAAGTATTTGGAATGCATAGAGAATAATGGTCTTACTACAGTGTTTGATAATCTTAGCGATAAAAGGAGAGTCTTGGTAACTCCGTATATCTCATCGGATGATATATATGCTAAAGAGTGGATGGAAGAGGAATACCCTCCTATGGGATTCGATGAAAAAATAGCGGAGTTTTATTCTGATAGCGGATTAAGGGTTAGATCTAAAACAGAAATTATAATAGCAGACATGTTAGAAAAAAACGGGATACCATTTAAGTATGAACGCCCTCTGTATCTTAAGAATTGGGGAACAGTAAGACCTGATTTCACATGTCTGAATGTAAGGACAAGAAAAGAGTACGTTTGGGAGCACTTTGGGAAGATGAATGATGAAGATTACGCAACTGAAAATATTGCCAAAATCCATGCATATGAAAGGAACGGTTTTATAATGGGAAGTAATATGATCATGACTTTTGAAACATCTGAACACCCGATAAATTCCAATAATATAAAGCTGTTGATTCAGAAATTCCTTCTGTAAAAATCAGTCTCAATATGCTGCTTCCCACTGAGAATAAAAGAATTGAAAATATAATGATGGGTATTCCATGACAGATAAAGTAGTCAACAGGCAGACCAAGGATTAGAATGACAGCCTTGCCTGTCATATTACATATCAGTACGACGTGATGTTTGAACATCTGAACTGATTAATGGTGATATCGATGGTAGCAAGCATGAATACGGGAGAAGGTAATCTGTTCAGGGGGATTTCGTTCGTAGCAAGCATGCTATACGGGGAATCTGATCTATTCAATACATGGAAATTCTGAAATAAACAATTTCTATGTATGTGTGGGTAACTCGGGAAATTATATAATTACCTATAAGCAGAGAAATTTGCTCTTGTTTATATGCTTGAAAAATCAATGATAAAAAATGTAGCCTATAACCAGCTAGATAAGGAACTTATTATGGGTGAGAAAATAACACTTTCTGATTTTGTAACCTATAACAATCTATGAAGTCTCATCCATATAGGCGTTTATTATCTTCATTACCGGTTTGATAAGAAATAATAAGGTCAATCAGCTGAAAATCCGCCTATAAATTCAAGTGTTTCTGAAAAAAACATGCTACATCTTTCTAAGGTGGATTTTTCAAGCCTATAAGGCAAACAAAAAGCAATGGCTTATAGGTACACAAAATTCGCAGAGTAATTTCAAGCCTATAAGGCAAACAATAAGTAAGTGCTTATAGGCTTGCAAATTCCGATCACTAATTCATATAAAGGAATCCCCCACATAATCTCAAAGAAACTCACAAATTTCAAGTCAATAACGCATTAAATATAGGCATAATAAACATAATAATCCCACTATTAAAAATTTGCATAATAAATAGTTGTACAATTTTAACAGTTTTATCTCTAGAAGTAATAATTTAATTTGCTATAATACACTATGCAGGGGTAATTTAATAAAA
>JAEEGL013709571.1_pt1 | contig 12197 bp, 8 predicted proteins | sample 9134231 | NCBI WGS metagenome assembly JAEEGL01 (sample SAMN16246548, study PRJNA631951) | gut metagenome | biome: gut microbiome; feature: rumen; material: fiber-attached | host: Bos | place: Iran: Karaj | collected 2018-10
ACGCCGGAAGCGTTTCGTGCAATCCGTAAAGGTGATTATATGCTCGGCTACGTAGGCGGGCATTCACATCCACGTGGCGTCTACTCGTTGCTACGATGCACGCCGGCCTTGTCAGAAAAGCCTTTTAAGGGCGAGGATGTTGGAGCTCACATCTGCGTCATGAAGGTGCGCGATCTTGACCAGTACATTCCTTGGGAAATCTTTGCGAATGCACCAGCCCTGAAGAATGCCCGAATGGTGAAACTTCACAACTCGGGATGCCTGTTCGGTTTTACCAAAAAAGAACAAGCAGCGCTGCTGAAACTGGTAAGGGGATTTCGCGGACGGAGGTATTGGACCTATACTCCGGGTAGTTCAGCTCATGGGGAGTGGGACTTTCAAACCGATATAAGGGACGGCGTGATGGGGCTTGGCCAAGATGATTTGGGAGATCTGCGACGGTACGGTAACTCCATCAAGAGACTTGCACATGATATGCGTAGGTCTTACAAGGTTGAGGGAGATGGATCTGGTAATGCGCGTTACATGATAATGTTCAGAGACGAGATGCAACCAGGGGATGTTGTGTTCGTCAAGTATGGAAGATCCCAATTCGCCGGTGTTGGTATTGTGACGGGCGACTATCGCTTTGCCTCACGGCGTAAGGAAAGCAAACAGATCCGCACGGTGAACTGGATCAGACAATTCGATAGAAAGAAGAAGGTGCCGTTTGAGTTCTCAAGAACGACGCTCACTAGCCTTTCAGACCCTAAGAAAATCAAGGCGCTGCTTTCTCTGGCGAAGGTGACGGAAGATGATCTAGCCCGCTGTGACAAAACGCGGCCCGTGCGCGTTGCCGGCACGCGCAAGACGAATAAGCGCGCCGCGCGTACGGTTGCCGAGACATCGCCGAAAGAACTTGCCGCAAGGTTGGCAGCTATTACACGTACCGTGAAACTTCGGGAGACAGTGCAGCGAGCAGGGCAGCAGGAGCTGCGCGATTACCTGCTGAGCAAGCGTGGGAAGTGTGCAGTTACGGGGTTAAAGTTCCAGCCCTTGCTGGTCGTGAGCCACATCAAGGACTGGATGAAGTGCACGCGTGACGAACGCCTGGATCCTTACAACGTCCTTCTGCTGTCCGCGAACTACGATGCCGTCTTCGATCGAAAGCTGATCAGCTTTGATGCCTCAGGCCGGATCGTCAAGTCGGATGAAATCACCTGGCAACAGCTAGCGGCGCTCGGCGTCAACCGGAACGCGAAGATCCCCCGACCGAGCAAATCCCAAGCCAAGTATCTTTCCTGGCATCGCGCTCAGATGCCCCGGCACCAAGTCTAGACTCTGTCTCTCCCGCTTCCCCACACCTAGCGGCACGTAACGGGAGGGTCGCGCTGCTGCGCGGCCACCCACCAACCACCAACTAACCAACTAACCAACAAACCAACTAACCACACCCGAAAACTTTTTCATACTCTTTCCCCCGCCGTAAAGGGGAATTTGGTATAATTATTTTGCTTCGTTCGGAAGGGCGGGGCAAGATAGCCTGGGGGCGAGAACCGCCGCCGGGAGGGCCGGCAGGATCGGCCAATCGATTGCAAACCTTGTCTTTGGAGAATCACGACCTCAAAACGCTGACACGTGGCTTGCGAGACGATACCCTTTTAACTTGGGGTGTCGCCTTGCCATGTAGTTAAGCGGGCCGTCGTGGGCCTTCCAAAGTGCATGGCTCGGCGCGCCCCTCTAACCCGAACAGAGAGGCGCGCCTCTTTGTTTGCAAACGAGGAAGTCAACATAGATGGCAGAGTGGTTCTTCAGCAAGAAGGGCGTGAACGACAAGGAACGCGATCCCGGATGGGATGAGTATTTCTCGTCGAACCGCTCCACTGTCGAATCGCTCGTCCGCGAGTCGATCCAGAATTCCCTCGACGCCGCACGCAAGGCAGGTTCCAAGCAAGCTGTCGTCCGCATCTACTATTCGGGCCAGAAGTGCGCGTTGCCAGTTAGTGAGTATGCCCCCTACATGGGTTCGGCTAAAGATCATTACGCCGCAGAAGAGTGCGGCCTTAATCCGACGAATAGCAACTGCGAGTTCTTCGTTATTGAGGACTTCAATACCTGCGGACTCGTTGGCGATGTCCTTGCGGAAAACGAAACCGAACCGTACTTCAAGTTCCTCAAGTGCGAGAACAAGTCGACGAAGAACGAACCGGGGAACATCGGCAAGTGGGGTATCGGCAAGGTCGTGTTTCCAATCGCCAGCCGTCTGCGCACGTTCTTCGCATATTCGATTCGCAAGGACACTGAGGTTTCCGCTTCGCGTCCAAGGGAGGTCCTTGCCGGAGAATGCCTGTTGCGCTACCACTCGGTTGGCGAGAACCGTTACACGCCAGACGGCTGGTGGGGCGGAGCGCAAGTGACTGGCGGGAAAGACAACGGCAAGAACCAGCCGGTTACCGGGGAAACCGGCCGCGATGTAATTGACGAATTCAAGCGGCGTTTCCGCATCACCCGCAAGGATGAGCCTGGGCTTTCCGTCGTCGTCCCCTATGTCGAGCCGGTAAGCCTCACGGAGCTTGAACGTTCGATTGTGGAAAATTACATGGTCGCCTTGGCGGACGGATCGCTTCGCGTAGAGCTGTGCGGCGGCGACGGGACGAACGAAATCTACGACAACGAACACGCGACCGAGATCCTTGACGCATTGAAGAGGCTGGCATCCGCAGACGAAGCGGACGACGACACGAAGCGTCTGGCCGAGTTCTACCAAATGGCCTTGGAAGCACAAACAATCCCTGACAAGTCCGTGCGCGTTCTCGCCCCGTATGCAGGCGCTAAACCGGATTGGCAAGAGGAACAGTTCGTTGCGGATACAGTCAAGCAGATCCAGGCAGACATCGACACCGAGAAGAACAGCGGCACGTGCCTCACCGTGATCGATGTCCCGATCTGCATCAACAAGAAACATGTCCATGACAAGCCTGTCGCGAAGTTTCGCGTAGTTCTTCAGCGCTGCGCAAGCAAAAGCATGCAGACCCAGCCGCGATTCTACAGGCAAGGCCTTTTCATCAGTCATGTCGGAGCGCACAACGTCCCGGGTTTTATGGCGATCGTCTTGCTCGACGGCCCTGTCGCCGACATGCTCAACGAGGCGGAACCGCCGAGCCACACGCAATGGTTCTCGAACACAGGATCCTTTTCAAAGACCTATAACTATCCGGATGACATCATCGCCTATGTCAAACGCGCGCCGCGTCAGATCGTCAAGCATGTCGACAAGCTCCAGGACAAGGATGACTTCGAGACGTTGAAGAAGTATTTCAGCCTCTCGCGCGACGGGCGGATGGGAACGAACCCCGGCAATGACAGCGATGCCAAGACCGGCGGCGACGGCGGCGTTCGCGGTGGGACGGGGAAGGCTCGGCGCAAGAAGAAACGCAAGCTCGATCCGGACCGTCCGCGCCCGACCCCGCCCTTGCCTCGCCCTTACCTGCTCGAGAAGTACATCGACGAGAAGACCGGCGAAAGCTGCTTCCGCGTCATCGCCGATCCACAGAACTTCCGCTCGTTCATGTTCACGGCCGACATCGCCTATGCGACGCTCAGCGGCAAGTCCGCATACGACGAGAACGACTTCAGCCTGCAGAAAGGCGGGCACATACGCGTCTTCGCGCTTGGAGCAAAGACGCGTTTCCCGCGTCCGAACGCCATCGAGGCGCTGATCGAACCGGGAGCGCAAGATTTCATGATCGACATAAAGGGTTTCGATCCGAACAGGGACCTGGAAGTCGACGACCATTATCGCGACCCCGCAAAATGGGATGCGCCGGAGGTGGCGAATGGCTGAACGCTTCAACTACACGAACCGCGTTGTCGTCGAACACCGGGATGTGCACATCCACCTCGTTCGCCAAGGCGACGACGTGCGCTTCAAGGCCACCATCGATTTCGAGCACTACCAGTTCCCCGACGAGGCCCGCGTCTTCATCGAGGTCTACAGGGGCAACCACCTCGTACGGTTCGACTTCGGGACTGTCGGCGCTTTCGCGCCGCCCAAATCCACCAGCATTGCCGAGTTCGGCGAAGAGGCGGGAGCCGTCCTTTACCGCGTGAAGGTGGTGGGCGCCGACGAACGCAAGAGCATTCTCGGCATGCCCAACCGCGGCATCGGCAAGAGGGCGGACAATGCGGAGGGCGGAGCGTCGGACTGCCTCTTGCCCGTCAACCTGCTGCCCGAGGGCGCCGAGCAAGTCTGGGCGCTTGATTTCGAAGGCGATTATCCGCGCCTGCTCGTGAACAGGAACCTCGACAAGTCCGTCCTTGACAAAGACGCTTTCGTGGCGCTTGTCTACCCGGCGGCATTGCGCGATGTCCTTGGCTACACCTTCCTGATGCACCACGACGGCAAAGGCTGCGTCTGGGCGGAGGACTGGAAACAATTCGCCGCCGTCAATCTCGACGAGCCGTTCCCCGACATCGCGGATTTGTCGGAGCTGGACGACGCCTACCGGCAGACGGTCTCCGAATGGATCGACAACGTGGTCGAGTCGTTTGCCGCAGGCGGCGGCCTTGCCGACAAGGTGAACGGAGGCATGGCATGAAGTATCGCATCTTCATCTCAAGCGTGCAGAAGGAGTTTGCATCCGAGCGAAAACTCCTTGCCGACTATATCAGGAAGGACGCGATTCTCGGCAGGTTCTTCGACGTCTTCCTTTTCGAGGATGTCCCGGCGCAGGAACGATCCGCGGCGGCCGTGTATCTTTCCGAAGTTGACGAATGCGACATCTATCTCTGCCTGCTCGGAAAGACGTACGGCAATACGGATCGGCGCGGCGTGTCGGCGACCGAGCGCGAGTACGAGCGCGCAGAGGCCAGGCAGAAAGACCGTCTCTGTTTCGTTCGGAGCGTTGACGGCGAACGCGAGAAGAAAGAGGCCGCATTTGTCGCCCGCGTCAACGCCGAACGCACACGCAAGAGCTTCAAGACGTGGGACGAATTGCGCGTTTCCGTCTATGCCGCGCTCGCGAACTATCTTGAACTCAAGGGATTCATCAACGTTCTGCCGTTTGATTCCGCCAAGACCGCCGGGGTGCAGCTGAAGGACCTGAGCGCCGGTAAGATGCGGGCATTCATCCGCGATGCGCGCGAGAAGCGCGACTATCAGCTTCCCGTCAATGCCTCGGCGACGAGCCTCCTCACTGCGCTCGAGCTTGTCGATGACGAGGGCCGCATCGCCAATTCCGCCGCGCTCCTTTTCGGCAAGCGTCCGCAGCGGTTCTTCCGTTCGTCGGAGGTGAAGTGCTGCTGGTTCCTCTCAACGGATGTCGAGAAGCCGATGGCCGACCACCAGATTTACGAGGGCGACGTGTTCGAGATGGCCGACGAGGCGACGCATTTCGTGATGTCGCATCTGAGCAACTGGGTGGGGACGCGCGCCGACGGCGAGACCGCCGCCGTGCCGACGAAGTACGAGCTCCCGCGCGACGTCGTGTTCGAGGGGATCGTCAACGCCATCTGCCATCGCGACTACACGATGAACGCGAGCGTCCAGGTGATGCTCTTCAGGGACAGGCTGGAAATCTGGAGCCCGGGCGGGTTGCCGAAGGGAATGACACTCGCGAAACTTGGTAAACTCCATCACTCCGTGCCGGTGAATCCGCTTCTGGCGCAGGCGATGTATCTTCGTGGCTATATCGAGAAGGTCGGCAGCGGCACGCGCGACATGGTGACGAAGAGCCGCGCCTGGGGCAACGAGGCGCCCGTGTGGGAAATCGAGGACGGCGATGATTTCAGGGTCGTGCTGAAACGGCCAGACATCGGCGGTGTTCGCGCCGCTTCGGAGACTAGCAGTAAGACTACCAGAAAGACTACCAGTTACACTACCAGAAAGACTACCAGTAAGGCACCTTTAAAGTCGGCGCTGGAGACCGCTTGTGAAGGGTTGACGGGGAATGCGCGCAAGATCATGCAGGTCATATCGGAGGATCCGGGCATTACCATTGAGTCGCTTGCGACCCTTGTAAAACTTACTCCTGATGGCATTCGCTACCACCTTAAAGCTCTCGCGAAGTCCGTTGGGCTGCGCCATTCCAGCGACCGCAAAGGCGGCGTGTGGAATGTTTCGGGTACAGTGAACACCAACAGGGAAGTTGCACCCAAAACTTCACCCAAAGCTGCACCCAAAACTTCACCCAAAATTGCACCCAAAACTTCACCCAAACGCAAGCGCGCCGCGAATGCTGAGAAGGTGTTGTCGATTGTCAGGGACAATCCCGGAGTAACCGCCCGGCAGATTGCAGAGTTGATTGGCGTGAGCCAGCGGACGGTTAGGATGTACATCAAGGACCTGCGCTCCGCAGGGTTGCGGTATGAGGGTTCCGCGAAGACAGGGCGATGGGTAATCAATCCCGCCGTGAAGAAGAAAGGTGGCCCGGCATGAAGCTCCGACGGTTTCTTCCCGAGGGCGTCGAAGCCGTCCGGGCGACGCTTCCGCAGATCGAAAAGACCGGAGACTTGTCGCTTGCCTCCGCGCTTGTAACGGATGACAATCTCACCGAGGAGATTGCCGAACTCGATGACATCGATCTCGATGCGGAAAAGATTTTCCCGACAACCTTCGCCTTCTGCGAATACTTTCATTCGCTGATGAAGGACCATAGTCCGCTCGCCTATCGAAAGGATGTAGGTTTCTGGACATGGCTCGCCATCGCGTACCTGAAACAGCTGGGGAAGCCGACTAAGGATAAAGCTTGGACTGCGGGTGAAACACCTAAGATCGTTTATATGCCTCAGAGTTATCAGCGCCAATACAGACATCTACTGGCTGGACCATTCTATATTTATGAGGCGTTTAAACGGTGCCCTCAGATATGTAAGGCAGTGATGTGGCATGATATGAATGTCCACCCGGAATTAACAGAGCAGGTCGCATCTAGGTACGACTTCTCGCATAATCCGGCCTACATGGACGTGGTAAATAGACTGTATTTCGATGAAACGCAAAATCGAATTAAAAAGGGAGCGGGCGGTTCTGGACCTACTGCACCCAGGAATCTTGTACGAGTAATTGACCAACTTGCCATGACTCGTGACTTCTATGGCCTGGCAGATGCAGATGGGCTGCTCGCCGTGCTTCCTCGCCCCTATCACAATCTCATTAATGGTTAAATGCTTATGCAATACTATATTAAAAAGTGCCAGGCACAAGAGTTAGGTAATGTTCGGACAAATGGTAGCCCGAAGCGTGGTCGATATTTTTTTGTATCAAAGAGCCCAGAAGTTTTGTCATTGTTCCCTCCGTTGTCAGAAACGACGAAGAATGACTTCGCCGCAGTTCCTGTAATACCTCTCTATACCAGAAAAGCCAAGAAAGTTTACTGTCAGTTTGTGTATCACAATGATAAGTATCACAATTCAACCGCCCGAAGTCCGCGAAATGAGTTTCGCTTATATTTATGTAAAAATCTTGAAGGAGACAAGTTACGATTCAAAGCCGGTGACTATGTCATTATCCGGAAAGTAGATGATGACCAAGTTAATCCAGGTCTCTATTTATATCATGTCACCCCTGATAAGAAGTCTCTGCACAAGTTCTGTAAGAAAGTGATTGAATCTTCTCCTCTGGTTGGCGCGCATGCCATATGGGATGAGGAGATTCCCGCTTTTGAGAAGAAGGTACTTGCTCTTGACGTGGAACATTCTTCAATTGAAATTGATGATAAGGTTCTCGACGCTGCGCATTCGGCCTCTCCTAAATCCCTCGAGTCGTTTTTTACCAATCAGACAATGTTTCGAGATTTCTTACTGATCATATACGGGGCAAAGTGCGGGATCACAAGGCAAGTTATAAACTATGGAACTTTCTACAACCTTGAGGCGGCACATTTACGTCCTAAAGCACATAAGGGACTTTTTGTGCCAAGTAATGGGATACTGATGTCAAGGGATCTACATTGGGCTTTTGACAAAGGTTTCTTCAGTTTTACCAATGACCTGAAAGTTCAGGTACACCCTAAAATCAAATCGGAATATCTAATGAGCTTAAATGGCGTTAAACTTTGCGTCCCCAAAGATCCTTCCTTCCGACCCGCTTTGCAGAATATTCAATGGCATCGTAAAAAAATTTACGGAATGTTCTTGCATTCCGGCATGATCAAGAAGGGAAACGTTTAAAATGACTGTTATTGACCTCTTTTCTGGTTGCGGTGGACTCTCTAAAGGGTTCATGGATGCCGGATATGATGTACTTCTTGGAGTGGATATAGACCAAGCTGCGCTGAACACATTTGAAAAGAATCATCCTGGCGCAGTTGGTCTTAATGGCAGTCTGGCTGAGAAGTCTACTTTGGAGAAGATGCAAAAGATAATCGGGAGCCGTCCTGTGGATCTTATTATTGGCGGGCCTCCATGTCAGGGATTCTCGCTCACTGGACCAAGAAACTTTGATGATGAAAGAAACAAATTGTATCTTTCATATATTCGCACGGTGAAGTTGTTTCACCCTAGAGCTTTTGTCATTGAGAATGTACCTGGCATGGCAACATTATACAAAGGTGCTGTCAAAGACGAAATCCTTAAGCGCTTTAGAAAGATGGGGTACAACATTAAGTGCCAAGTTCTTTGTGCAGCGGATTACGGCGTACCTCAGATACGTAGGCGACTTGTCTTTATCGGCATACTGAAAGAGTTTGGAGAAGTTTCGTTTCCTCCGCCGACCTTCTCTGAAAGCCAGTACATAACAAGTCGCGAAGCTATTGACGATTTACCCTCCCTTGTGGGGACGTTAGGAGAAGAGATTTCTACCTACACGCAAGCAGCGAGAACATCTTATCAAAAGCTCATGCGCGGAACTTGTAAGGTATTGACCAACCATACAGCTACGGCACATAAGGATTTTGTCGTTGACGTTATTTCCCAAGTCCCGGAAGGTGGAAACTATAAGAATCTTCCTAAAGGAGTTGGTGAGCATCGTAAGTTTCACATGGCATGGACGCGTTGCGATGGCCATAAGCCATCCCGCACGATCGATACAGGACATCGGAATTATTTCCATTACGAATACAATCGAATCCCGACCGTAAGAGAAAGCGCAAGATTGCAGTCATTCCCTGATGACTTTGTGTTTACTGGAACAAGAACGGAACAGTATCGTCAAGTGGGTAATGCCGTACCTCCCATACTTGGTAAGGCATTAGCAATGCATATAAAGGAATTGCTTCAGGTCAATTGAGATGTCAAAACTAACGACAATAGACTTGTTTGCCGGTTGTGGCGGACTAATGGAAGGCTTTGAGCAAAGTGGGGCCTTCCAGACTCTGGCTTGCGTTGAGTGGGAGTCTGCCCCTTGTCGTAATCTGGAGAACAGACTTCGTTCAAAATGGGGGCATGTAAATGCCTCGCTAGAAGTAATGAGGTTTGACATTCAACGTACGAAGGAACTCTTTGAGGGATATACCGACCAAGAGTTTGGTACCCATCAAGGCCTCGATAAGTTACTGAATGGGCGTAAAGTAGATGTAATCATTGGAGGTCCTCCTTGCCAAGCGTACTCTCTTGCCGGTCGCATACGCGATGAAAATGGCATGCGTGATGATTATCGCAATTATCTGTTTGAAAGTTACCTCAAAGTCGTTAATCATTACCAACCTGATTTCTTTTTGTTTGAAAATGTCGTCGGGTTACTTTCTGCTACACCAGACGGCGTGCCGATTGCAGACAGAATTCAGTCTGCATTTAACAATGCAGGATACTGTGTAACAGGCAATTTTCGAAATGCCGTTTTTTTTCTGCCGGATTATGGAGTCCCGCAAAATCGAAAAAGGATAATTATTTTGGGTGTTCGTAAGGCGACATTCCCTTTTACTTGTGATAAAATCGTTGCCGATTTTTATGACAACATAATGCCATCATTGAAGCAACGGCGACGGACGGTTAGTGATGCGATTGGTGATCTGCCTAAGCTGATCCCTCATGTTCATGACGGCGAGGTGGAATACGTGCAAGAAGAGGGAACGCCTTTTGTTCCTAATCATATACCGAGACATCACAGTACGCGAGATCTGAAAGTGTTCAAACTTTTGACGCAAGATATTGAAAGCGGACGGATGGAATATGTGTCAATCGAGAGCCTTAAGCGCCTTTATACGGCAATCACCGGGAAGCAGAGCAATATCCATAAGTACTATGTCTTGCGCAGAGACGAGCAGAGCAATACTATTCCTGCACATTTGTATAAAGATGGATATAGGCACATACATCCAGACTCATCTCAACTCAGAACGCTGACAGTAAGGGAGGCAGCCCGTCTTCAGACTTTCCCCGACGATTTCGAGTTTCTGGGGAGTATGGGTGATGCATATAAAATGATTGGGAATGCAGTTCCTCCTGATTTCGCGAAGATACTTGCCCATGCTGTCGTTAAGATATATTCGAAATACAAACCTGATCGCGTAGATGATCTCACATGTATAAATGAGATCCAAGATGGGAACACAGAACATATGGCAGTTCCGACCTATAAGCAGGCTGTTCTAGACTTTGAGTCTAATGGACCAAAGCCAGTTAAAGCAAATGTACAAACCGAGCTTGATGTAACACAGGCGTTTACGTGTACTGGACCATATCTAATCTTGATTATGTTGGGAATCAAGAGAGTTGAAAACAGAATCCAGATTCCTCAACCAAAGAATGGGAGATGTGCCATCTCTTGCTCAAGATCTTTTTGCGAGACAGAGTACAATCGTTTTGTTCAATGGGCACACAACTCTCTCTCTGATAGTATTTGTTGTCACATTCCCGCCTGGGATGTTATTTCTAGTTGGCCAGGAGCTATCGTTGCGACATGTTGCTATGCAGCACGTGAAGCCGTCCCTAATGAGCCGTGGTATGAAGGCTATCCTGTAAGTTGGGATTTATCTAACATAAAGATGTTGCAAACCCCCATCCCATGTAAAGGGAAACTAGGGATGTGGCGGATACCCAAGACTGTGAACTGTGGTTAGCATTATCAAGGAGTTTGCTTATGGCAATACCTTCAATCATTTGTAGGGGGAAGAATCTTCACCTTGCCACAATAAAACAGTTCTTAGCTGCTCTACCAAAGAAATCTATGCCGAAGGCGGATTTCTTTGAGTACGCCGAGAAAAGGATGACTGGATTTAAGCAGACTCATTCGCAAATTGCACGTCAAATGGCATTGTATTATTGCGATGCGAAGGATATCTGCCACCCCAGGTTTTCTGATGATCTTGCTATGGACCAACTTCTATCGTATGCTCGATACTGGGCAGAACACTATTTCGTCCCTAATCCATATACGCCGAGTTTCCCTTTATCGTGCTGTCCAACGAATATATATGGTTATATACTTGCAAACAACACAAAGTATGACGGGGATCTTAATAAGATATTGTCTTCCATCTTCAATCAAAAATTGAATGAGGTGGATAAGGCAAGGTCGTACCTTTTACAGTTCACAGGCATTCTTGAGGGGGCTGATGGCCGCCTTATATGTGATAACCTATCTCCCGTTGCAATCTCTGTCAATATTAACCCCAAAGACGAGTTTGCCTATTTTCACTATTATGATGCATGGGAACAAGACGGTAGTGTTAAGTCTATAGAAGAGGCTCGGAAGAAAGAATTCTATGAATGGTTGATTTCAAAGAAGCTTACGCCAGATTACGCGGATGATTTGGTTAACGCCTATTTGGTGTGTTTGTCAGACGAATTGAAGATGCCACCTGTAAAAACTGCGTGGCATGGCTTGCGTGAATATCTTTACGGAGAAAAACCGGGGAAGTCAATTTATGCCGTTACAGATAGCCATGAACTGATCAAGTATTACGGGGAGATTGACAGACTCTTTGCGAAAATAGCAGAGCCCGGTCCATTGGATGTAAAACGTTTTAACGAATGTCGCGCATGGGCAGACAGTAAAGACAATAACCGAGCCGTTCGTGCCGCATGGATTCAATACAAGGACTTCATGAAGTGGAGAGACGCACAACAATCGACAGAAGAACTTCCTAAGAATGTTGATTTGCTTTCCGTCGCGCTGAAGCTGTTTGCGGAGAAGCGGGCGGTGGATACGACTGAGGTATGGGACAATTACAATCAATGGACGCATAGCGTGAGGGGGTAATTCAGCCAGGTTGATGAGACTCTACTCGGTGACCCGAATTTTGACTACGCCGCATACATGCGGAAGTACGCCATTTCCG
>JAEEGL014742193.1_pt1 | contig 12197 bp, 8 predicted proteins | sample 9134231 | NCBI WGS metagenome assembly JAEEGL01 (sample SAMN16246548, study PRJNA631951) | gut metagenome | biome: gut microbiome; feature: rumen; material: fiber-attached | host: Bos | place: Iran: Karaj | collected 2018-10
AAGAAAGCCGCCGCCCCGGCCAAGAAAGCCGCCGCCCCGGCCAAGAAAGCCGCCGCTCCGGCCAAGAAAGCCGCCGCCCCGGCCAAGAAAGCCGCCGCCCCGGCCAAGAAAGCCGCCGCTCCGGCCAAGAAAGCCGCCGCTCCGGCCAAGAAGGTCGCTGCCAAAGCCGCTCCGGCCAAAAAGCCCTGCGCCAAAAAAGCCTGCGCCAAATGCGCTAAGAAAGCCTGATTGAGCTTGCATCCTTTTTAAGTTTTGTTATAACCAATATACGCCCCAGTTTAACATGTGTGTGTAGTTGGTTGTGCAAGATTTGAGCACCCGTGGCGGTCCGGTGAACACGAAGCGGGGACTGGGGAATCATTCAAACTTTCATTCAGAAAGGGGTAAAATGAATCATTCACTCAGTCGCCGTTCGTTCCTGACTGCCGCGGGTTTTGCGTCTTTAGGTCTGGGAGCTCTTTACGGCCAGGAACTTAACCAGATCGAAGGATGTGAACATCTTGTCGAAGCGGACCGTACCAAAGTCTGGAAGATGGACACTGACCGTAAAATCCGTGTCGGCCTTGCCGGGTTCGGGCTTTGTGAGTTCGCCAGCCAGTTCTACTTCCAGAATCATCCGAATGTTGAAGTTGTTGCGGTGACCGACCTTTTCCCCGACCGGTGTGAAGGGCTTGCGCAAAAAGCGAAGTGCGATAAGAAATACCCCTCCCTCGAAGAGATGGTCAAGGATGACAATATTGAGGCAGTCTTCGTTGCGACCGACGCACCGAGCCATGCCGAGCATGTGATTGCAGCTCTGAAACACGGTAAGCATGTCGCCAGCGCCGTTCCCGCCTGCTGGGGGAGCCTGGAAGACGCAGACCGCCTCTATGAGGCGGTTAAAGAAACCGGGCTGACCTACGCGATGTTCGAGACGACCGCGTTCCGGCCCGGTCCGTATGCCGCGCGCCAGATTTACGGTGCCGGCGGGTTCGGGAAGATGATCTACACCGAGGGGGAATATTTCCACTATGGCTGCGGAACCCTGCCCGGTTACAAGGACTGGCGCCGCGGACTTCCGCCGCAGTGGTATCCGACCCACTCGAACGGTTTCTATACGACGGTGACCGGTAAAGGGTTTACCGAAGTCTCGTGTATGGGAATCCCGAGCATTCTGGAAGAATACCAGAAGGGTGCGAACCCGTATGATAACCCGTTCGGGACCGAAATCGCCCTTTTCCGGACCGAAGAAGGGGGGATGGCGCGGATGGGGGTCAGTTGGGACTCATGCGGCAGCTGGGGGTCGGAAACCGGCCGTCTGCGCGGTGAAATCGGTGCGTTCGACGGCGATAATTTCCAGCCGCTCAATGACCATGCCAAAGAGCTTGCCGCTTCGGTGAACCCTTCGATGCCGGCTCTGCCCGAAGGAGTGGAAGGGGGATATCACGGCGGTTCGCACGGACCGCTGATGTGTGATTTTATTGACGCTCTTCTGCGCGGCCGCCGTCCGACCGTCGATATCGCGATGGCGTTGAATCTGACGGTTCCGGGGATCGTGGCGCATGCCTCCGCCCTGAAAGACGGCGAACTGATGAAGATCAAACATTACGAGCATCTTGCGTAAAGACGCTCATTCCGGCCCTTTTCCGACAGGAACCGCCGGCGATTTCCGGTCGTCGGCGGTTCTTGCGTTCTGCGCTGAGGCGGAATTTACGCTTTGCGCCGTTTTCCCTCCGTTTCATGGGGAGCAGGACTCTTTTATCCGTTTTTTGAAATACAAAAAAGTTTGAGTTTTTCCGTTCTTTTCGCCTTTTAAAAAATCGAATTTTTGGTAGAATACGGGGAGCGGAGGAGTCTCTCAAAACAGGGAGGGTAAGTTACTTCTATGGGCAAGTCAAACAGAGGCCGCGCCCCGTCACGCAAGAAGGGGGCAGGAAACCCGAACGAGACGGTTGACATATTCGGTTACCGCCGGATGACCGAAGGAGGGAAACCCGGAGCACGCAGATCCAGACCAACGCCGATCGGGAATATCCTGCCGCAGATTATTGCCCGATACGGGCTCGGACGGAAACTTTCGGCCGAGCGCTTTCAGGAGGTTCTGCGAAAGGTTCTGACCGACCTCTTCCCTCCGGGCGAAAACGGATTCTATACCGAAAATTCGTATCGGATCCTCGGACTCCGGGCCGGAATCCTGCGGATCAGTGTGACCGATGCCCCGCTGATGTCCGAGTTTGCCTTCTACAAGGGGGAGATTCTCCGCCGGGTGCGGGAGGCGCTCCCCGAAGAAAAAATCAGAGAGATTCGCTTTACCTTGATTAACAACTGAAACGGAAACTGCAATGTCCGAAAATACCCCACAAGTCGGTTCTTCTGAGAGTCGGCCGATCATGACCACGCCTCATGCCAACGATTCGTACACTGCCAAAGACTTAGAGCATCTGAGCGACCGCGAACATGTCCGGATTCGGCCGGCTATGTACATCGGCGATACCGGAACCCGCGGGCTTCACCACCTGGTTACCGAAGTCGTTGACAATTCGATTGATGAGGCGCTGGCCGGATTCGCCGACACGATTTCGGTAACGATCAACAGCGACGGTTCGGTTACCGTCGAAGACAACGGCCGCGGGATCCCCGTCGAGATCCACCCCGACCTGAAAAAGTCGACCCTGGAAGGGGTGATGACAGTTTTGAAATTCGGCGGGAAGTTCAGTAAGGGTGCCTATCAGACATCGGGCGGTCTGCACGGGGTCGGCGTGACGGTGGTCAACTTCCTTTCGGAATGGTGTGTCGTCGAGGTTAAACGCGACGGTTATCTCTGGCAGCAGGAATACGAACGCGGAATTCCCACCGGCGATATCAGCAAGATGGAAAAGACCGACGCGCACGGCACAAAGACGACGTTTAAGCCGGATCCGCAGATCTTCCCGGATACCAAATTCGATTACAACAACCTCTTCCGCCGTCTGCAAGACCTCGCGTTTCTGAACCACGGGGTCAAGATCATCTACAAGGACGAGCGGACCGGTCAGGGGGAAACCTTTAAGTATGAAAACGGTCTGATCGATTTCATCAACAACCTGAACCGGTCGACCGAACCGATTCACCCCGATGTGATTTATCTTTCCGGCGAAAGCGACGGCGTCCGTGTCGAGATCGCGCTTCAATACACATCGGAATACACCGAAAATGTCCGTTCCTATGTGAACAACATTTTTACGCACGAAGGGGGGACTCACCTTTCGGGCTTCCGCAGCGCGCTGACCCGATGTCTGAACAACTACGGCAAGAGCCAGAACCTCTTCAAGAACCAGGTGCTGACCGGTGAGGATTTCCGCGAAGGGCTGACGGCGGTCATTTCGACCCAGGTTCCGAATCCCCGCTTTGAAGGGCAGACGAAAACCAAGCTCGGCAACGGCGAGGTCGAGGGGATCGTGAATTCGATCGTCGGGGACGGCCTTTCGAAATACCTGGAAGAGCATCCGCAGTCGGCGCAGTCGATCGTGAAAAAGGCGATCCTCGCCGCCGAAGCGCGTGAGAGTGCCCGGAAGGCGCGTATGCTGGTCCGCGAGCGGAAGGGGGCGCTCAATCACGGCGGGATGCCGGGGAAACTCCGCGACTGCTCAAGCCGCGAAATGGAAAAATGCGAACTCTATCTGGTCGAGGGGAACTCGGCGGGCGGGAGTGCCGAGGGAGGGCGTATTCGGGAATTCCAGGCGATTCTTCCTCTTCGCGGCAAGGTGATCAACGCCTATAAGGCACGCGAAGTGAAAGTTCTGGCCAACGAAGAGGTCAAGAGTATGATCACCGCGCTCGGCTGCGGGATCGGCGATGAGGTCGACCTTGCCAAACGCCGGTACGGCAAAGTTGTGATCATGACAGATGCCGATGTTGACGGTTCGCATATCCGCACGCTTCTGCTGACCTTTTTCTATCGGCAGATGTACCGTCTGGTTCAGGCCGGATGCGTTTACGCCGCCCTTCCGCCCCTGTACAAGGTGCGTAAGAAGGGGAGCAAAAACGCGCCCCCGCGCTATGTTCAGACCGACGAAGAGATGCGGCGCGAACTTCTCGAAAGCGGGATTGCCGGCGCGGTCTTTGACCCTCAGGACGGCCGTCTGATCGAAGGGGAAGCGCTCGGCAGCCTCTGTAAGACACTCAGTCAGATCGAAGACTCGATTCAGGCGCTCGAACGGCGCGGGATCAGTCTGCGTGAACATGCCGCCCGGCAGGATAAAGAGACCGCGCGCCTGCCCTATTACCACGTCTTCTGGAAGAAAGAGGAACACTGGTTCCTGACACGGCGCGAGTTGGACGAGTTCACCTCGAAGATCGAGTCCGAAACGGGCGAATCGGTCGAAAAGCTGACCAGCCACGACAGTCTCGGTTCGGCACTGAGCGGCGGTGACCAGCCGCTCGCCGCCGAAGGGGAAGATCTTGGAGACCGCGGTCTGCATATCACCGAATTGCACGAAGTCCGTTCGCTGAACCGGCAGTTGGCCGACCTGCGCGAAATGGGGTTCGAAATCAACACGCTGATTCCCGAAAAACGCACCGGTCTGGAAGGTTCCCGCTATTATCTGCGGAAAGGAGACGCCGAGACGGGGATCGACGATTTGCGCGAGCTTCTGACAGCGGTGCGGCATTCCGGTGAGAAGGGGTTCATTATCACGCGGTTCAAGGGGCTGGGTGAAATGGATCCCGAAGAACTCCGCGAGACGACGCTCGATCCGAAGAACCGGTCGCTGGTGCAGATCACGATGGAAGACGCTTCGGCTGCCGACGACCTGTTTCGTGTTCTGATGGGGGACAGCGTCGAGCCGCGCCGGGAGTTCATAGAACAGAACGCTCTGGAAGTGAAAAACCTGGACGTCTGATTCTGAAGGGCCCGCGGGTTACACCGCGGGTTTTTTCTTGGTACGGTGTACAAATGGGGAACAGGTGCCGGAGAAGCTTTGCTGAGCCGGAAAGAAAACCACCTTTGATAAGGGAGACCGCGGTGAAAGTTCTGGTAACCGGAGCGGAAGGGTTCCTTGGAAAGAACCTCTGCGCGCAGCTTGAGAACATCCGGGAGGGGAAAGCGAAATGCGGGTTCCTCTCTCCTGAGCTCGAGCTGTTCCGCTACGATGTCGGGACGCCGTGCGAACTTCTCGAAACGTACGCACGGGAAGCCGATTTTGTGTTTCATCTGGCGGGTGTGAACCGGCCGAAAGAAACATCGGAATTTATGCGGGGCAACCGTGACCTGACAGGCCGCCTTCTCGGTCTTTTGGAGAAGAACGCAAACCGTGCGTCGGTGATGATCTCCTCTTCGGTTCAGGCGGCGCTGGATAATCCGTACGGGGAATCGAAACGCGCTGCCGAAGAGCTTCTGTTCGACTACGCCCGGCGGACCGGCGTGCCGGTCTGCGTCTATCGGTTCCCGAACCTTTTCGGGAAATGGAGCCGACCGAACTACAACAGCGCCGTGGCGACCTTCTGCCACAATATCGCCGCCGATTTGCCGATCACTGTCCGCGACCCGTCGATCACCATTACACTCGCCTATATTGACGATGTGGTTGACGAGCTTCTCCGCGCCCTGGCGGGCCGGCCGACCCGCGAAGGAGACTACTGTGTCGTGCCGGTCGTTCACCGGGCGACTCTTGGCGAGATCACGAGCGCGCTCTATTCGTTTAAGGCCTCGCGCGAAACCAAAACGGTTCCCGACCTTTCCGATCCGTTCACCTCCAAATTGTACGCGACTTATCTGAGTTTTCTGCCGACCGACCGGTTCGCGTACCCGTTAAAGATGAACGTCGATCCGCGCGGCTCGTTTACCGAAATGATCCGCACTTCTGACCGCGGGCAGTTTTCGGTTAACGTTTCCAAACCGCATGTCGCCAAAGGGAACCACTGGCATCACACCAAGAACGAAAAGTTTCTGGTCGTTTCGGGAACCGGTGTTATCCGGCTCCGTCCGATCGATTCAGATGAAGTGACCGAATATTACGTCAGCGGCGAACAGCTGCGGGTCGTTGACATTCCGCCCGGCTATACTCATAACATTGAAAACCTGGGCGAGACCGACATGGTCACCGTGATGTGGTGCAGTGAATGCTTCGATCCCGATCGTCCCGATACCTATTTTCTGCCGGTTCAACCTGAACAGCCTATGGAGAAGTCAACATGAAGGTGATGACCGTTGTAGGAACCCGTCCCGAAATCATCCGCCTCTCACGCGTTCTTTGCGCGCTTGACCGGTACTTTGAGCATCAGATAGTTCATACGGGTCAGAACTACGACTACGAGCTGAACCAGATATTTTTCGATGATCTGCAGCTGCGTAAACCGGACTATTTTCTCGACGCAGCCGCGGCAGGGCGGAACGCCGCGGAGACGGTCGGCGCGATCATCGCCAAAGTCGATGCGGTTCTTGCCGCGGAAGAGCCGGATGCGCTTCTCATTTTGGGGGATACCAACAGCGCCCTGGCGGCGTATCCCGCCAAGCGGCGCAAGATACCGGTCTTTCACATGGAAGCGGGAAACCGCTGTTTCGACCAGCGTGTGCCGGAAGAGATTAACCGCAAGGTGGTCGACCATATCAGCGATATCAATCTTCCCTATTCCGGTATTTCACGCGAGTACCTGCTGCGCGAGGGGCTTCCGCCCGACCGAGTGATCAAAACCGGCAGCCCGATGTTTGAGGTCCTCAGCTACTATCGTCCGGGAATTGAGAAATCGGACGTCCTGACCCGGCTCGGACTTGAAACGGGGAAATATTTTGTGATCAGTTCCCATCGGGAGGAGAACATCGACGACCCACGCCAGTTCGCAGGGCTTCTTGAAATGCTCCGCCGTCTGGCTGACCGGGGTGAACGGATTATCTTTTCGGCCCATCCGCGCACGCGCAAACGGATTGAGGCGTCCGGCGCAGAGATAAGTCCGCTGGTCGAGCTGATGAAGCCGCTCGGCTTTTTCGACTACAATGCGCTTCAGCTGCACGCTCACGCGGTTCTTTCGGACAGCGGCACGATCAACGAGGAATCGTCGATTCTGAACTTTCCGGCGATCAATATCCGCAACGCCCACGAGCGGCCCGAAGCGATGGAAGAGGGGGGTGCGATTATGACCGGCTACTCCTGGGAGCGGATCGAAAACGCCCTGAAAATTCTCGAAAACCAGAAACGCGGCACCGAACGGACTCTCCGTCCGGTCGCGGACTACTCGATGCCGAACGTCTCCGAAAAGGTGGCGCGGATTATTCTGGGGTACACCGACTATGTAAACCGGTTCGTCTGGCACAAGGGGTGAGCGGTCAGTCGATCTGGGATATCCCAGAAGACGAAATAAGCCCCGCTTGGGGGCTTATTTTTGACCGTGGTGCAAACTGCGCACGGGGACAGCTGTGATCAGCCTCGGTACGGCTGGGTCCAGGCGGCGTTTTCCGTTTCCCAGTCCTTTTTGACGGCGCCTTTTTTGTAAATCTTGGCACGGACATAGAGGTCGTCCGGTTTCAGCGTGTAGCTCGCTTCGGTCCCTTCCGCCGACTCGAGGACTTTTCCGATTTCTTTTGAATAGCATTCCAGTTTTCTCGGAAGCGACTTTCCCTTCTCGTAAGGGGTTTCGGCGTATTCGCAGTCGGGGTTGTAGTCTTTCTTGGTGCCGATAAAATCGATGACGTATTCCCCTTCTTCCTGAACGTCGATCTTGACTTCGAGTGTTTTGCCGTCGAAGCGGATATCCTCGAACGCCAGTCCCTGCGTTCCGTGCGCGGCGTAGAAGTCACCGGCGCGGATGGCGGCGAGTATGTCGGGAATTTCAAGTTTTTCGGCTCGGACCACGCTCCAGCCGACTCCCCACTGGTCCATGCTGTGGAAGTCGTCAGACCCCATTCCGTAAAGGAGCGGCTGGTCGTGCGTGACGCGGTAGGCGTTGACGATATCCCACATCTGTTCGGGAAGCCATGCCTTTTCAATCCGATTCGAATCGTGCGGCGTAAAAGCGTTGTTGGTCAGCTCGTAAAGAGTGAACTGCGGAAGCCGGATCAGGTCGCTCGGCTGGAAGTCGTAGTAGGGCCAGAGCGGGTGGTTGGCGGTTACGATATAGTCCTGCCCGCCGTAGACTTCTTTTCCCTTGCGGAAGTTCTGATCCAAGATGCCGAACGAGTCTTTCGGGTCGATGGTCGGGAATGACCCGCGTACATTGATGAAATTCAGATGAACGTGATACCCCTGCTCGCCCGGCATCGTTGTCTGTTCAAAACCGGGAATCATCAGGAATTTTCCCGGATCGTTTTTTTCGGCTTCGAGTTCCCGGAACGTCTTTAGGCGGACAAACGTGGTTCCTTCGAAGTCACGGCATTCGACGGAGTCGTCTCCGTAGATTTTTTTGTGCTCGTCCACGATCTCCCGGGTGAGTCCCGTCCAGAGGCCTTCGCGGCGGATCGGTTTCCAGTAGGAGGTCGCCCCTTCAAAAACACGCTGAAACCCCTCTTTGTCCTTGATTTCCGGCAGTTGCGAAATACTCCAGTCGCGCTGATACCGGAAATCGTCGTTCTGAAAGAAGTTGTGGTCGGACGGACAGATAAAATGATATCCGTTTTGCCGATAGAAGTCTGCCATCCGTTCGGGGAAATGAATCCCGTCGGACCACTGGCTGTGCTGGTGGAGATTCCCCTTATACCACTTCTTGGCCTGTTTGGCCTCGTTGGCGACGACACCCTTTAAAAGGGGGGTGGCGGCCATTGCCGCGGCCGATGTCTTCAGAAAGTCCCGCCGTGAAATCGGTGTTGTCATCGTTCGGTTCCTTTTATCGGTGCTGGTTGTGATGGGATATTCGGCCAAAAGGAATTAATCCTTTTGGCTGTCATACGCCTGGCGTACAGCGCGGGCGAGCTGGTCGGCGCACGAGGTCGAACGCGGTCCGCACGTGTTGCCGAGGAGCTTCGATTCGATATCTTCGACGGTCGCCCCCTCGAGAAGTTTTGAGATCGCTTTTAGGTTGCCGTTGCATCCGCCGTAGAAACGGATGTTGCTGTCAACGTTGCCGTTGATGTCAAAGTCGATCTGCTGGGCGCAGGTGCCGGCTGTCTTGTAAGAATATTCCATTTTTCTGCCTTTCCTTTTGCGGTGACCTGAGGAATCCCGTACGGTACACACCGTTTATTCTATCTTCCCATACCGGATTTTCAATACTTTTAACGTCAGGGTGATGTGCCGAACCGATGAGAGAGCATATCATGCTCGGACGGAACCTTGACTTGGGCGTGCCGGCGCGGATAATGTGGATGTGTCGAGCGCGCTTTTCCGGCGCCTCTTTTTTGATATTCCACCTTGCCGGAGATTATTCCCGTGTCCTGTCGGCTGATTGATTCCGCGCTGACGATCTGGCAATCCGGTGTTAATGCGGTTCTGCCCGAACGACTGATCGAGACCCGCCTGGCCTTTTCCGGCGAGCCGGCCGGCTCGCCGGTTGTGACTGTCTGCGGCGAGGCGTTCCCCCTGCGGGCCGGCGCCCGGGTGATTGTGGTCGGAATGGGAAAGGCGAGCGGCGCGATGGCCGCCGGGGCGGAAAAGGCGCTCGCCCCCCTGATTGAGGCGGGGCGTCTTTCCGGCTGGGTCAATCTTCCCGTGAACGCGCTGACCCCGCTGCGTGTCGTCCACGCGCATGCCGGCCGGCCGGCGGGCATGAACGAACCGACCGATGCGGGGGTCGCCGGAACGCGCGAAATCGCCCGGCTGATTGAGTCGGCGGGGCCGGACGATCTGATCCTGGCGCTCATTTCCGGAGGCGGGTCGGCGCTGGCGCCGTTGCCGATACCGGAAATCACGCTCGAAAAGAAAGCGCTTGTTACCCGGCTTCTTTCCGGTGCGGGGGCAAATATTGTCGAATTGAACACGGTTCGAAAACAGCTGAGCCGGATCAAAGGGGGCGGAATGCGCCGGATGGCGCGCGGAAGGCGCCTGGTTGCGCTGATCCTTTCGGATGTGTTGGGAGATCCGCTCGATGTGATCGCCAGCGGCGCGACAGTTGCCGATACATCAACCCCGGCCGACGCGTTGAATGTCCTCCGGCGGTTCGGTCTTGCTGACCGAGCCGACCTTTCAGACGTTGTCGCCGCACTCAGAAAACGATCTCGGATTCTGATACCCGATTCTCCGGCTGACGCGGGGTATGAGAACCATCGGAATCTGATCGTCGGAAATAACCGCTTGGCGGTTGATGCCGCATGCCGGCGCGCCGAACAGCTTGGATTTCGTGCGGTTGGTGAAAGCGCGCCGCGGTCGGAAGAGGACGTCGGCGAGGTCGCGGAGCGGCTGATCGGGGCGATCGAGCGCCAACGTGCCGCCGGAACGCCGACGGCACTGATCAGCGGGGGTGAACCGACGGTGACCCTCGCGCCCCCCGAAATCCGGGGGGAGGGAGGACGGAACACCCAGCTTGTCCTTCTGGCCTTGATCGAGGCGCTCCGAAATCGGAAGCGGTTTCCGGCGCGTTTCATTTTCCTTTCGGCAGGAACCGACGGCGAAGACGGTCCGACCGATGCGGCGGGCGCCTATTTCGATGACGGATTTGTCGGCCGCGGCGACGGTTCGGCGGAGGAAATTCTCGCCGCCGCCTGTGATGCAGCGCGCCGGAACGACGCGTACACCTTTTTTCAAAGGTTCGGCGGTCTCTTCCGGCCCGGAGCGACCGGAACGAACGTCTGCGATCTGCGCGTTCTTTTGGTCGGCGCGGAGCTTGCGGAGGGGAACCGTTCAAGGTAAAATGGACGGACGTGGTGTTGCCGGGCTGGCGCGTTTCGCCTCAATCCGGGGTCACCAGCCGAAGACGCAATCGTCTCTCCGTACTTTTTCTCCGCTTCGGTGGTATTCGCCGCGGCGGGGTTCTCTCAGAAAGGCTCCGATGAAAATGTTCCGTTTTTTATGTGCGTCGTTTTTCGTTCTTCTCACGGCCGCGCGCGCTCTGGCCGCCGCCGACTACTATATCGACAATGACCATGGGAATGACAAGAACGACGGGCTGTCTCCACAAACGGCGTGGTCGTCGATCGCGAAGGTCAACGAGTTCGAGTTCGCGCCCGGCGACCGTATTCTGTTCGCCCGCGGCTGTCAGTGGCGCGGGAATCTGCAGCTGCAGTCGGGCGCGGAGGGGGCGCCCCTCTATTACGGCGCTTACGGGAAAGGGGCGAAACCGATCATTCTCGGTTCGACGCCGCTGAACAGCCCGGTCAACTGGGAACCGGCGGGCGAGCACCTCTGGGTCTCGTGGGATAAGGCGACGGCGGTCTTCGACAAGTGTGACATCGGGAACATCATCCTGAACGGGCATCGTGCCGCGTTCAAAAAGTGGCGGAAAGAGGACCTGAAAGCGCAGGACGATTTCTGGTATGATATTGCCGGCGATAGGCGTATCTATTACTACTCGGACGAGAATCCCGGGAAGAAGTATATCGACGTCGAAGCCGCGATCGGAAGGCACGTGATCTCCCATTCCGGCGTTTCGTACGCGATCGTCGACGGGCTGGACGTCCGTTACGGCGCGGCGCACGGATTCGGCGGCGGCGGGACGGCGCATTACACGGTCCGCAACTGCGATATCTCGTGGATCGGCGGCGCCGACCAGTACCGCGAGGGGGGGGAGGGCCGCCGCGTACGGTTTGGGAACGGAATCGAGTTCTGGGGACAGGCTGACGACTGCCTGATCGAAAACAACAAGCTCTGGGAGATCTACGATGCCGCGCTGACGAACCAGGGGGTCGACGGGAATGTCGAGTCGAATATCACCTATCGCGGAAATTTGATCTGGAACGCCGAGTACTCGTTTGAGTACTGGAACGGTGCGGGGTCGCAGACGAAGAACATCCTCTTCGAGAAGAATCTCTGCTACAGCGCCGGATACGGCTGGGGGCACATTCAGCGGCCCGACCCGAACGGACGGTGTATCATGATGTACAGAAACGGCGCTCCGACCGAAAACTTTGTGGTGCGCGACAACGTCTTCTGCAACGCTACCGAGTCGCTTATTCGCGTTGATTTCACGCCGACGAATCCCGACTGGCCCGACAAGACCCTGACTCTCGACGGGAACCGGTATTTCAACGACGGCGGCCGTCTTTTCTTCCGCTGGAAGAACGACGTGAACTATTCGGGGGATCAGTTCGACGAGTTCCGCGAAAAGACCGGCAAGGAGGAGCACGGCATCGTAGCGCCTCCTGAAAAGCCGCTCAAACG
>JAEEGL015486464.1_pt1 | contig 12197 bp, 9 predicted proteins | sample 9134231 | NCBI WGS metagenome assembly JAEEGL01 (sample SAMN16246548, study PRJNA631951) | gut metagenome | biome: gut microbiome; feature: rumen; material: fiber-attached | host: Bos | place: Iran: Karaj | collected 2018-10
AAGGGATAAGGCTCATGCCTATCCCTTTTTTTGAAGCCGTTATGGCGGAAAAGAGCGTTTCAAAATCTATTAAATCCCTTAGCTGTGCGCCCTTTACGGCTCCGTTTTTTATATACAGATTATAGATTGCCGATTCTTTTGAGCGCGTCATAAGTGCCTATCATCAAAAGAACAAAGCCCTCCTCGAGTACGGTGTCCGGCGTGAGCTGAACATTTACCGTGTCTCCGTTTTTGATTGCGATAATATTCGTTGAATATTTCGCTCTCACGTCTATCTGACCGATTGTTTTGCCTACCCATTCCTTCGGCACGGCAATTTCATCAATGCCGTACTTGTCGGATATTTCAATGAAATCCATAACGCCGTGGGAGGTGAGCTTTACGGCGAGCTTGTGCGCGAGCTCGTGCTCGGGAATAACAACCGTGTCGGCGCCGAGTTTGCTTAAAATCGTTCTGTTCGTCTCGTCGCTTGCCTTGCAGATTATTCTTTTTATGCCGAGTTCCTTGAGATTCATCGTAACAAGGGCTGAAACGCCGAGATCGGAGCCGATTGCGACAATAACCGTGTCGCAGTTCTGCACGCCGATTTTTTCAAGCACCGCCTTGTTGCGCGCGTCCGCGCAGATGGCAACGCTCACGCTGTCTCCGATTTTGTCAACAATGTCCTGGTCGCTGTCAACGGCAATAACCTCCGCGCCGTAGTTGCAGAGGTCTATTGCGAGCCGTGAGCCGAAACGTCCGAGTCCGATTACCGCGAAAGTGTCCATAAAATCACCTTATCCTATAAGCAGATTTGTAGTAGCGTAACTGTATTTTTTCTCAACATAGTTTCCCCGAAGGAAGCCGATACATATTGTGAGAAGCCCGACTCTGCCGAAAAACATAAACAGAATGAGCATTATGTGAGACGGCAGCGAGAGGGCAGCCGTTATGCCCGTGGTAAGCCCGACCGTGCCGAGAGCCGAAACGGTCTCAAACAGCGCGTCGGTGAATTCAACGCCCGATGTGGCGCTTACGAAAAGCCCGCCGGTAAAAGCGAGAGCCGCGAGAACAATGGCGAGAACAAGGGCGTTCATAACCTGGTCCTGGTCAATTCTTCTTTTGAAAACGTCAACGCTGTTTCTGCCCTTTATACGGCTCCGCAGGAAGAGCACAAGCACAACGAAGGTCACGGTTTTAAGACCGCCCGCCGTTGAGCCCGAGGAGCCGCCTATGAGCATATAGATACAGGAGAGCGCCTTGCCCGCCTGGGTCAATGAGCCCTGGTCTATTGTGGCAAAGCCCGCCGTTCTGAGCGTAACGGACTGGAAAAAGCCCGAAAGCAGTTTTCCGGAAACGCTCATATTGCCCATAGTGCCGGGGTTGTTCCACTCAAAAAGGCAGTTCAGAAGCCAGCCGCTTAAAATGAGCGCCGCTGTTGTGCACAGCACAAGTTTTGTGTAAACGCTCCAGTTTTTCGGCTTGCGTTTCGCGGTCATATCGTCCCACACAACAAAGCCGAGACCGCCGATTATTATAAGAAGCGAAAGTGTGATAAGCACGACCGGGTCGTTAGCGAAATACTCAAGACTCCCGCCGGGAGTTTTGAAGCCCATTATGTCGAAACCCGCGTTGCAGAAGGCGGAAACCGAGTGAAAGATGCCGAGCTTCAGCGCCCTCGAAAAGCCGAATTCGGGTAAAAAGCGTATAAACAGAATTATTACCCCCGCCAGTTCAATCAGAAGCGAGCCGATAAGCAGTTTTCTCTGCACACGCATAACGCCGCCGTTGCCGTCGGTGCTGATTGATTCGGCTATGAGTATTCTCTGCTGAAAACTTATTTTCCGCCTTGTCATAAATATAACGACGCTCGCGAGAGACATAAAACCGAGACCGCCTATTTCAATGAGCGCCAGAATCACAAACTGACCGAAGCCGCTCCACTGGCTCCAGGTGTCACAGAGCACAAGCCCCGTGACGCAGGTCGAGGAAGTGGCGGTGAAAAGCGCGGTTTTAAACCCGCAGCAGCAGCCGTCCCGCGATGAAACGGGCAGCAGCAGAAGCAGGGTGCCGAGCGCTATTACGGCTGTGAAAACGAGCACAATCGTTCTGCTTGTGCTGAGCGCTTTCCGCCTTCTTTTTTCCGCGTTTTCAGTCATTTGTTTTTATATCCTTTGAAATAATCATTTATGACACTTCGTTTACCTGAACAGGGTCAACAGCCGGATTAACGGGATTGTCAATTACGGGATTCTCCGGGTCATCCGTCACGGGATTTTCGGGGTCGTCAACCGGGTCGGGGGCAGGAGTGAAATCGCCTGAGGTGAAGAAAACTATCGGGTCGGGGGAGGCAACTCTTTTTCCGCTTCCGTCAACGGTTCTGAGCCCGGGATAATCACCGGGGTCATAGTCATTGAAGTTCTTTTCAAGAAGCGGATAAATCATGTGATTGAACAGCAGGTCTGCACGGGGTGCGAGTATGCTGTTTGTGAGCATGATGTTTTTTGAATCCGCCGTGTTGAGCCTCAGGTTAAACCATGAAGGCAAGGTGAAAAACGGGTAAAGAGAGTAAGTGTCAAAAAAGCTGCAGAAAATCCAGATTTTTTTGTTTCTGAGCATATATGCTTCCGATGCCGAGATGCGCGTTCTCGGGCACATAAGGCATGCGCCCGCGAAATAATCGGGGTAGTTTGTTATAAGGCGTTCCGCTCCGCTTGCCCCGAGACAGCGCCCGAAAACGAAGATACGTTTTTTATCTACATTGTGGCTGTCAACAAAATCCCTGATTGCCTCAAACATGGGTTCCAGCAATAAGATGTCAAAATATATCGGGTCGGGTGAGCGCAGAATCATAACATACATACCGTCTGCGTTTACCGCCTTTGCCTGGAACTCGTCACTCGTCCAGTAGCATATATCGGTGCCTTCAAGCTCCTTGCCCTCGTAGGTGCCGTTGCCTGCGCCGTTCATATAAACAATAAGCGGGCAGGGGTTATTGCTTTCCGGGCAGAAATAACTGTAGTCAATATCCACGCCCATTACTTCCGGACCGTTGGCTCTTCTGAATTTGCTTCTCAGAGCATCTCTGTCCTCACTGTAACCTACCGAAGAAGCGCAGATTGAAAGAATGCCCGTTATAAGTGCAATGCATAAAATAATTGCCGTGAGTTTTCTGATGGTTTTCATTTTTTGTTCCTTTCAAAAATGGGTTCACCGTGTTTTTAATTTATAGAATCCGTGTATATCAGATAAACGGAATCATCTTGAGCGGATTGAAAATGTAGGCGGGAAGAAGTTCAATGGTGTTTCTTCCCTGCACCTTGATTACGGGCTCCGTGGTTTTGCCGAGACCCATATCATAGAGAACTTTAAGAAGAATTTTCGCTATTTCAACATTGCCCCTCGCGGTGGGGTGGATGAAAGCGAAGCAGTATCCTTTGCCGTTGAGCTCGGCGGCGATATCAACAATCGTGACAACGCCCGGGTGCTCCTTGTCGTATTTGAAAATGCGCTCGTTGAGTTTGTCCGAGCCGTATTGCAGAAGAGGTCTTAACAATCCCGTTGAGGGGTTATAGAGAGTCTGCAGAAGAATAACCGCGTCGGGGCTCGCTTCGTGGATTTTTCCTATAATGGCGCACAGGTCTTCATAATAGGCGTCAAGCACGGTGTCGATTATAGGATCAATATGTAACAGAACGCCCAGAAGCAGCAGCGGAATGTTGCCGTGAAGGTAATTGTTGCCGCCGATTGTGATGTTGACAATATCGGCGTTCTCGATGCTTGCCATAACATCCTGCCTGTTGAGCATTTCGCGCAGTTCGCTGCTCTTGAGACCGTCCACACCGTAGTTTACATAGTTGTAGCCGTTCGTGTCGGCGATTATTCTGCCGTAGCACGCCTCTTCATAGTTTACTATGCCCGAGCCCTTCGCTATTGAGTCGCCGAGCAGAACATAGTTGAGCGCTTCTTCGCTCTCGCCCGTGTCCGTTTCAGACGGTGCGTTATAATCCGCGGAAATGACGGCTTCAGAGTATGTTTCGTAAACCGCGGCTTCATCCGTAAACTGCGGGGCGGTTATTTCGTCCGCGAGCACCGGGGAAGCGGTGCAGAGCATAAGCAGCGCACAGAGAAAAACTGCTGTCAATCTTTTTAAACCGGTTTTCATTTTATTTCAATCCTTCCTTTTCTTTTACAGTGTGATTTTCTTTTCATCAAGCGGCATATTCTTCCTGAAATCGGGAACCTGCATTGTTCTGCCGCCGTTTGTTACCGAGAGCGATGAGAGAAGCCCTACCGCCGTCCACTCGCACGCCTTATAGACATTCAGCTCGGGTTGAGTATTTGTACGCAGGGCGGTTATGAAATCGTCAACAATAAAGAAATCTCCGCCGTTGTGACCCGCCTGCTTCTGCTCCTCTGTGGCGTTTTTGTATCTGTCGGGCAGGTACATATCGTAATCCTCAAGCTTCTGCCATTTCATATTGTGAAGGGGACTGTCGTTTTCTTCATCGATGAACGACACCCTGTTTATATCGTCGCCGTGCGCCTTTGAGTTGAAACAGCCCTTCGTGCCCTGAAGATGGTAGTAATCCATATTGTGCGGGCGCGGTGACATACAGTCAACACGGATGTTGAGAAGTTTGCCCGTCGCCGTGCGGCACATAGAGGTTGTTCCGCTGTCCTGCTTCAGGCCCAGGGTGTTGTAAACGCCGGGCGAGAAGGTGGAAACCTCGGTTATCCTTTCACCCGGGAACCACTGCATAACGGGACCTATGCTGTGGGTGGGGTAGAAGTTGCCCCTGATTCCGCACTGCCAGTAGGAGCGCCAGGAGGTTTTGCCGTTCGGGTAGGTGAAAAGGTTGCCGATGTTGTGAAGATACATACCCTCGGCGTAGTAGGTCTCGCCGAAAAGCCCCGCCTCAACCATTTTTCTTACCTGCTGAACTCTCGGGTCGTATATGTAGTTTTCAGCGTACATATAAATCTTGTTGTATTTTTCAACCGTTTCGCAAAGCCAGAAAAGCTCGTCCATCGTAACGCCGGCGGTGACCTCGCACATCACGTGCTTACCCGCCTCCATGGCGGCAATCGCCTGGGGCACATGGCACTGCATGGGTGTTGAGATGATGACCGCGTCAATGTCGCTTTCGAGCATATCGTCAAACACGCGGTAGGTTTTAACATTTCCGCCTATCCGTTCGGCGGAATCCTTGAGATGCTGTTCGTCGAGGTCGCACATGGCGGCAATCTCAACATCTTCAATATTCTTTAAGCCCATAAGGGTTGAGAGACCCCTTGTGCCCGCAATACCTATTTTTATCATAGTTTCACCTTCCGTCAATCTGAAAACTCAACGGTGTATTCGCCGCCGAGAAGGTCAATAACAATGTTTCCGCCTTCATTTTTATATTCGCTCACGGCTCTTGTCTCGCCGTTTACCGTCACGTTTTTGCCCATAACCGGAAGCGTGAGGGCGGCGGGAACGGGAACGCTGCAGTAGTATCTGAAGCCGTTCTTAGTGGACCACTCGCTCTTTATGAGACCCGCGGCGCTGTCGTATGAGGCGTTCACATAGGTTATGTTCTGCTGACCATCGGGCAGTTCGTCAGCGGTTCTCTGGTCAATTCTCGGCGAGAGTTTAATTGTTTTGAAACCGGGTTCCGCCGGCTGAATGCCCGCCATAAAGCGGTACATCCATTCGCCTATTGCGCCGTAGGCGTAGTGGTTGAAGGAGTTCATACCCACATCGCCGAAGCCCTTTTCCTTTGTATATGAGTTCCATCTCTCCCACATCGTGGTAGCGCCCTGGTCAACCGTGTAGAGCCAGGAGGGCTCGTTGCGCTGAAGGAGGAGATTGTAGGCGGTTTTGTCCTTGCCGTATTTCGAAAGAGTCGGGCAGAGAAGATAGGTGCCGAGGAAGCCCGTTGACAGACGGTTGCCGTTTTCGGCAATCTGTTTTTCGAGCATATCGGCGAGCGTCTGCGCCTTGTCCTCATCAACGAGGTTGAACGCGAGGGCTATGACCTTATCCGTCTGCGTTTTGCCTTTGGGCATACCCTTTTTCATAAACTTGCGGTCGAAATACGCCTTTGCCTTTTCACGGTATTCCTTGTATTCCGCTATCTTTTCATTCTTGCCGAGCACGGCGCTCATCTCGAGCATCATATCTATATCGCGCACGAAATAGGCGCTCGCTATCATCTCGTTTTTGCAGAAATCATAGGCGAGCCAGTCGCCGTAGCGCGGATTCGGACCCGCATAGCGTCTTGTCTTTATTAGACCGCGGATGTATTTATCCATTGAGTCATAGTGTTCTTCAAGAATTGTCTTGTCGCCGAAAAGGCGGTACATATTGAACGGGATTATAACGCCCGCATCGCCCCAGGCGGCTGCGTTGTTGCCCGTGCACACGCCCACGGTCGGGTTTACATCGGCGTATTCGCCCTTTTTGCCCTGAGTGTCGCGCATATCCTGCATCCACTTGCGGAAGAAGGAATAGACATCCGCGTTGTAGGCGGCTGTTACCGAAAACGCCTGAGCGTCGCCGGTCCAGCCGAGGCGTTCGTCACGCTGGGGGCAGTCGGTGGGAACGCTTAAATAGTTGCCTCTCTGACCCCATATAATATTTGAAATAAGTCTGTTCACAAGGGCGTTGTCGGTTTCAATAAAGCCGGTTTCCCTGTTGTCGTTGCCAACTACCTCGCCCTCGGCGGAGATAAGCTGAACATCGCTGTCCGCCGTGATTTCCACAAAGCGGAAGCCGAAGAACGTGAATGCGGGGCAGTAGGTCTCCTCACCGTCGCCGCCCAGGCGGTAATACGCCTTCGCGAGAGCCGAGCGCATATTCGCGGTGTAAACCGAGCCCGCGGCGCCGTCGTTGCCTCTTGAGCGTTTGCCTGTATCATTTAAAAACTCGGCGTAGCGTATTTTTACAAGCGCGCCTCTTTTGCCGCTGACCTTTATTTTTACCCTGCCGACGATTTCCTGACCGAAGTCGATTGTAACCGCCTTGCCGCTCGCGAGCGAAACGGGGAGGGAGGCGTTCTTTTCGGCAAAACGCAGGGCGCCGAAATCCGTGCCGTCAAAGTCAACGCCGTCGCTTATGTTTATTACCTGCGGAGCGCGGGTGAGGCCCTTGCGCACCTTTACGGTTGTGCCGATATATGGAGTGACCTCGCCTTTGTAGGAAACAGTCTGCGGCTTTTCAAAATTGCCGTATTCCTTGTCAGGGCAGGACATATCCTCGTATGAGGGGAACGAGCCGTCGCAGAACTCGCCGTCCCATATATCCGCCGTGCGTATTCTGCCGGTAACGGATGCCCGCCATGTTTTGTCGGTTACAACATTTTGCGAGCCCGCGGTGAGGCACGCCTTGAAGGCGGGTGTGCCCTTGCCGTAGTGACCGCCCGCTATTCTGCCGTAGCACCAGCCGGTGGAAACAACGGCGAGTATACGGTTTTCGCCCTCGCGCACAAGGGACGATACATCGTAAGTGCAGTAAAATGCGCGCTTGTTGTAATTTGTCCAGCCGGGCTTCATTTCGTCATCGCCCACACGCACGCCGTTTATATAGACATCGGCGCAGCCGAGAGCCGAAAAATACAGCACCGCCTCGGTCGCCTGCTTCAATTTGAAATCTTTAATAAAAACGGGCAGGCCGTCGCATTCGGGCAGGTCGTCATACTGGTTTGAAGGCGTGCCCCACGGCTTGTTCTCAGGGTCAAAATAAGTGAGGTAAGGCGTTGTGATAAATTTCGCGCCTGCGAAAACATCTTCACGGTCTCTGTTGAATAAATCAGCCATAGGAAAACCTCCTGAACATATTTACCACATTATAGCAGTGTTATTATTATAAATCAAGGGATTATATACAATATTTAGTGCGTTGACATTTTTTTATTCAAGTTGTAAAATAAATCTGTTACAAATAAGTCATTTTTAAATCTGTTTTTAAGAGAGGTGAGATTCTTGAGCGGCGACGGCAGTCACGGTCGATCTAGCGACAATAATAAAACAGCAAAAGTGCAGCGGCTGCTCAGGGATAAATAATATCCGGAACGGTTTTTCGCCCTTGCGCTTTTGCGGAAAGGGCGTTTTTTTATGGAAGAGGGCGTATTATTCAATATAATCGAAAAGATGCTTGCCGACGGCAAATTCTCGGCTGTCAAAAACATACTCGCCGAGATGAATGTTGTTGACATAGCCCAGCTTATTTCACGCACATCGCAGGAAAACCAGGTTAAAATGTTCCGCCTTATGCCGACGGACATTTCAGCCGAAACATTTTCATATCTCGATTCCGACATCCAGAGCACAATAGTCGAGTCAATAACCAACGCGGAGTTGGGAAAACTCGTTGACGAAATGTTCATTGACGACGCGGTTGACTTCCTTGAGGATGTTCCCGCCAATGTCGTTACAAGGGTGCTCGCGAACACAAGCGCCGAAACGCGCAAAACAATAAACCGTTTTCTCAACTATCCCGAGGATTCCGCGGGAAGCATAATGACGGTTGAAATGGCGGCTTTTGACATTGACTGCACTGTCGAGGCGGCAATAGACAATTTAAGGCGAACGGCACTCGACAAGGAAACAATCGAAACCTGCTACTGCACCGACAGCAAGCATATCCTTCTCGGCAGCGTACCGCTGCGCCGTCTCATAGTATCAAAGCCGCAGACCAAAATCGGCGAAATAATGCTCGATGACGAGCAGTTGATTTATGTAAACACCACCGACGACCAGGAAACGGTCGCGCAGATAGTGCGAAAATACGACCTTCTCTCCGTGCCGGTTGTTGACAAGGATAAAAAACTTGTAGGCATAATCACCGTTGACGACATCGTTGATGTTATCCAGCAGGAGAACACCGAAGACTTTGAAAAGATGGCTTTGCTTATTCCTTCGGAGGAGGACTATATGAAAACGGGCGTTGTCCGTCTTTTCAGAAACAGAATTCCCTGGCTTCTTATATTGATGGTCTCCGCCACATTCACGGGCTTCATCATTGACAGTTTTGAGGAAAAACTTATGGCTGTGGCGGGGCTTACCGCCTGTATTCCGATGCTTATGGACACAAGCGGCAACTCGGGCAACCAGGTTTCAACCCTTATAATCCGCGGTCTCGCGCTCGGCACCGTACGCCCCTCGGATTATTTAAAGGTTCTCTGGAAAGAAATAAGAGTGGCGCTTATGTGCGGCGTCACCCTCGCGGCGGCGAACTTTGTGAGGATGTATCTTCTCAATTTCGCCACAAACAGCGTCACCGACAGAATTTTCGAGACATTCTTCGTTGTGTGTATCTCAATGCTGTTCACCGTTGTTGTCGCGAAAATCATCGGTTGCTCGCTGCCGATGGTAGCCAAGGTGCTTCACCTTGACCCGGCGCTTATGGCAGGTCCCATGATTACCACAATAGTTGACGCCGTGTCGCTTCTCATCTATTTCGGCTTCGCGAGTCTCGTATTGTTCTGATATATAAATCTCCGTGCTTCGGGCACGGAGATTTTTTATTGACATTTTTTCATGGGTATTTTAGAATAAAATAAACTATAAAAAGGGGGAATACAATGGCAAGTTGCCCGAAATGCAACGGCAGACTGCGCCTTATCGACTGGCGCCAGACCTGCCCGCACTGCAATGTCAACCTTGTCTATTACAGGTCGAACGACAGGCTGCTTGACGACAGTGAAAAAGCCGAGTTCGAGCATTCCGAAACCCAGCCGAAAATCGACAGGGCAAAGGCGGCTTACGCCGGCTCAAAACTCACAATCGCCCGCATAGTTTTCACCGTTCTTCCGGTTATAACCCTGCTCATCCCCGTGTGCAGGCTCAACGCGGCGGACGGCGGCGGAAAATTCGTAAACCTCGTTTCGATTATAAAATTCTTTATGAACGGCGGCTTCAACACTCTCATTGACGGCGCAAAAGGCGGCAATCTTCTGTCGCTCTCGCTCGCCCTCGCCCTCGTGAGCGCGGCTATGTTCCTCATAAACCTCATTTTCATAATCGCCTCGCTCGGAAAACACGGCAAAGTGAGAAGTTTCATACTTTACGGCTTCACATTTCTTCTCTCATTTGCCTCTCTTCTGTTGCTCTTCGCGGGCGGGAAGGATGTTTCCGCCCTGACGGAAAACTTCACATCCGCCTCGGTGTTTACAGGCGCATTCGTGTTTGTGCTCGCCCAGCTCGCGGCTCTCGTCATAAACATAGTCCTTTACAAAAAGGGCGTGGATGTCAAATACAAAACCTGCCTTATCGGCGGCATCCCGAGAGAGACCTTCGACGAGTATGTGGAAGCGGGTATGTCCCGCCAGGAAATACGCAGAAAAATGCTCATAGCCCTCGCAGAGATGCAGGACGAATACGACAGAAAGCTTGCCGAGGAGCAGGCAAAGGAACAGGGAGGTGAACAGTATGCCGGCTAACCTTCCCAAGGATAAAGCGATAGAAATCGCCATGAACGGTACCGACGAAGAGGTAAACCGCCAGCTTCGTCAATACACCGATGTTGACCGCAGGGTGGTATCGCGCAAGGAGACAATCGGCTACATACTTTTCGATTCCTTCCGCGGTTTCAACATAAACGGTCACAAGGATATTTTCGCCGAGACAATTCTCAAAATCGACCTCAACCTTCTCAGCGTTTACAACGCCTTCGCGGGTGTATGGGATATTGTGGACGACTTCATAATCGGCGGAATAATCGAAAAGACGAGAACCCGCTGGGGCAAGTTCATCCCCTATATGGCGATGTCCGGCGCTCCGCTCGCCGTTCTCGCGCTCATTTACTGGGTTCTGCCCTATCTTCTCGGGCAGGATAACTGCAACAACTTAACCTATATGCCCAAGTTCCTCATCTGGGCTGCGCTTGAGCTTATAAACGAGGTTTTCGACAACTTCAGAAACGTGTCAATCGGCGGCTACATTTCCACCGTAACGCCTTACCCCACCGACAGGCGGCGTCTTATTTCGATTGCGTCATACTCGAGTATAATCTTTTCACGGCTGCCCGACCTCGTAATCGAGTTCGCCATGGACTTCATTACAAACGGTCTTGTAAAAACCACAAAAACAAAGGAGCAGGCGCTCAAAAAGGCGTTCGCCATACTCGGCCCGTCAACAATGGTGATATCGGCAATAATCATCACCTGGTACTGCACAATAGCCAAGGAGCGCGTGCACCAGAAAATCGAGACGCCGAAAATCAAGGAGAGTCTGAGAATAGTTTTCACAAACAGACCTCTTCTCGCCAAAATGATTTCCAACGCCTTCGGCTCTTTCGGCACGGGCGTTTCAACAAACGACTACTACCGCTATGTTCTCTATATGACCACCTTCGAAACAATAGCGGGCATTCCCTCCGTTTTCTTCCAGCCTTACGGCTTCGCGAAATACAACGCCCTCGCCGCAAGATTCTCCACAAAATCGCTCTATATGGTCAGCCAGGTCGCCGCGAAAACTTTCTATATCCCGATATGGTTCTACGGCAGATTCCTCAAGACCAAAAACGGAAAACACTTCTTCCAGAGCAGGATAGCGATGCTTCCCGTAACGGCTGTATGGGAGTGCATTTACGCCACCTTCTGGGGAGTCAAGAGTATTTCGGGCGACGAGATAAACAACGAATGCAACGACTATATCGAATGGAAATACGGTCAGCGCAACGAGGCGACTCTCTCGGTAGCGAGCACGATTATAACGAAAATCCCGTCAAGATTAAACGCCATTATCCAGCCGCAGTTCAAGCGCTGGATAGGCTACGACCAGACGGCTTACGCAGAAAAGAGAGAGCAGAGCTTCAACGCGCAGAAATGGCTTTTCGCCTTCGCCACAATCATCACCTCGTTCACAGTACTGTTCAGCATTGTTCCGATGTTCTGGTACAATATCAACAAGGAATCGCGCGACAGAATGTACCGTGAGTTAAACGAACGCAGGGTAAAAATCGCCGAAAAGATAAACGAATCCCAGGACAATAACGAACCGGTTGAGGAAGAGGCACAGTAAGTTTTAATTGATTATATTTTACTGCTGATATTATTCTTTGGTTTGTTTTTAATATCCAAATTTGTTTTCGTCGTGGCCTCCTCCTCTGGGGGAGGTGGCACGGCGTAAGCCGTGACGGAAGGAGTCCGTATGAATTTAAAATATAACGGAAGCCTGAATGAGAAAGCAAAGGATCTCCGTAAAAACGCGACTCCGTGGGAAAACAAACT
>JAEEGL015969219.1_pt1 | contig 12197 bp, 13 predicted proteins | sample 9134231 | NCBI WGS metagenome assembly JAEEGL01 (sample SAMN16246548, study PRJNA631951) | gut metagenome | biome: gut microbiome; feature: rumen; material: fiber-attached | host: Bos | place: Iran: Karaj | collected 2018-10
CATGGTCGTCAGGTAACACTGGGAAATTCCGGTCATCAGGTAGGAAAAGCCGGCAATCCGCAGGTATCCGCTGCCAATGGATATAATGATATCGTCATGGGAAAACAGGTGCATCAGCGCCTCGGGAATGATCTCACAGGCCGCAAAGAACAGCAGGGAAATCAATCCGCTCCAGCGCAGCATCAGGTTGAACAGCTTCTGCAGCGTAATCCGGTCGCCTTTGCCCCAGTACTGCGCACCCAGGATCGCCCCGGCCGCGGTTGCGGCCATAACAAACATATTCTGAACAAACTGGATCTGGGTGGCCAGGGAAACCGCCGTCATCTGATCCTGCGCCACCCGGCCCAGCATCAGTGCGTCCGCCGCGGCAACCGCTGCCAGCATCAGGCTCTGGAAGGCGATCGGAAGCGTCAGCTTTTTGAGTTTGTCATAGAATTCTGTCCTGTTGATCTCCATGGAGTGCTTCTCCTTCAGTTGGTGCTCCTGATGTATCGTAATCATTCATCTTCCGCACATCCGGATCCCTGCCCCGCGATCCCTTCTTCACGGCAGGTCCTCTTTCAATGCAAATGCCCTGACAATCCTCATTGTTTTCCGCATGGTTTTGATATCAAAGTCAACATCCCCGGTTTCCAGCGAGTGATTGGCCTTTTCCGTTTCATAAAGCGGAATGCCCATCCGGCGGCAGTTTTCTTCGATCGCCTTCGTGTCCGCCCAGGGATCTGCGGTTCCATGAAACACCACGGACTGCCTGTCGGCAAACTGAAAAGTCGCTTCCACCGGCGTAAAGAGCACCTGACGGCATGGGAGACGATGGCGCCGCGCATAAGCCGCACACACCACAGTCCCGACACTTTTGCCGATCAGCAGGATCTCTGCATAGCTGCTCCAGTCAATCTCCTGCAGGATTTCCTCAGCCTGCTCCAGCGCCATATGCGCGGATTGCTGCATCTTTTCCGGATTTCCCTTGACACCGGACGGAAAACCGGTATACGGCACCGGTACAACCTCCCAGCCAAGCCCTTTAAGCAGTTTCCAGCTGTAATACAGCAGCGGCTTGTCACACGTATAGCCGATGCCGGGAAACAGGCATGCAACAGACTTTCCCATGGCATTTCCTCCTGGCCCGCTGTTCCTTAAAAAGACAGAATGCAGGCAAAATAAATCCTGTCACTTTTTTTCCGGTTTCCGGCTGTACCTGGCTTTCATGGCTGCCTGATGGGCTTTCCGGCAGTTCGGGCAGGTTTTCGGGAAACTGGGAAGCGTATTGGGAAACGTGAAATACTTCCCGCATTCCCTGCATTTCCGTTTGATCTCCCTCGGCGCGCCCGCCCGCTGTTTTTCTTCCCTTTCCCGGACAGACTGCTCCTTGCAGCTCTTGCAGAAATTGGGGATAAATCCCAGGGAAGGATCATAGGAAAACATCTTCCCGCATTTCTGGCAAGCCTTTTTCGGCCGGGCGGACGGATCCTCCGGCCCGGGTTTTGCCGTTTCCTGCGGGGCAGGTTTCCGGAACAGGTTCTTCATTTTCTCAGACAGACTCATACGTTTCCCTCCGAAGGGTGTTTTGCCTTGCCGGATTCAATGTACTACCGGGGAGGAAAAAAAGCAAGACGGCGAAAGTACTTCCGGCAGGGTTGTAAAACCGCCGGAAATGCGATATAAATCACCACAGTGAATCATGAAAGAAGGGACCGGAGCATGGAACTGTACAACGGGCGCCCGGAAAGCACGGAAGGCCGTCTTCCCCGGGAAATCCGAACCTATGACTATCTGGATACGCTGGGAATCCCCTACCAGCGGACGGACCACGAACGCGCCGACAATATGGAGGCCTGCAACGAGATTGACGCGGTGCTCGGCGTCATCATCTGCAAGAACCTGTTCCTGTGCAACCGGCAGAAAACGGTCTTCTATCTCCTGATGATGCCCGGGGACAAGAAATTCAAGACGAAGGAACTGTCCGCCCAGATCCAGTCAGCCCGCCTGTCCTTTGCGGAGCCGGAGGATATGCTGAAGTACCTGGACATCGAGCCCGGCGCCGTCAGCATCATGGGACTGATGAACGATCATGACCGCGCGGTTCACCTGCTGGTGGACGAGGACGTCCTCCGGGATGAATACATCGGCTGCCATCCATGCGTCTGCACCTCCAGCCTGAAGATCCGCACCGCGGACATCCTGGAGAAATTCCTTCCGTCCACCGGCCATGAAATACAGACTGTGCACCTGGTCGGCGAAGACTGAAACACAGCGGGGAGAAACAATATGAAATCCGCAATGAATACCCCGGAGGCATTCCGGATCGGAATGGCAGCCGCCGCCGACCGGGAAGAGGTTATGGCGCTGTACCGCCTGCAGAAAGGGCGGAAGTACTGCTCCTGGAACGATGCTTATCCGGCGGTGGAAAACTTTGAGGACGACATTGCCCACGACGCCCTGTTCGTGATGCGGACCCCTGCCGGGGAAATCATCGGAGCCGTTTCCATCGAACGGGATCCGGACGTGGACGTGCTCCCCTGCTGGAATCCGGCACTGCAGCCCGCGGGGGAGATCGCGCGCCTGGCAGTGCATCCGGCGTACCAGGGCCGCGGACTGGCCCGGAAGCTGGTCGGCTTTATCATGGAGGAACTGCAGCGGAGGGGATACCGGAGCATTCACCTCCTGGTAAACAGCCGGAATGAACCGGCCCTCCGGTCCTACGAAGCCTTCTGCTTTGACCGCGTCGGTGAATGTGAAATGTACAGCCAGCATTTCCTGTGCTATGAAAAGGCGCTTGGGTAACCGGGAAATATTTCCTTGACGAAGGGCGTTTATACAGGGTATACTCTCCTCAATTCTTCGGGAAAGGAGCGTTTGGGATGGCTGTGATCCGCATGTATTATTACCGGATGATGACCGAAGCGGCCGCTTACGGTCCTGCTTTCATGTACAGCCATCCAGGGCGCGGAGAATAGTTGGTTCCGGAGAATTCGCAATGTGTCGCGGATCACCTGTCTCCCGCAGCCAGGTGATCTTTTTATTTCCCGGAATCATCTTCCGGCAGCAGAACAGGAGGAATCCCCATGAACAAAACAGGAACCCGGAAAATCGAAACGCACCGCCTGATCCTCCGGCCGTTTACGGTCGAAGACGCCGAAGAAATGTATGCCAACTGGGCTTCGGATCCGGAGGTCACCCGCTTCCTGACCTGGCCGGCCCATCCGGACGTCAGCCTGACCCGCAAACTGCTGGAAAGCTGGACTTCCCGCTACAGCGACGGCGCATACTTCCAGTGGGCCATCGGGCTGAAGGAATCCGGCGCTGTCATCGGCAGCATCGGCGTCATAAAGCTGGAGGAAGCCATCGGATCCGCCGAAATCGGCTACTGCCTGGGCCGGGCCTTCTGGGGCCGCGGCATCATGCCGGAAGCCCTGCGGGCGGTCATGGATTACCTGTTCGGCACCGTGGGCCTCAACCGGGTCTGGGCCGGACACGACGTGAACAATCCAAAATCCGGCCGCGTTATGGAAAAAGCCGGGATGAAGAAGGAAGGCGTCCTCCGTGCCTCCGGCATCAACAATCAGGGAATCCGCGATGTGGCGGTCTGGGCCGCGCTTCGCGAAGACCGGGCGCCGAAACCCGAAAGACAGGCCGTGCGGATCACAGCGCGTTTTGCCCGGGAGGATGAACTGGACCGGATCAATGAACTGCGCCGGCAGGTAAACGACCTGCATGTGGAAGGAAAGCCCGATGTATTCAAACCCGGATTCTGCGACGAACTGCGGGATTACATCCACGCCATCCGGGAGGATCCGAACAAGGAAATCGTTGTGGCGGACCTGGACGGAACCGTCTGCGGTTTCGCGGTGCTGAACCACATCATGCGCCCGGAAAACCCCTTTATGTACGAACGGGATTTCCTGGACATCGACGAGTTCGGTGTGGACGAAGCCTTCCGCCGGCAGGGCGCGGCAAGTGAAATGGTCCGCTTTATCCGGAACTGGGCGAAGGAGAAAGGATACCGGCGGCTGGAGCTGAACATGTGGGAATTCAATCTCGGCGCGCTGGCCTTCTATGAAGCCTCGGATTTCAGAACTTACCGGAGGTATATGGAAATTTACCTGTAAACCGAAAAATATTTTCTGTTTGTTTGGCCTCTTTGATCAGGTGTTTCGTCTAATGGGTGTAAGACATGAGAGGGGGGAATGCAGTGTCACAGGATCCGCGCCGGGAATGGCTGGAAAACGCCCTTGCCCGGTGGGAAAAACCGATCCTTCATCTCTGCTACGCTTATCTGGGCGATACCGCCCTGGCGGAAGACGCAGTGCAGGAAACATTCTTCAAAGCCTGGAAACACTATGACCGGTTCCGCGGCGAAGCAGAGGAAAAGACATGGCTGATGCGCATTGCCATGAATCACTGCAGGGATCAGCTGAGGAGCGCCTGGTTCCGGAATACGGACCGCTCCGTTCCCGTGGATACCCTGCCGGAAGGCGCCGTTCCTTTCGAGGAGCGGGACGACACCGTTACGCGTGCGGTGATGTCCCTGCCGCCGAAGCTGAAGGAAGTGACGCTCCTGCACTGGTACCAGGGAATGTCCCTGGAAGAGGTTTCCGGTGTGCTGCGGCTGCCCCGATCCACCGTCAATTACCGGTTGAAAAAAGCGAAAACGATGCTGAAAGGCGAACTGAAGGAGTGGTACGATGAAGAATAAGGAAACGCTTCAGGCCGTGATGGACCGGCGGCTTTCCTTCCTGGACGGGCTTCCGTCCTGCCGCCCTGCCCTGATGCAGCGGATCGCTCAGGAGGAGGCGCCCGTTATGAAAAAGAAAGTTTCTTTCGTGCTTGTATTCGCACTTGTCCTTGTTTCCCTGTCCGTCGTGGCCCTGGCCGCGGGACTGATCCTGTCCCCCCGCGTCACGGCCGCGCAGCTCGCTGACCGGGAGCTTGAAAAAGCCTACGGAATCACCTACGACATGCAGACCTTCTTCGCCCGGGCGGAAGAGGAACTGGAAGACGGCACTTTCCGCGTCACCTATACCGGCGCCGGAGCGCTGGAAGCCCCGCTCGGCGTCTATACCGTGGACGTGAAGGACGGGAAAGCCAAGGCTTCCTGGAACCTCGACGGCAAAGACACCTCCGGCGGCTACGATGCGGAAGCCTGGAGCCTGGAACAGATCGCGCAGATGCTGACCGACAGCCGGGCCGAAGACGGAACCGAAGCGTATATCGCCCGCGCCGAACAGCTCTGTGCAGAGAATCACCCGGACGAAGACCTGAACGCTCCGTCCGAGCCCACAGAGACCTTCGAGGAATACTACGCGCGGCGCGAAGCGGCCAAGACCGGCGCCATGAACGCCCGGAAAAAGTCCGAGGAGGAAATGATTGCAGCCGGCCGGGAATTCATCATCACAACCTTCGGCCTCACGGATGAGCAGGCCGCGCGGCTGGAGCTGTATACCAACTCCTTTGAAGGCGCCGAAAACGAATGGTACGAGACCGTGAACGGCAAACCCTGCTTCAAGGTGGAATTCCTGCTGGATGAGGAAGGCTACGATCCCGAAGCCCCTCACGACGAGACCGAAGTACGGAACAACGCCTATTACAATGTCTTCATCAACGTGGAGACCGGCGTGATCGAGCAGTACGAATTCGATTCCGGCGCCGGCGGCATCGGCTGAGCGCCGTTCCCCGGATCCCAAAGCAGCCTTCGCCCGGATGGGCGAAGGCTGTTTGCGTTCGCAGATCAGACTTTCCGTACCAGCAGTTCGACGACAAACCCGCGGTCATTGTAATATTCCAGGCCGCCTCCCTGCTTTTCCATATACCATTTTACGAGATACATCCCCAGGCCGTAGCCCACCTGTCCGGCGGCGTTGGAACCGCGGAAATACTTGCCCGTAATCTGCGCCAGCTCTTCCTCCGGCACGCCGGGGCCGGCGTCCCGTACGGTAATCCGGATAAACCGGGGGCTGTTCCCGGCCTCGCCGCCGGCGCTTTCCGGTCCTTCGTGGTCAGCAGGCCGCTGACCATGACGTTGTCCAGCGCGCTCATGCTGTCGTTCAGGTAGTTCTGCTGGAAGACGAATCCGCAGTGGTTCCGCCGGAACTTTGCCAGCCGGTCATTGCTGAATTTCGAGATTTCCACCGGGCCCTCCGCCCCCTGGTAGGTAATCGTCCCCAGGGACGGCCGGTCCATGCCGCTGAGTGCGTAAAGCAGCGTGCTCTTGCCGGAACCCGAGTTGCCCATGATCACCGTGAAATCCCCCTGGCAGATCTCCAGGTTCAGGTTCTTCAGCACGTGCTGCTGCTGGGATGAGTTTGAAAAAGTCTTTGACAGATCCTTCGCTGTTAAGATGACGTTCCTGTTCATGTTCAGTCTCCTACCGCTGCCGTTCCTCCGGCGCAGCTTTATCCTACCGCACGCCGGAATAAAAGTCTTAATCTGTCCCTTGCGGGTTTCTTAACTGATCCTTAATTCTTTCCTGCCTGTTTTCCCCGGCAAAAGAAAAAAGCGAAAGCTGTGTTCGCTTTTCTTTCCCCGGAAAATCCGGTATAATAAGGCCGATATTTTCAGGGGAGGTGTGCCGCAGATGAGTGAAACCCTGCTTCCGCCGGAAGTGAATTCCTTTGCCGGTCAGCCGCTGGCTGCCCGGATGCGTCCCGCTTCCCTGGACGAGATCGTCGGGCAGCAGCATCTGCTCGGCCCGGGCAAGGTGCTCCGCCGCCTGATCTCCTCCGACGTCATTTCATCCATGATCTTCTGGGGCCCGCCCGGGGTCGGGAAAACGACCCTCGCCCGGGTCATCGCCCTGCAGACGCAGGCCACCTTCATCGATTTTTCCGCCGTCACCAGCGGCATTAAGGAAATCCGCCAGGTCATGCTCAAGGCCGAGGAAAACCGGACCTACGGCGTGCGCACCATCGTCTTCGTGGACGAAATCCACCGTTTCAACAAGGCCCAGCAGGACGCCTTCCTTCCTTTTGTGGAAAAGGGCAGCATCGTGCTCATCGGCGCCACGACGGAGAATCCGTCCTTCGAGGTCAACAGCGCGCTTCTTTCCCGGTGCAAGGTTTTTGTGCTGCAGGCCCTGACGAATGAGGATATCCTGACGCTGCTCCGCCGGGCGCTGACGGATGAGCGCGGCTTCGGCAGGGATCATGTGGCCATCAGTGACAAGGCGCTGGAATCCATTGCCGGTTTCTGCAACGGCGACGCCCGCAGCGCCCTCAGCACCCTGGAAATGGTGGTGCTCAACGGGGACGCCGGGGAGGACGGGATCACCGTCACGGACGAGATCGTCGCCCAGTGTCTCAGCCGCAAAAACCTGATGTATGACAAGGACGGGGAAGAGCATTACAACATCATCTCCGCCCTGCACAAATCCATGCGCAATTCCGACCCGGACGCCGCGGTTTACTGGATGATGCGGATGCTGGAGGGCGGAGAGGATCCCCTGTATATCGCCCGCCGCGTTCTCCGCTTCGCCGCCGAAGACGTCGGGCTCGCGGATCCGCGGGCCATGGAAGTTGCGGTGGCCGCCTACCAGGCATGCCACTTTATCGGCGTACCGGAGTGCAATGTCCATCTGGCCGAAGCCGTCGTCTATATGTCCCTGGCTTCAAAATCCAACGCCATGGAAATGGCGGTCACGGAGGCGCGGGAGGCCATCGTGAAGGAGCCGGACGCTCCGGTCCCCCTCGTCATCCGCAACGCGCCGACCCGCCTGATGAAAGATCTGAACTACGGCAAAGGCTATCAGTATGCCCATGACTATGAGGAAAAAATCACCGCCATGCAGTGCCTGCCGGACGCGCTGAAGGACCGGCATTTCTACCATCCCACCACCCAGGGGCAGGAAGCCCGCTACAAGGAGCGGCTGGAACAGATCCTGGCCTGGAAAAAGGAACACCGGAATCAGGGATAGCGTCATCCCGGACAAAGTAAAGGATCTCATGATGATAAAACGAATTCTCTGCCTGCTGCTGGCCTGTCTTCTGCTGCCGCCTGCAGGCTCTTTTGCCAAAGGGGAAAACCCTTCCGAAATCCGTGTGCTGCTGCGGCGCCTGTACCTGGCGGACCGGGCGGACCTGACGCTTTCCGGAAGGTACCTGGCCCGCTCCGAAACCGGAACGGAACTCCTGCTTTCCGACGGGGCAAAGGTCACCGTCCTGCTGCAGGACCGCCAGCTGATTCTTTTCTCCGGCGGCGTTTCCGCGGCCATGGGCGGAAAATGCTCCCTGCTGCGGCAGGATTCCGGAGAAAAAACCCCCGGCATCCGCTTTAACCTGCAGGCCGGTTTCTATCCCGGGGACTTGTCTCTTTCCATTGATGAAGGCAAAATCCGGCCTGTCCTGACCCTGCCGCTGGAGACCTATCTGCAGGGCGTGGTTCCCTATGAGATGGGCGACGTTTTTCCGGAGGAGGCCCTGAAGGCCCAGGCCGTCTGTGCCAGGACCTATGCGCTGAGCCATCTGGATCCGAAATCTGCCTGGGACGTGGTCGACACCACCAACGACCAGGTTTTCCGCGGGATCCCCGCGAACAGTCCGAAATCCTCCGCCGCCGTGACGGATACCGCCGGCCTCGTGCTGACCTGCGACGGAAAGCTGATTACCGCCTGGTACAGCGCTTCCAACGGCGGGCAGACGGAACTCCCCTCCAATATCTGGACAGGGGACGTCCCCCGCTGCTTTGCCATGACCGAAGACCCGTGGGACGCGGAAAACCCGGAAGCCACCGTCCGCACCTGCACCCTGAACCGGAATGCCGCGGATCTCTCCCCCGCCTTTGTGAAACTGCTTCGAACGGCGGCCCTGTCAAACGATCTGCTCCGGGATTCGGTTCCGGAAGAGGAAGACTTCCGGATTCAGCGGCTGGTTTCCCTGGAACTGATCACTCCCCGCTATGCCGCTCCCAGCCGGCTGATGACGCAAATGAAGGTCACCTTTGAGCTGGTTCCCCGGCGGGAGGATCCTTCTGCTGCGGAAAGCACGGAAGAGGAAGACGACCTGGATATTACAGAGCTCCTCTCTGCCGTCCCGGTCACCGTCACGCTGAATCTTTTCCCGGAAACCGTGATCGCCCTGGGGCTGAGCGTTTCCGGCGCCAATAATGAAATCATCACCCTGAAGGAGGAAGAAACCTCCTTCACCCTCACCGCCGGCCGCTACGGCCACGGCGTCGGGCTCAGCCAGCGCGGCGCCCAGCAGATGGCCCGGGAAGGCGAAAAAAACTTCAGGGATATCCTTTCGTTCTATTTCCCCGGATCAACCCTGAAGGAGTATGCCGGTGAGCCGGCTTCCCTGCCGACCCCGCCGCCCCTGCTGGCGCAGGATCCCGGCCCGGCCCCGACGGCGACGCCCCGGCCCACCCTGATGCCCGTCACGGAGATTCCGCCGGAAAGCGCCCGCATGGCTTCCGTGGAAAACATCGACGAAGACAGCACCCTCAATCTCCGGGCGCAGCCCTCCGCCGGCGCGGAAATCCTGATGCGCCTTTATCCGCACCAGAAACTGATCGTCCTGGAGCAGAGCGACGTCCCCGGCTGGGTGCATGTAAAGACGGATGCCATCGAAGGCTATGTCATGGAATCCTTCCTGGTTTATACAGAGAATGAAGATGCCGAAGGTCCCCAGGGATAATCAGGATTCCTCCGGCAGGCTGCTTTTCATCTGCCGCCAGATCACGAAATACATGGTTGTGAAGCAGGCCGTCGCGCCGATCACCTGGCTGGCCAGTTCCGCCCAGAAAACACCGTAGACCCCCAGTCCCAGGTTTGGCAGCAGCAGCGTCAGCGGCGCCACCAGGACAATCTTCCGCAGCAGGGAGAAAAACAGGGCATACCGCGGATAATTCAGCGCCACGAAGGTTGACTGTCCGGCCTGCTGCATCGCCATGAACGGGAAAGCGCCGAAGAAGATCCGTGCACAGACGACGGCAGTGGCGATCAGCTGCTCGTCGGATGTGAAAATCCGGATCATCGGCTCCGGAACGACCATGACCAGCAGCCACATCACGATATTGATCGAAAGCCCGCTCAGAAAAGCGAACCGGATGCTCGATGAAACCCGCCGGTACAGCTTTGCTCCGTAATTGTAGCTCATCACACTCTGGGCGCCCGCGACAATCCCGCTGTTGGGCAGGCCCATGATTTCCCGGATGGAATTGATCAGGCTCATGGCGCCGACAAAAATCGTACTCAGCGCGCCGCCCCAGGTCTTGAGCATAATGTTGACAATTGCCTGGGTGATGCTGTTGGTCACACGGAAGGTAAAGCCGGTGGCGCCCAGCTTCATAATCCCCTTCAGTTCCGTCATCTCCGGCCGCAGGGTTGTCAGCCGGAGATTTGCTTTTTTGCCCCGGAGAAAAGCCAGGACCCACAGCGCGCTGGCCGTCTGGGAAAGAACGGTGGCCAGCGCGGCTCCCCGGATTCCCATATTCAGCGTATAGATCAGCAGCGGGTCCAGCACAATATTCAGCGCCGCCCCGAGGATCACGGTGACCATGCCGATCTTCGGGAAACCCTGCGCGTTGATGAACGGGTTCAGGCCCAGGCTGATCAGCACGGGAATGGTGCCGAGCACATAGATCCGGAAATAACCCATTGCCGCGGGAAGGGTTTCGTCGTCACCGCCCAGCAGGCGCAGCAGCACAGGCGCCGCCAGGTACAGGAGCACTGTCAGGGCCAGCCCGGTCAGCAGCAGCATCGTGAAGGACGTTCCCATGATCCGCTCGGCTTTCCGGTCCTCCTTCGCGCCGCGGGCAATGGTCGCCAGCGTCGCCCCGCCGGTGGAATACAGGTTGGCAAAGGCGCCGATCAGCGTAATCAGGGGAAAACAGATTCCCAGTCCGGTCAGCGCCAGCGTTCCGCCGTCCGCCATGTGGCCGATATACATCCGGTCCACGATGTTGTACAGCACGTGAACAAACTCGGCGAGCATCATCGGCAGGCCGAGCCGCAGGATAATCCGGGAAACTTTTCCTTTTGAAAAATCTCCTGATAAGGCTTTTGTCATCCGATTCCCGTTTCCTTTTCCAGCATTGTGCGGAGAATGGCCGCTGTCTGCTCCGCCGCGGCCTCGATCCCGGCCGGTGTCAGATGAATGTGGTCCTCTCCGATCATCTCCGGCTTTTTCGGAGATACAACCGAATACAGGTCATTGACGACCGCGTTTTCTTCCGCGGCCACCTTTTTCAGGATATCGTTGTACCGGCGGATATCCTCATGATCCCCGTGCAGCGTAGGGGTTGTCGTCGCAATCACAAGCGGAAGATCCGGCTTTCCCGTCACTTTCCGGAGAATCCGGCAGATCCGGTGGCATGTTTCCTCATAAAGGTCCGGCGGGTAAAAATGCCGTCCTTCCTGGTAGTCGTCTCCCATATCCCAGAGTCCGCAGTTCCACTGCACCAGGTCCGGAGAGGGCAGCTGGGGAAGCCAGAACCGCAGGGAATTCAGGGTATATCCGCTCCAGCGGCCGTTCTCCTCCGGTCCGCTGACTTCGGCAATGTCCGCCAGTTTCTTCCCGACCACCGGCTGATACTGCATCCTGATCGAATCTCCCAGCAGAAGCACCTGTTTCATTTTTCTGTCCCCCGTCCCGCCCGGCCGTTTTCACGGCAGGCTTCATCCGGTCGTGATTATACCACGATCCCGGGCATCCGGAAACCGGCCTGTCTGTTCAAAAAATTATTTTCATTTACCTATTGACATAGTAGGTTTTTAGTGATATGATGTGCCCAGTTCAAAGGAAGGGAGGCGCGGCAGATGATGCCCATGGCACGGTTCGGCGGTTGTTGGCGCTGTATGATGCTCCCGGGTTTTCCTGCGCGCGCCGGCGTTCGATGTTGCTGAACGCAGTCCGCAGGTTGCTGATCCGGGAGGGGCGCGTCTTCTCCCGGTTTTATCGTATCCCCATAAATAATATATGAAAGAAGGATAAAACAATGTCTAAGATTTATAAAGGAACCCTCGGCCTCATCGGAAACACTCCCCTGGTGGAAGTCGCCAATCTCGAAAAGGAACTCGGACTGGAAGCCACGATTCTTGTGAAACTGGAGTACTTCAATCCCGCCGGCAGCGTCAAGGACCGCATCGCCAAAGCCATGATCGAGGACGCTGAGGCCAAAGGCCTCCTGAAGGAAGACTCCGTCATCATCGAGCCCACCAGCGGCAACACCGGCATCGGCCTGGCTGCCATCGCCGCCGCCAAGGG
>JAEEGL017242100.1_pt1 | contig 12197 bp, 1 predicted proteins | sample 9134231 | NCBI WGS metagenome assembly JAEEGL01 (sample SAMN16246548, study PRJNA631951) | gut metagenome | biome: gut microbiome; feature: rumen; material: fiber-attached | host: Bos | place: Iran: Karaj | collected 2018-10
ATTTTTATATTATTTCATATTGTTTGATCTTATTATTTTAAAGATGTTAATAAGTTTATTTTGTAAATTAATGCAATTTCTTTTAAAAAAAATTGATAAAACATTATAAAAATTATATTTTAATATAATATTAAAGATTTTTCATTCAATAAATATACTTGTCAATGATTCATAAAAAATATACATAATAAATCAAAATAATTTGATATTTAATTTTTAATAAAAATATACTGTCTTGAGATTATAAAATACTTTAAATTCCAAAAAAAAAATGAATATTAATATTTTACAAATTAATAAATCTATTCATGATAATCCAAAATGGTAAAAAAAGCAAAGATAGAGAAATTTAAGTCAAAAAAAAGAGAAATTTAATTTTCAATTTCTATTAATAGTATAATTTTTAATTCCTATATATACATATTAAAAAGAAATAAATTTAATAAAATGAAAAAAAGTCTATTAATTCTTTTTTTATTCACATTATTATATATTCAAATTTTTTCTCAACCATTATTTACTTTTGAAAGGCATTTCTTTATTGCAAATGGAAAAAATATGATAACTTCAATTACATCTTCACAGAATGATATATATCTTTTTATGAAGCAAAATTCAAATAATTATGTAGAATTACATAAAGATAAAAATAATCCTAAATTATTTGTATTTGATTTAAAAGATAGTGGAGTTTATAAATTTAAATATAAAAAAGGAGAAGATGAAGAAATAGATTTAAATGAAGAAATAAAAGTATATGAAAGTTTTGATAAATTAATAACATTAACAAATAAAAAAGATACTACATGTTATTATATAAAAGATACTTTATCTTTTAAAATTGAATCTGCTAATTCAGAAATTCAATTATCAGATTTAAATAATATAAAAATATATTTATATCAACCTGGAAATGAAATTACAAATTCAAATGAATTATTAATTGAATTTACAAAATCTTCAAATGAATATAATTTAGATTTAGAAAATAAAAACGTATTACCTGGAAATTATAAAATTTTAATAACTGAAAATGAATTTGATGGATATTATTTAGATCAATCAATTGAATTTTATTTAACTGATATTACTCCTAATTCATATTTTTATATTAATTCTAAAAAATTATATTTGAATACATTATGTGAAATGAAAAATCCTAAATTAAATCTTAAATATAATGGTAATAATTTTGAAATTAATTGTAATTCAAATTCAAGTTATGATAAAAAGAAAAGAAGATATTTATGTAATTTTTCTTACGAATTAGAAAATGAAAATAGAGTATATTCAATTTATTATGGTTCAAATGAATTAAATGGTAATATTAATGCTTTAAGAAAAGTAGGTGAGTATAGTTTTATTTTAAATGAACCTTCAGAAAAAACATTAAGATTTAATGATTTAAGTATTACTTCAAATTTTGAAAATAAAAATATTGATAAATTAATTATTTCTAAAAATGGAAAAGAAAATATAGAATATTTATCTTCTTTAAAAATTGATAATCCTTTAAAATTATTATGTGAAGATAATGTTTTAAAATTTAAAATATTTATGAGTAAAGGAGATGAATTTTTATTTGTAAAATTAATAAGAAAATTAGAAGATTATGAAATTAAAAATCCTCCTTCAGAAAGTGAAATAACTTATAATTTTGATAATATAAAATTTACATCACCAACATTTGATAGATTTGTTTTTGAACCTGATTTTGTATTTGTATATCCAGATTTTTCACATGATAGTTGGCATTTTTATGATGATGATTATTATTATTATTATTATTCAAATAGAATAAAATATCCAAATAAATATGAAATATATTCAGAAATGGAAGTTAATTTTGATCCTAATAATAATTATAATATTGATGTTTATAAAAATTATTTTTGTTCAAATAAGAATAGACAGATGTATGATTCAAATAATAGAAACTTTTTCTATTGTATATTCGGAAGAAATGATAATTATGAAAATTATGATATGAATGGTAATTTAATAGATAATGGAAATAATGAAAATACAAATCCAAATACAATTAAAGCTTTTTATTTTAATAAAGAACCTGGAGATATTATTTTTGAACATGAAGATTATTCTGAAAAAGTAACTTTAACTTCTATTGCAACTCATTTTTCAAATTTATGTCAAAGTCTAAATGAAGAATCATCAACTATACAAGAAGTATTGTTCTCTTTTACTCTTCCAAAAGATAAAAATGTTAAAGTTGAATATAATAGTCATTTTTTAAATGAATCAAAAAAAGAAATATATGGTAATTTTATTACTCAAACATTTACAATTTTACAACCAATTGAAAATGAAGAAATAAAAGTTTATGGAAATGAAAATGAATATAAAACATTTAAAATTGAATATTCCAAAAATTATTTTCAATTTGAAGAAAAAGAAATCAATGTTGATCAATACTCTAATTTTGAACTTCATCTTAGTTCATCAGCAGAAGAATTTGAAGATTATATAATGCAAGGAATGTTTTATTATTTTGGAAGTAATGAAGGAAATGTTTGTGATTATGATATAAATACTAAAATATTAACATGTAATCCATATTATAATGGAAACACTAAAACTATTACTTTTGAAGATAAATGTGGAAATACTATAAAAATAAATTTAAAAGTAAATATAATTAAAGGTGAAAAGAATGAAAATGAATTTCTTGTTCCATCAATTAAATTGAATGGAAGATATTTTATATTACCAATGGAATATTATAAACCATTTTATATTGAAATTGAAAATTGTGCAAAAATAAAAAATATTTATATAAATAATACATTATTTTTATCTGGTCCATTTACAAATGAAGAAAGAAGAATTTATCATAATTTTACACAAATAGGAATATATGAATTTCAATTTGAATTATATGAACAATACGAAAATAATAATAACTTAAGACAAACTTCTCAAAGTGAATGTTTATATGAATATTATAGAACAGATATAGTTTATGTTGTATCATCAATTAATGATTATTTTCCAGTTTTTGAATTCTCAAATACATGTTTACTTAATTATGATGATTTAAACTTAAGAATAAAACAGAATCCTGAATATTCTCTTTCTGGATTATATATTGATATTCCAGGAAATTATTATGATTCATATAACGAAGAAGAACAAATCATAAATTTTAATAATCACTATGATTATTTTTATAAAGTAAATGATCTTTATTCGATTTATCATTTTTCTATAAGAGATGGGAATTATGATTATTATAATTATAATGGTTATTTTTCAAATAGTATTTATGGTGAAAATATATTATATTTACAAGATGTTATTATTACTAATATTAAAATTAATCCTGTTACTTATATTAATAATAATCAAGTTCAATTTACTAATGTAGCATGTAATCCAGGAAACATTAATATTAAAGATAAAACTCAAGATAATATTATTAGTGAAAATTGTAATTTTGATAAAGGAATTATTAGTTGTAATATTGAAAATATTGATATAGGTAAATATTATGTTTGTTATGATGATAGAGAGATTAAATCAACTTATATTACAAATAAATTTGAAGATGGAACTATTGAGTTTAATTTAGATAATTTAAAATTAGGAACTAATATAATAACTTTATCTTCAAATAATATAATTCTTAAAATAATTGATAAAATTGTGATTTTTGATAATGATGGAAATCATAAACAAACAATAATATATAATGATGATTATTATAATGAAGATAATAATTCTTATACTTTTTCATTTATTGCTTTTCCAGATTCTAATTCTTATACAATTGAAATAATTAATGATGAAACTGATACTAAAAAAGAAATAAATTTATCAGTTACTGAAAATATTATTTCTTTTGAATCAAATGAACACTTTTTTATTTTAGGAAATGAATTACAATATCTTAGAATTACAGTAAATGGAAATGATAAAGATAGTGTTGGTAATATTTATATTAAAAAATATAATGAAGATTTTTCTTTAAATAATGGTTTTGTTAATGAAGGAAATAATGTATTTAGTTTTTTATTAACTGAAAAAGGTGATTATACTTTTGGTTATTCAATTAATGGAGATGATAATAAAATTATTTATGAAATTGAAGATTTAAATGTAAAAGTTGCTAATAATATTTTTGATATATTAATTTTTATTCCACCTAATCCATTTATATTAAAAGAAATTGCAAAAAAAGAATTACAATTAGATATAATTTTTTATTATGGATATAATTTTGATATAACTCTTAGTTTAACAAAAGAAGATGAAAATAATGAATTAACATTTAGTCATTCTACAGGAACAAGTTTATATGAATTAACAGATGATCAAATTAATAATTTAGAAATTGATAAAACTTATTATTTTATAATTACTCAAACAAGAATTGGAAATATATTATATAAACAAAAGATTATATTTAGTGATATTAAAATTGAATCATTTTATTTCTTAAATGACTATATTATTATATCAAATATTAATAAAAAAATAGATTTCTTAACTATTACAAATGAAGGTAATGAAGAATATAAATTAGATAATCAAAAATTATTTAAGGATCAAAATTTATTATATATATATATTCCAAAAACTATAGGAAGAAAATATGGACATTATAAAATGAGAGTTGATAGAGATCCATTTGCATCATTTTTCTTTTCTAAAAGTATTTTAGATGCAGATTTTATTGTTTCAAATATGACTAATAATCATTTAGTAACAATTTCTTCTATAAATTATTATGTACCAAATATAGAAAAAATTGAAGTTACTTCATCTACTAATGAACCAACTGAATATGATTCAAGTAAATTTGAAATAATTGATGATACTCTTGTTTTTACTTTAGAAGTAGAAGAAGGAAAAAATTATACAATAACTAAAATAACTGAAAAATGTAATCTTTCAGATAAAGAAAAATGTTGTCAATTGCAATCTTTACCTATAGGAATAAATGAAGATAAAGAATTTGAAGTTGATTCATTTTATTCTATTTCATTAGATGATAATAATAATAATAATAATAATGGTAATAATAAAAATGAAGTACAATTTGATATTTCATTTAAATTTACAAATCCTTTAGCTTATATAATTGATTATATATTCTTTGATAATAAAAATATGAAAAATTGTAAATTGGTTTTATTTAGCGTAATATGTACATATAAAACAGAAAAAAAATCAAGTAAAACAACAGTTAATTATAATGGAAATACAGAACAATCTCAAAATCTTTACTTTTTAACATATAAATTCCCTTCTAAAAATCAATGTCAATTTAAATCAAATCTTGAAAATATTCCAATTTATATTGATGCTGATCAGTCAGTTAATATTTATTTAGATGAATCTATTAAATTAGACAAAATAAATAATAATGATAATTATAATTATGAAATTTCTATTGATAATTTAAATTCATTAGAACCAGGTACTCATTTTATTTATTTAGCAGAAGGTCAAAGAGTTGAAAAACAAAAAATGTCAAATATGAAAATTGAAATATATGATGATTATAGTGTTGATGAAATTGATGATTCTGAATTAAATGAAGGTAAAATTTCTGAATTAACTATTACTTTTGATAATAATTTAAATTCTGTTCCAAATAATTTCCTTTTAATTAAAAATTCAAATAAAGAAATTTATTCAAATAATTGTAATTTATCAAATGGAAAAGTAGTAAAATGTTCTTTTGATTTATCATTTATTATAAAGGGAAATTATAAATTATCATATTTAAATCAATGTGGTAAATATACTGAATTATCAAATGATATTACAATTAAAGAAAATTTATCTTTAAATCTTATTCATCCTTCTTATGTTTATCTTGAAAAAGTTGATTATTATACTAATTTTAAATTTATATTTTCTCGTGATTTTGAAAATGATAATAAACCAAAAGAAATAGAATTTATAAAAGGTGATTATAAATTATCATTTAATAAATTTAAAATTGAATCAAATACAATTATTGTTAATTTTATTCCTAGTAAATATACTGATTTACCATTAGGAGAATATAAAGTAAATATAAAATTAACTAATGGAACAATTTTATCAAATAGTAATACAATTAGAATATTAACATTACCTTCATTAATTGAAACATCTTTAACAATAGTTAAAACATATGATGAAATTAAAAAAATTCCAGTAATATTTGAAGATTCAGTAGAAGAAAATCCAATATCAAGAATAGTATTTGAAGATAAAACAAATTTAGAATTTAAAATACATCCTTCAGATGATAAAATAATATCAATAAATACTACTTCAATTACTTTAACAGAAGGAAAACATAATTTTTATATTTATACAAATGCAAATATGATGGTTTATCAAATTAATATTATAGAATCTTCAGAAATAATTCCTAATCATAATATTATTACTCATAATAAAAATGGAGAAGCATATTTAATTTTATCTGTTCCAGAATCAATATCAAATATATATTATAGAAGTGATATAATAAAAACTGAAAAAGAATTAAACCCATTTTGGATAGGAAGTAATATTTATATTTATAAAACAAAAGAATTAGATGAAAGTTTAGAAATATTATATAAAAATGAAGATTCAGATGAAAAAAAAAAATTTGAAAATAAATTTTATATAATTTCAGATATAGCAAATTTTGTAAATCTAGAAATTCCTTCTTGTATTCCAAGTAAATGTGGTAATGATTATCTTTTAAAAGAAAATCCATCAAATAAAAAATACTGTTTTGATGACTTTGAAATTCCTGTTAAAAATTATAATGAAGATTTAATGGAATCATTAGATGTTATATTATTATCACCAAATGGAGAAAAAATAGATTTAGAATATGATGATTATTATGGTGGATTTTATGAAATTGATGTTGATGAAGATGAAAGAGAAAAAATAAATGGTATAGGTAATTTATATATAATAAGAAATGATGATGATAAAATTTTATATTCAAAAGAAATTATTTTTACTTCTTTTCAATTAACTAGTTATTCTCAATATTCAGGATTAGTTACTGAAAATAATTTATGGTTTAAATTTAAAAGTCAATGTTTCCCTGATATATTTAAAATTTATTATGAAGAAGATGATGATGATGAAGAAGAATTTTATATTTCTTTTAATTGTTCTTTAGAAAATGAAAATGAATATAAATGTGATTTAGGAAATAAAAAATTAAAAAAAGTTAAATTTAATCTTGGTTATGATGGTGATGTTAAAGATATATATATTAATTTTTATACAAATATAAAAGAACCATATATTGATTATTATTATAAAAATAATGATTTTTATAAAATTGTATTTTATCCAAATTTACTTTTAAATAAAGGATTGTCTATTAAAAAAATTATATTAAAAAATAAAGATGATGAAATAATTGAAGTTAATGAATATTATACTTTAGAGAATAAAAATTATATGATAGTTTATAAAGAAGAAAATTTCATTGAATATATCTCTATAAATATATTTAATGAAGAGATAATAAAAAGTTATTATATAAGTCAATTGATTTTTTCTGATGATACAACTAAAATTTATGATGCTGAAGAATTACTTATTAAAAATAAAGATCAACTAATAATTAAATTTGAAGATGGCTCATATAGAAAAAATATATTCTTCAAAAATTCATATAATATTCTTAGTGAAAAATTTATAATTATTGAAGAAGGTGAAAGCTATGAAAATGAATATATAAATTTTAATTCCTTAAGAAAATATTATTATAATGATTATTATATGGAATTTACTTGTAATAAAGAAGGAGAAAATATTCTAAATTGTAATAGGAGATCATATTATTCAAACACTCCAAACAGTCTACCATTTCTCTCAGTTTATAATCAATTATCTTATAATTTTATTAAAGTTGTTATTTTACAAAATGGTTTTTATTCTAATGAAGAAGGAAATTTGGTATTAATTTTATATTCTGAAGGAAATATTTTAAATGAAGAATTTGTAATTAAATTAATTAATAAAGATAATTTAGATATTGTTCAATTAATTCAAGGAACAAGTGAAAAAAAAGGTGAGTATTATACAATTGAATATTCAATTCCTTTCAATCAAATTACAAATGATATTAGTTATATTTCAATTAATGGAGCAAAATTAAATAATGCTGAAATAAAAAGATTTACTCTTTCTTCAAATTCAATAGTAAACATGTATGGAAAAAATTTAATTCATGAGAATTCATATTTTTATTTAGAATTTGAAAAAGAAATTATTAATTCTTATATAATAATAAGAAATGAATTTATAAATTATGATTGTAATATATTTATTTATAATAAAAAAGTAATGTATTGTTTTATAAAAAATTTAATGAGTGATACTACCTATAATATTTTTTATAGTAATGATAATAACGAAAATGGAAATTTAATTCAATATGAAAAAAGTCTTGTGATGAATTCTTCATTTTCTGAAAGTTATTTTTCAGTAGATAATGATTTAATAGATATTAAAAATCAAAATACAATAAAATTATTTACTCAAAATACAAATATTATAGAAAAAGTTTATATTTTAGAATTAGAATCTTTTCAAAAAACTCAAGTTACTTTTACTAAAAATGATGATCAAATTGAAATTAATTTAACTACAAATTTAATCTCTGGAACTTATGATATTATTTTAGAATATACAAATGATATTGAAATAATTACTTCTACAAAAGTAATAATTTATAATTCTGATGAAATAGTTGTTCCAAAATTTTCAATGGAAGAATCCCTTTTAAAGTCAGATGTTGAATTAATTGGTCGAAATAATTATAATTTAAATAAAATTTTTGATATTCAAGTTTGCCAAAATTCAATTCCTTTTGAAATAAAAGATAATTCAATTATAATTAATAAAATTAATGTTGGATATTGTGGATATGGAAAATATGATAATAGAATTTATATTTATGATGGATTATTAAATCCTATTTTTACTATTAAAAAACCTGACTTTTATTCATATTTATTTATAATTGATGATGATTCATATAAAATAACAATTGATAATTCTTATTTTAAATTTAATTTTCAAGAAATTAAAACAGATAGTGGATTTTATTTTAAATTTGAACAAAATGATTTAATACAAGAAGAAGATAAAAGTTATTTGGTTATTGATAGATCTAAGCCAATTCCACAAACTACATCTAAAATATTTAAAGAAAAAATACATTTTATTTTATGGAATAATGAAGAATATAAATTCTATACTTTTAATGATTATTATGATGAAGAAAAAAAAGATGAATATAATCAATTTACATTCATAAAAAAAGAAACATTAGAAAAATTGACAAGAGGAGATACCGCATATTTATATGATAATTATCTTTTAATCGACGAAGATAAATCATTTTTCAGAACTTATCGTGAATCATTAAAACCAATAACTTCAGGAATAAAATATTTATATTCTACAAGTGATTTTTTACAAGAATGTTCAATTTTATTATTATCAAATGATTTTGAAATAAAAAATAATTTCATTTTTTCATTTAAAAACACGGAATTAGATATAACATTTAAATATACTATAATAGATAAAACTGGTGAATGTGATTTTGACACTGTTCCTGATATTATAAATGGACAATTTACTTGTAAAAAATGTGAATATTATTCTTCTACAAGAACTTTTACTGAAGATACAATGTATTGTGAAAAAAGTTGTGAAAGTTATAAATATTTATATAACGAAAAAGCATGTATTACTAATTGTGGAAATTATAATTTATTATTATATGATAATAAATGTTATAAACAATGTCCTGAAAATACTGGTTTAATTGTAGAAAATACTAATGTTTGTTATAATTGTGCTGAATTAGGAAAAAGTAAAGTTGGTAATTTATGTAAAAAATGTTCTGGAAATGAATGTATTGAAGAAATTTATGATGATAAATTAATTGATGATGAACCAGAAGAAGAAGAAATTATTGAAGAAGATGATTCTAAATTATGTGAAAATTATTTATGTTATAATAATGGAAGATGTAGAGTAATTAATAATATTCCTAAATGTTATTGTACTAATAAATATAATGGTGAACATTGTGAAAATAAAATACAAAGTGAAGAAGAAATAAAAATGAATTCTTTGATTGATATTTTCTTAGAAACAACAAATGTTGATAATCAAATACAAGATATTGATTTATCGGAGCCTTCAAATTATGAATTAGTTGAAGAATTAACTAAATATTTTAGTAATCCTACTCTTGTTTCAAATGTAGAAAAAGAAACTCAAAAACAAATTATTCATTCTGTTGATACTATAATTATGAGAGTTGTTGACGGAATAACACCAGCAAAAAATTCGAATGTTATGAAATTAATTGATTTATCATTAAATTTGAATTTAAGTATTTTAAAAAATAAAGGAATATTAAGATTAAGATTATTAGAAGAAAATAGTGAAGAAGAAGAAATAAAAAAAATAAAAGAATTATTAAGTAATGGAATTGAAATATATAAAAGAATGATATTTGAAGAAATTAATTCAAATCATTATGATAAAGATAAATCAACATATGATAGTACTGAATCAAATATTATGATATTCCAATCTTTTACTGGAAAAGAAAAAAGTAAAAAACAATATAAACAACAAACAATTAATAATAAATTAGCATATGCTGATTATACAGAATGTATTTCTAATCCAGAAAATAAAGTATTTGTAGTATTAAATATTCCAACTGAAATTGCTAGTGTTAATTTAGGAGAAGTAAGTTCATATTCTGTATTAATTAAAGCTTATGATATAACAAAAGAAACAAGTGTAGATATTAAAGAATGTGACAAAATTAAAATTAATTTCCCATTACCTAATGATGTTAATTTAACTCATTATAATATTTTCAAACAAAATGATATTGATATTTATAATCCTAATGATGATGCTTTTAATAAAATTTGTTATACTAATTCAAAATTAAAAGAAGATTATCCTATAAAATATAGACAAAATAAAATTTATTCTCAAAAAATATTTGAAGGAACAAAAGAAAAATGTTTATATGAAGAAATAGATGTTGAAAATAAAATGGTAGTAATGAAATGTAAATATTCAGAAAATGGATTTGGATATAAATATAAAGATAATCAATTAGAAGAAACAAAAATAAATTATGTTCCTTTAAAATGTATTTCTTTATTCACTAAATCATTTAAAAAATTAAATAAAGCAGTAAAAATATTTGGTGCATTATTATGTTCAATATTTTTCGCTTTAATTTTATCTAAATGTTGTTGTAAAGAAAAAGATGATAAAGTAATAAATAATAATGATATTGAAAGTCAAAAAGATTCAATTGAAGAAATAAAAGAAGGAACAAGTGAAAATGAAGATGTTGATCAAGTTTATGTACATAAAAATTATGAAGAAACAGAAAAAGGAAAAAAGAAAAAAAGTAAAAAAAATAATAAAAATATTGATAGAACTGAAACAAATCAAGCATTAAAAGAAGAAAAAAAAGATAATAATAAAATAACATTTTGTTCTATTTTCTGTAAAACATTTTTAAAATCTCATCCTTTATTAGCAATTTGTAATAGAAAACCAAAAATAATGTCTTATTTATTCTTTGTTTTTACAATTATAAATTACTTTGCATTTAATATTATTTTATATAATGATTCATTAATAGAAAAAAATATTGATAATAAAGATAAAAATTCACTTACTTATCCTTTAAAAAAGCAACAAACAAAAATTATTTCTTCTATTATTGTTTCAATGTTAATTACTTTCGTATTAAAATTATTTTCTATGTCTTGTTATGGTAATAAATTAAAACAAGGAAAAGGAAGAAGAGTTTGTAGTGGATTATTAATTATATTTATTTCAATATTCTTTTTAATTTATTGTTCTATTTTCTGTCATTTGTATCCAAATACTCAAGAGAGTTGGATTTCTGCTGGAATTGTATGTATTGCTATTGATTGGATTATATTATCTCCTGTTTTAATATTCATATTAAGTATACTTGCTTGTAAAGGATTAAAATGTTCTCATAATATTGGAGAATTATTCCCTCTTTAATATTTTTATATATTTTTAATTTTGAATTCTTTTAATATAAAAAATTGAAATTTTATCACAAAGAGTTAATTTTTTTTTTTTTTATAATTATTATATATTTAAAAGAAATTTAATGAATAAAAAAT
>JAEEGL010082326.1_pt1 | contig 12196 bp, 11 predicted proteins | sample 9134231 | NCBI WGS metagenome assembly JAEEGL01 (sample SAMN16246548, study PRJNA631951) | gut metagenome | biome: gut microbiome; feature: rumen; material: fiber-attached | host: Bos | place: Iran: Karaj | collected 2018-10
AATGCCGGGACGCTCACCCTGGCGGGTTAGAGCGTCCCCTACGGCGGCGCGTGTCGGGCGGGGGACGCGGCGGACAAGCAATGCTTGTCCCTACGGGCGGGGTAAACGATATGGCGTACGCTGTGCGCCGCTGCGGGCGGGGTAAACGATATGGCGCACACTGTGCGCCGCTGCGGGGGCGCAGTGGATTTGCCTGCGGCAAATTGCATTCGTTCCGAATGCCGGGACGCTCACCCTGGCGGGTTAGCGCGTCCCCTACGGCGGCGCGTGTCGGGCGGGGGGCGCGGCGGACAAGCAATGCTTGTCCCTACGGGCGGGGCGGACAAGCAATGCTTGTCCCTACAGGCGGGGTATACGAAATGGCGCTCCTGAGAATAATGTTGCGAATAATATATATAATGTAGGGCATGCTATTGGCATGAGGTGGTTGGATGCTGATTTCGATGATCCGGACGGGGGTGCTCTACGGGCTGCTGATCCTGGCGGTGCGGCTGATGGGAAAGCGGCAGGTGGCGGAGATGGAGCCCGCAGAATTCGTGGTGACCATGCTGCTGGCCAACCTGGCCGCGGTGCCCATGCAGGACAACGGCCTGCCCCTGCTCTCCGGCGTGGTGCCGATTTTCACGGTGCTGGCCCTGGAGCTGATCCTGGCGGTGCTGTCCATGAAGCTGCTGCCCGTGCGGCGGATGCTCAACGGGGTGCCGACCCTGCTGATCCGGGAGGGAGAGATCGACCAGAGGGCCCTGGCCGCCAGCCGGGTCAGCCTCGACGAGCTGGAGCAGAAGCTCCGGGAGAAGGACGTGTTCGACTATCAGAACGTGGCCTACGCCATTCTGGAGACCGACGGAGAGCTGACGGTGATGCCCTATCCCCAGCATCAGACCGCCACCCGGGGGGATCTGTGCACGGAGCTCTCCCCTGTGGGGCTGTCGTACAACCTGATCTCGGACGGCGTGGTGCTCCGGGACAACCTGCGGCAAGCCGGCCGCGGGGAGGCCTGGCTACGGGCGGAGCTGGCCCGGCGGGGCCTTCGGGCAAAAGACGTGTTTTTGCTGTCCACGGACGGAAGCGGTGCGATACGGATCGTACTGCGGCAGAAACGATAGGACATTCCGGCCGCTTTGGGCAGCGGCCGCTGCGGAGGACGCTATGAAATACTTTTGGATCGGGGCGATGATCCTCTGCCTGCTGCTGACGGGCTGCTTTCTCTCCCAGCGGGAGCTCCGGCAGAGGACCGAAGCGGTGGCTGCTCCCCTGGCGCAGGCCATCGCCGCGTACCAGCGGGGCGAGACAGAGCAGGGCCGCCGTCTGTCGGAGACGGCGGCCCTGGAGTGGGAGCGGCAGGAGGGCGTCCTCGCTTCCCTGCTGAGCCATAATTACACCAACCGGATCAGTGCGGCCCTGGCGGAGCTGGGCCGGACGGGAGACGAGGACTTCCTGCGGGTCTGCGAGGGTCTGCTGCGGGACATTCGGGCCCTTGCGGAGCAGGAACGGGCGGTATGGAGGAATATTTTTTGAATAAAAAAGAACAGGTCCGCGAATAATCGCAGCCTGTCCTTGGATATGTCGGCGCAGATCGGGCGGGCAATCTGCCCGCGCCGGAGAATGCTAAATCTCGTAGTCCTCGCCGAGGATGGAATCGTCGTGGATGACCCACTCCTGGACGTTGACGGCGTTGTAGGTGTCCTTGCCTGTGCGCATGACCACCCGCTTGATGCCGGCGTTGATGATCACGCGGCGGCACATGGAGCAGGGCTCGACGCTCTCCAGGTATTCGCCGGTCTTGGCGTTGCGGCCCGCCAGGAAGAGGGTCCCGCCCAGGCACTCGCTGCGGGAGGCGGAGATGATGGCGTTCATCTCGGCGTGGACGCTGCGGCAGAGCTCGTAGCGCTGGCCGTGGGGAATGTTCAGCTTGTCCCGCAGGCAGTAGCCCCTGTCGATGCAGTTGTCCCGGCCCCGGGGCGCGCCGTTGTAGCCGGTGGACACGATCTCATCGTTGCGGACGATGATGGCGCCATAGCGCGAACGGCCGCAGGTCGAGCGCTCCAGCACCGTCTCCGCGATGTCCAGGTAGTAGTTTTCCTTGTCGATCCGTCCCATTGCAGATTGCTCCTCAAAATCCAAATTTTGTCATATTATAGCACAGCTTTTTTCAAACTGCAAGGGGAAATCACAAAATATGCGGGTTTTCTTTCAGAAAAACCCGCATATTTTGTGTTTTTTCCTCCACCTTCGAGCTTATTCGAACAGAGGCAGGGCCCGATGGAGGTAGCGGCCGCCGGTCTCCTCCAGGAGCTTCCCGTTGTCCACGGCGAGCCTGCCGCGGAGCCAGACCTGCTTGATGGAGCCGGTGACGGGGAAGCCCTCGTAGATGCTGTAATCCACGTTGGCGATCATGTCCGCGGCGTGGATGGCGTGCTCGCCCTTGGGATCGTAGAGCACCAGATCGGCGTCGAAGCCCTCCCGAATGGCGCCCTTGCGGCCCCAAAGGCCGTAGAGCTTGGCGTTGTTGGTGGACAGGACCTCGACCATCTTCTCCTTGGTGATGCGGCCCGCGGCCACGCCGTAGGTGTAGAGCAGCTCCACCCGGTTTTCAATGCCGGGAACGCCGCCGGGGATCTTGGAGTAGTCCTCCCGGCCCAGGGCCTTCTGGGCCAGGGTAAAGCTGCAGTGGTCGGTGTTTACGGTCTGGATCTCCCCCGCCGCCAGGCCCCGCCAGAGCCGGGCCTGATCTCTGGGCTTGCGCAGCGGCGGAGCGCAGACGTACCTGGCTCCCTCGAAATTCGGCAGGCTGTAGTAGCGATCCTCCAGCAGCAGATAGTGGGGGCAGGTCTCCACATAGACCTTCTGACCCCGGGCCCGGGCGGCCTCGATCTCCGCCATCGCCGCCGTGCAGGTGGTGTGGACCACGATCACGGGCGTGTCCGCGATGGCCGCCATCTTCAGCAGACGCCCCACGGCCTCCGCCTCCGCAAGCGCGGGCCGGCTGAGGGGATGGGAGGCCGGGGACAGCTCCCCCGCCGCCTTCCGGGCTTCGATCAGGGCGTCGATCACGCCGGCGTTCTCACAGTGGACCCCGGCCACGGCCCCCAGACGCTTGAGCTCGCACAGGGCTTCAAAGGCGGCCTTGTCCCCCACCATCATGGCGGGATAGGTCAGATACATCTTGAAGGAGCTGACGCCCTGCTCGATCATGGCGGGGAGCTCGGCGCGAATGCCCGCGTTCCAGTCGTCGATGGTCATATGGAAGCCGTAGTCGCAGGCGCTGTTTCCGTCGGCTCTCTCGTGCCAGAGCTCCAGGCCGTGCTGCAGGGTCTCGCCCTTGTTGGGGCAGGCGAAGTCGATCACGACGGTGGTGCCGCCCCGGATGGCGGCCCGGCCGCCGGTGCGGAAGCTGTCGGCGGTGGTGGTGCCCGCCAGATCCAGCTGGAAGTGGGTATGGGCGTCGATGGCGCCGGGGAACATCAGCAGCCCGCTGCAGTCCACGACCTCGGCGTCGGGGCTTTCGATGTGATCGTCGATCCGCTGGATCTTCTCATTGCAGACCAGCAGGTCGCAGATCCGGGACCCGTCGGCGTTGACGACGGTGGCGTTTCGGAACAGCGTTTTCATTGACATCGCTCCTTTATTATTTTATAACAGTATTATAACATGAAGCGGAACCGATAACAAGCCGCAGCTGCAACTTTTTTCCTGCTTCAAACGTATATAGAGTACCTGCGCAGGAAGCAACGGAGGTGATCGCTTGCAGGATAAGACGATTTTGGAGGCCCGCTACCGGGCAAATTTCCGGACGGTCTGGAATATTTGTCTGAGCTTTCTCAAAAACCCGGCGGACACGGAGGACGCGGTGCAGGAGAGCTTTCTCCGGCTGGCCCAGGAGACGAAGCCCTTTGCGAGCGAGGAGCACGTGAAGGCCTGGCTGATCCGCACGGCGAAAAACCTCTGCCGGGACGAGCTGCGCCGCCAACGGCGGCGGGAGCTGCCCCTGGAGGAGGCGCGGAACGCCGCCGCGGCGGTCCCGGAGATCGACGAGACCCTGGCCGCCCTGCGGGCGCTGCCGGAAAAATACCGGGCGGCGATCTACCTGTACTATTACGAGGGCCTGCCGGTGGAGCGGATCGCGAAGCTGCTGGACCGGCGCGAGAGCACCGTCCGCAGCGACCTCCGCCGGGGCCGTGAAGCCCTGAAAAAGCTGCTTGACGCGCCGAAATAGCGTCATTTCGCAAAATCGGGATTTGTCGGGATCTTTCTTTCGTAGGGGCCGATGCCCACATCGGCCCTACGACCGATACGGGATAGGGCCGATGTGGGCATCGGCCCCTACGGAGCGACTCTGTCGTCGATACCTCCCCTCATCCGGCGCTTCGCGCCACCTTCCCCCCAAGGGGAAGGCATCCCGACAAATCCAAACAGAAAGGAGTTCAACATGAAAAACGATAAGATCGTTGCGGCCTACGACAAGGCCGCGCCGGAGCCCGGGACCGAGGACCGGATCTGGGCCGGGGTAGCCCGGGCCGCGGAGCGGACGGAGGAACGAAAGGCAAAGCGGCACCCCGTCCTGCGCCGGGCCCTGCTGGCGGCGGCCTGCGTAGCCCTGCTGGCCTCGCTGGTCGTCGGAGGCTACGCAGCCTACGAGCGGTGGAAGCTGCCGGAGCCGGAACCCTATACGCTTGACCCGGAGCAGGGCAACGTCTCCGTTCACACGGAGCAGAGCTATCCGTTCTCCCAGACGGAGAGCAGCGCCGCGGAGTCCGCGGAGCCGGAGAAGCTCTCCGACGCCTGGTTCATCCAAAGGGGCCGGGAGATCCTCGCCAACGCCGGGATCACCGAGCTCTCCGACGGGGCCGTCACGGTCCGGCGGCAGAAGCATCTGTATTGGAACCGGGAGGAGGTTGAGGTCTACTATCCCGACGGAGAGGACGGGATCGAGGTCGTATTTGACGCTGAACGGGGGGTCTTCCTGGGGATGACCGGGATCCGCTGGGTCCTCTCCGACACGGCGGCCTGCCGGACCCAGGCGGAGGCCGACGCCCTGGCCCGGCGCTACTACGAGTCCCTGCCCGTGGAGCAGGGCTACGTGATGACGGGCTGCGAGAAGTACGACGAGCAGTTTTGGTCCTATGACTTCTGCCGGGAGGTGGAGCCCGGGCTGTATTCCTGGTATGAGTGTGTGCGGGTGACCATCAACCCCGTGTCCGGGACCCTGGAGGACTGCGTGGTCTTCTACGTGCCCCTGCTGGACGACCACCAGCCCGGGGACGTCCCGCTGACCGAGGAGGAGGCCCTGGAAGCTCTCCGGGCCCAGGGCTTCGACCTGGGCTCCGGCGAAGGCGTCAGCATCCGGAAGGTGGTGGCCCTGCCCAACTGGATGTTCACCGACCACGCCGGCGTCGATCTCCAGGCCCCTGACGTCAGCCGTCTGTGCTGGAAGCTGAGCATTGAGGAGAAGTACGACGAATTCACCACCAGCACCTACTTCCTGGTGGACTACTACACCGGCGAGCTCCTGGGCGGAGACACCACGGGCTGACGCCTGCTGCGCGGAAACGCGGCAATTTCCATTCTCGGAAATTGCCGCGTTTGCGTTACAGATTCGGATGTGGCGGGATGCCTTCCCTTTGGGGCGAAGGTGGCACGAAGCGCCGGATGAGGGAAGGTATCGACGACAGAGTGCTCCCACCAACGAGCAAATAACATGCAGCGCCCCTCATCCGTCATCCGGCTTCCGTGAGATGCCGGATGCCACCTTCCCCCGAGGGGGAAGGCTTTGCGGAGAGCCCCGCAAATACCCGTTTTGCCCTGCTTACGGAGCGCTTTGATACAGCTCCTCCAGCCGCTCCGGGGTGAGGGCGCCGGGGGCGTTGTAGATCACGGTCCCGGAGCGGTCCAGGACCACCGTGTGGGGCAGGACGTTGGAGGCGCCCAGCAGGGCGGTCAGGCTCCCCTCCCCGTCCAGGGCGAAGGGAAGGCTGTAATGGGCTTCCGCCAGCCAGGCCGGGACGTCCTCGGTGATCATGGGGCCGTGGATGGCCAGAACGCAGACGTCCGGGTGGGCGGCGGCGAAGGCCTCGAAGTGGGGCAACTCCCTGACGCAGGGGCCGCACCAGGTGGCCCAGAGGTTCAGGACCGTCACCTCCCCCCGGTGCTCCGAGAGGGTGAAGCTCCCCCCCTCCAGCGTTTCGACGGAGAAATCCGGCAGGGTCTGGCCCACGGCGTTCCCAAGGGCAGCAGCCTGGGTCTCAGCCGGGACAGGCGCGGCATCGACCCGATCAAGGAAGTTGACATAAACCAGCGTTCCCAGAAGAAGCGCCAGGGCAAGGGCCCAGGCGAGGGTCCGTTTCCGTTTTGCTTCTGCCTTGGGCGGGCGGCTGTTGGCCGCCCCTGCGACGGGGGCGTGAAGGACGATCTTCCCGGCCCGGAAGCGGATGGCGGCCTCGGGGCACCGGTCGATACACTTACCGCAGGCCACGCATTCTCGGTCTCCGACCCGGCGGATGTCCACGGGGCAGAGGGAGCGGCACACACCGCATTCCGTACAGCGCTCCGGGTCCAGCTTCACCCCCAGCAGGGCCAGGCGGGTCATCAGACCGTAGAGGGCGCCCAGGGGACAGAGGAAGCGGCAGAAGGCCCGGTACAGAAAGACGCAGGCGATCAGCACCAGGACCAGGACCAGGAGCTTCCAGTCGAAGAGCAGGCCCAGCCCGCTCCCCAGACTCTCCCGGTTGGCGGGGTGCAGCAGCAGGCCCAGGGCCCCCTCCAGGGTCCCGGCGGGGCAGACATACTTGCAGAAGGCCGGCAGGGGGAGGCGGCGGAAGGCGAAGTACAGGGGCAGCGCCAGCACCAGCAGGGTCAGCAGGCCGTATTTCACCCAGGTCAGGGCCCGGGTCAGGCGGCTCTTTTTCAGCTTCCCGGTGGGGAGCTTGTGGAGCAGCTCCTGGAGCAGGCCGAAGGGACAGACCCAGCCGCAGATCACCCGGCCCAGGGTCAGGCCGAAGAGCAGCAGGACCCCCACCGCGTAAAAGGCCGGCCGCCTGGCCGAGGCCGCCACCGCGTTTTGCAGGGCCCCCAGGGGGCAGGCCCCGATGGCGGCGGGGCAGGAGTAGCAGTTGAGGCCGGGAACGCAGAGGCCCTTGGTCCTGCCCCGGTAGAGCCCGCCCTCCCCGAAGCCTTTGAGATGGGCGTTGCAGAGCAGGGCGGCGTAGAGCTGGACCAGGCGGCGGGTGCCGGGCCGGTGGGCGGCCCACCATGTTTTCAGCTTATCCAAGGCCGATACACTCCGTACACAGATTTGCGGCTTTCACGAAGACGTCCCGCAGGCCGCCGTTCAGCACGCCCAGGACGATCAGGCCCAGGGCCAGGATCAGCAGCAGGCCCCGCAGGACCGTGATGCGGCGCGCCCTCCGGGGCGCCCTTGTTCCCGCCCGGCTCATCCCAGCTTGGTGACGGTGATGGCCATCTGATCTCCCTCGGCCTTCATGAACAGGGCGTCGGAGCCCGTGTAGTCATAGCCCTCGGGCACGGAGAGCAGCTGCACCCGATAGGCGTAGGGGTCCGCGTAGTAGCACACCCTGCCGGTCTCGTCCGAAACCATCGGGACGCAGCTCTCCTCGGTGCAGAAGTTGACGGCACAGCCGGGCACCGGAGCGCCGTTCTGGTCCAGGATCGTGACCTCGTAGCGCTTCTGGTTCGCGCCGGGCTCTCCGCTGTTGAGGTAGGTGTTGAACAGCTCTGTGAAGGCCTGCTCGGAGTCCTTGGCGCCGGTCTCCATCCAGAGCACGGTGCGGCTCCGGTCCACCAGCAGGCTGGTGGGGATGGCGCTGACGTTGAAGGTCCCGAGCAGGGCGTAGTCCCGGTCCTGAGCCAGGGGGAAGCTCAGCCTGTTCTCCTCCGCGTATTTCCGCAGCACCTCGGGGGTGTCGCGCTCCTCCACGGAGACGGCGACCACCGCCACCCGGTCCCGGTTGGCCTGATAGGCGGCCTCCAGGAAGGGGAACTCCTGCTGGCAGGGGCCGCACCAGGTGGCCCAGAGATTGATGAACACCAGCTCGTGGTCCTTCAGGACCTCGGAGAGGGTGAAGACGCCGCCGTCGGCGGTGTCCAAGGAGAAATCGGGCAGCACGGTGCCCACCTTGCCCTTGCCGCTCAGGGAGGACCAGTCGGCGGGGCCGGGGCCGTTGGGGGTCTCGCTCTGGGCGGGCTCCGTTTTGGACTCGGTGCTCCGGGGGGCGGCAGGCGTCGTTTCACAGGCGGCCAGCAGCAGGCTCAGGGCCAGCAGCAGGCAGAGGATCAGCTTCGTTGTTTTCATGGGAATTCCTCCGGATCTTCATGATGGATTGTCTATGACTGCATCAGCTTTTTGATGCGTTTGGAAAGGCGGTTTCCGCCCAGATCGTTCAGATCGATGACTTGAATATTCAGCTCGGCGGCGCGGCTGCGGGTCAGCTCTCCCACCTGCTCCGCGGTGACGATGGCGGCCCGGGCGATGCCCCCGCCGAAGCGGTCCCGCAGGATCGCCAGCTCGTTGAGGGCCTCGGACTTCGCCTCGCCGGTCTTGCAGCTGATGAACACGGGGGTGACGCCCCGGGTACACATCACGTCCAGCTCGTTGGACACCGCGTTGCGGCCCGCGCTCTCCTCCCAGTCTACCACGGCGCTGAGGCGAACGTCGTCGAAGATCCCCAGCTCCACGCAGCACTGATAGACGAAGAGCTCCAGCACGACGCCCACGTCCCGCAGCCAGCTTCGGATCTGCAGATCGCGGAAGCAAAAGCTGACGCCGTTCTCCCGGTCGATGCTGAGCTCCCGCAGAAAGCCGATGTTCCGCAGGGCCCGCAGGGCGTCCTCCGGCGCGTCGATGCGGGAGCCCCGCTCCCCCTTCACGTTGTAATCTCCCCGGACCGACAGGGGGGCGGGCCCCTCCCCCGTCCAGGCGGAGAGGCGCTGGATGTAGCCGACGAGCCGCACCCATTCCCGGCGATGCTTCAGATAGAGGCGGTAGAAGGGCTGGATATCCTCCATATAGTCCGCCAGGAGCTGGTTGTTCACCCGGCCCGGCCGCAGTTCGCCCCCCGCCATCCGGATGCAGTCCTCCACGGAGTAGATCACCTCACAGGGCAGGCCCGCGGCGAAGTCGGCGTTCTGGATCTCATAGAAGCGGTTTTTTTTGCGGCTGTAGGTGAAGGCCGGGATGGGGGTCTCCGCCCCCAGCATCCCCGCGGCGTAGAGCACGGCGTCGGTGCCGCCGGTGATGTCCATGGCGCAGTCGGGATAGCGCGCCACGATCTTCCGCAGGGTCTTGAGGATGGCGTCGGACCGGTACATGTCCGCCTTGACGAATTCCAGGCTGATCTCCTGACCCCGGTGGGCGAAGTAGCTCCGCAGCCGCCGGTGCAGGGCCCGGTCCGAGGCGATCCTGGCGGGGCAGACGTAGACCACCCGCTCCGGGCGGAAGACCTCCACCCCCAGCACATTCTCCAGGGGACGCTCGTCATAGAGCTCGATCAGGGTTTCCATGGAAGCACCTCGTCTCGTTCCGAATTCCGGGGGCGTTCAAAGCAGCAGGCCCAGCAGATAGAGGGCCGCCAGATGGGCCGGGTAGAAGCACTGATAACAGCGGTGCAGGAGCTTGTTTCGCCGGCCCGGCCTCCCGCCGTAGGAGGCCAGCACCGGGATCAGCAGCAGGAAGGGATAGAGATAATCGCCCATGGCGAAGAGGCGGGAGCAAACCGCCGCCGGACCGCCAAATCCGGCGCGGACCCAGCTGTAAAAGAGCAGATAGCCCACAATCAGACAGAGGCCGCCCAACAGCCGCCGCCCGAATTCCCGCTGCCCCCAGCGCTCCAGATAGAAATAACAGCCGAAGATCAGAAAGACGCCGGCGACGCCATAGTCCGTATGCAGGAAGCGGCCCAGGGCCCCCGCGAAGAGCAGCACCGCGAAGCGCGGCAGGGGCCGGTCCCGGAAGCACTCCGACAGCCAGAGACCGCCGAAGCCCAGAATCAGGGTGAGGATGACGCTCTGATGGGAGGCGTCGTCAAAGCGCTGGGTCAGCAGCTGATCGAAGAAGGGCTCGCTGCACACCGCCAGGGCCAGGAGCAGCAGCATGTGGCCGCAGAGCCGCTTCGGGTCCTTCCGCAGATGGCGGAAGCCCTCCGCCAGCAGGAAGCAGTAGATGGGAAAGGCAAAGCGGCCCAGGGTCCGCATCCAGTGATAGAGCTCAAAGCCGATGGACTGGTGTTGATAGAGGACAATGCCCAGATGATCCGTCAGCATCAAAACGGCCGCGGCAAGCTTCAGCAGAAAAACAGTCAAAGGGCATCCCTCCTTGCCTGTATCCTATCATATTTTTTGTCCGAATGCAACTGCGGAAACGAGAATTCCCCGGATTGACAAAGCTCCCCCCGCGCGATACAATAAGATCAAATCGCATCGCAAGGAGGGTCAACGATGGAATATCCGGGCACTTATCCCCAGCAGGGCGGCAATTCTCCCCGGCGGGCAGGCATACGGGGGCCGCGGCTGGCGGCGCTGCTGCTCTCCCTGGTCATGCTCGTCACCGGCGTACTGGGCGTTCTGCTCCAGGTCAACGCGGTGGAGCGCTTTCCGCTCTCGGAGCTCGCCTCCGGCTTCCCGGGGCAGGACAGCGGCACGGAGGCCCCGCCGGTCACGGAGAACGACAGCCCCGCCGCGGAGCCGGCGGATCACAGCGGAGAGGCCCTGGCGGCCTATCTGGAGCATCTGAGCCGGAACCGGGAAGGCATCGAGGGCTATTACTGGCAGAAGGGCGGCTCCCAATACGACGCGCAGAGCCCGGAGAAGACCCCAAAGCCCGTGGCCCTTCTGGACTGCTGGGGCGACAAGACCCCGGAGCTGATCTACGTGGCCGTGGATCCCACGGAGCGCTACGTCTACATGTCCCGGCTCTACATCCTGACCTGGGACGGGGCGCTGCGCACCCTCTGCGACGTGGCCTGGGACGTGCTGGCCGGCGGCGGCTTCTATTACGATCTGTTCCAGGTGGAGGGCAGCAAGGAGCTCTACGCCTACACCAGCTCCGGCGACGAGAGCTGGGACAAGACCTATCTCCACTTCGTCCCCCGGGGCGAGGGGCTGGAATGCACCCGGGAGCTGGGCTGGACCAGCTCGCCCAGCTACGAAAACGGGGAATACAGCCAGGTGATCCAATGCTGGCAGGGCCCGATCAACGCCCAGGAGGAGATCAGCGAGGAGCGCTACCAGCAGCTGCGCGCCGCGCTGCTGGACAAGCTCTCCGCCGTGGTGCTCTGCTCCCAGCGGGGAGACGAGGACCTGGAGGCCTTTCTGGCCGGGAACCCGGAGCTGGGCATGACCGTCTCCGACGCCCTCTTCTCCCTGCTGCGGCAGACCGCCCCCGCCGAGGGCGCCGCGGAGCTGGACCCGGACGCCCTGCCGGACAGTCTGATCCGCTTTTTGACCCAGTTCGTGGGCTGGTATCGGAGCGAGGACCCCTATTGCGCCTACGACGCCGAGAGCGCCGGCACGGACGGGACGAATCTGCTCAACAGCATCGTCAACAACGGCTCCTGCGTCCGCTTCTCCATCTACCCCGGCCAGGGGCAGACGGACTACTGGGGCGAGAACGACCCCAGGGGCTGGAGCGCGGGCCAGGGCAATCTGGGCTCCTACGCGGCCTATGACGCCGAGAGCGTGGACTGGATTGCCCGGAACATCTTCCACCTCTCCCCCGCCGCCCTGCTGGCCCAGATCGCCCAGGGCGAGGAGGCGCATCTCTTCTACCGCCAGAAGGCCGAGGACGGCAGGGAGTATTACTACCGGCCCATCGGCGGCGTGGGGGATCCCTTCCTGAAGCTGGTGCCCAGCGCCGCTTCCCTGGAGAAGGGCAGATACACGGTGGTCTACGACCTCTACTTCGACACGGACTTCTCCAGCCGCTACCCCTCCTCCAACGCGGAGTACGAGTACAGCGCCTGCGCGGTGCTGGGCTGGGAGGAGATCGACGGGAGCTTCTACTGGACCCTCTACAAGAACGGCGGCGAGCTGCCCCCGGAGCCGGAGCCGGAGCCCGCACCGGAGCTTTTCAGCCAGATCCCCGCCCGCTACCTGTTCTCCAGCGGCTTCGGCGGCTGGGGCACGCAGCTGGTGCTGAACGAGGACGGCAGCTTCCGGGGCCGCTTCACCGACGCCAACATGGGCG
>JAEEGL010122534.1_pt1 | contig 12196 bp, 13 predicted proteins | sample 9134231 | NCBI WGS metagenome assembly JAEEGL01 (sample SAMN16246548, study PRJNA631951) | gut metagenome | biome: gut microbiome; feature: rumen; material: fiber-attached | host: Bos | place: Iran: Karaj | collected 2018-10
CGACTTACATCCTGCGCAAGGAAAGCAAGCTCAGTCAATCGACGATCCAGAAGCTGAGAGAGGGAAAAGGGATCGCCTGGGAGAACCTTGAAAACCTCTGCGCTCTGTTGGATTGTCAGCCGGGGGACATCATCGAATACGCGAAGGACAGGGATGACTTTAAATTATTGACAGAAAAAGAATACATGTGGGCAAAAATGCTCGAAGAGGTGTTGAAGGACAATGACATCCCCTGTGTGACCGTTCCGGTTCTCGGCGCCGGGTTTACCTTGAAAACAGGAATGCAGGAACGCCTGAAGATCTTTGTTCCTTCTGAAAGCAAAGCGCGCGCCGAAGAACTGATGAAGGAGCTGTTTCCTGACGAATGATCGGGAACCGCCGCAAGAGGAAATGGCATGACCCGAAGATCATGCCATTTCTGAAAACTATAGTTCTTTCGAATGCCGCCCTTTCGGGCGGCGTTTTTGTCGCTTTACGACCAGTCGGCCTGGACCATCTCCGCGAAGTCGTCCCGGAAGATGGCGACGGTGTAGAGGACCGTGTCGTAAATGAGCGCGAGGGTAAAGAGCGCCATGGCGACGGTCTCCACCACATAGAAGGGCCACAGCGGGATGTAGAGCACCTCGGTCAGGTAGTTCTTCTCGATGCAGACGGCGGTCTGTGCCCAGGCGGCATAGGTCATGGCGCCGGCGGCGAGAACCGAGAGGATGCTCATGACGGTGAAGAGCACGAAGCGCAGCGCGCGGGGGAACTTGGCGATGACGATGGTCATGTTGATGTGGGTCTTCTTGCTCTGACCGTAGGCGAAGGAGGTGAAGACCGCGCACATCAGCAGCCGCTGCGTCAGCTCATAGGCGCCGAGAATGTGCTTGTTGGCGACATAGCCCATGATGACGTCGACGACGTTCAGCAGCATCATGGCGACGACGCAGACGAAACTGATCCACGCGATGCCCTTCGTGATCTGCCCGATCCGGGCGCTGAGACGCTTGATTTTTTCGATCCGCATTTCCGCTCACCTCACTTCATCAGGTTCGGCAGCACCAGCGCCACCTGCGGGAAGGCCGCGAGGAGCGCGATGCCGACGAAGATCGTGAGCATGAAGGGGAGCGCGCCCTTGTAGATCGTCGCCAGAGGCACGTCCTTCGCCACGCCGGAGATGATGAAGCAGTTCAGCCCCACCGGCGGGGAGATGGCGCCCAGCTCCATGCTCAGGATGATGTAGATCCCGAACCAGATCACGTCGAAGCCCAGCGCCTTGGCGATGGGCCAGAAGATGGGGACGGTCAGCATGATCATCGGCAGCTCGTCCATGATCATGCCGAGGAACAGGTACACCAGCGTCATCAGGGCGATGATGACGTATTTCGAGACGTTCAGACCACCGATGTAGGCGGCGAGCTTCATGGGGATCTGCGTGATGGTCAGGAACTTGCAGAACAGGCTCGCCCCGATGATGATAAGGAAGGTCATGGCAAAGGTCTGGATCGTCGTCCACATGGCGGCGCTGAACTTCGCCCAGAAGCTCTTCCAGCTCCAGTTGCTCTGGATGAACATGTTGACCACCATGATGACCAGCGCCAGGAACGCGCCGATGGCGGCGGACTGGTTGACGGAGAAGACGCCGCGGAACATGCCGCCCAGCACGACGCCGAAGAGGATGACGACGCCGATGAGTCCCTTCAGGGAGATCAGGCGCTCCTTCCAGGTGAACTTCTCCCCGCGCGGGGCGAGGGCGTGGTTGCGCAGGACCTGCAGGATGATGGTCGCCATGCACAGCAGCGCCATCATGATGCCGGGCAGGATGCCGGCGATGAAGAGCTTGCCGATGCTGCACTCCGCCATGATGCAGTAGATGATCATCGGGGTGCTGGGCGGGATCAGGATGCCCAGCGTGCCGCCCATGGCGATGGAGCCTGTGGCCAGGCGGTCGTCATAGCCGTATTTCCGCATCTCCGGGATGGAGATCGTACCCATGGTGGCGCAGGTGGCGGCACACGAGCCGCAGATCGCGCCGAAGCCGGCGCAGGCGGCCACGGTGGCGCAGGCGAGAGAGCCGGGCAGACGGTTGAGCCACTTGTTGGCGCAGTCGTACAGACCGCCCGAGAGCCCGGCGTGGTAGGCAAAGTTTCCCATGAGGATGAACAGCGGCACCACCATGAAGGAATAGTTGCTGGCCTGGGTGGCGGGGTCCGTGCGGAGCTGGGAGAGGGCGGCCGTGGGGTTCACCACCGCGGCGTAGCCGGCAAAGCCGACCAGCAGCAGCGCCAGACCGATGTTCATCCCGAGGAAGATGAACACCAGAAACACGACGATCCCCAGCACGCCGATCGTTACGCTTGTCATTGGATCATACCTTTCTAATCCGGATAGACGCTCTCACCGCAGAAACGGATCTGCGGTGAGAGCAAAATGCGCCGTGTGCGCGGGATCAGCCGCCGAACTGGGCGGCGAAGGCCTTGGCGTCGGCCAGATAGGCGCCGGCGTCGAAGCCGTCCTTGGAGTTGTTCTCGACCCAGCTCTGGGCGATCTGGTCGGCCGTAACCTGCATCTCGGCGATGCTGTCCGCGGGCAGCTCGACGAACTCGCCGCCGGCGGCCTTGATGACCTCGCGCTTGGCGACCACGTCGTCGGCGAAGGCCTTGGCGGCGCCGAGGGAGGCGTCCTTGCCGGAGATGCCGTCGATGGCGTCCTGATACTCCTTGGGCAGGCTGTCCCACTGGGCCTTGTTCATGATGAGGGCGAAGGGGCCGTCATACAGGGGGTAATCGGTGTAGTAATGGGTGATCTCCTGCAGGGAGAAGTTGCAGATGCCGGCAGGCTCGAAGATGTAGCCGTTGATGTTCTTCTTCTCGATGGCCTCGTACAGGTCGGGAGGCGGCATGGTGATCGGGGAGGCGCCCCAGGCGCTCAGCAGATCGGTGACGGCGCCGGCCGGGCAGCGGATGGTCATGCCCTTGAGGTCGTCGATGCCCTGGATGGGCTTCTCGGCGGAGCAGAGGATCATGCCCGGGTTGCCGTAGAGCATCAGGAGCTTGAAGTCGCCCCACTCGCCCTCGACCTGGCTGTACTTGTCGTGCAGCGCCCAGAGCACCTCGGTGCTGACGATGGGATCGCCGAAGCCCTGCATCGGGACGTTGATGACGTCGGAGAGCGGGAACTGGCCGGCATAGTACGAGGTGTAGAGCCAGCCGATGTCCACGGCGCCGGACTTCACGTTGTCGCCGATGTCCGTGGCGGCGGAGAGGGTGGCGTTGTCGTACAGGGTGATCTTCACGTGGTTGCCGGTGACCTCGGCGACCTTGTCGATCCAGGACTGGATGTAGACGGCGTTCGCGGTGGTCTTCGGGTCGTGCATGGACAGGGTGAACTCATAGACCTTGTCCTTGTCGCTCTGCTTGGCGCCGCCGCAGCCGTACAGGCCGACGCACAGCGCCAGCGCCAGCAGCAGCGTCACTGCTATGGTGATACCCTTTTTCATTTTGTGATACCTCCTGTTGTTTTCGCATTCGTTGGGATATGCTCCCCTCTATACTAAGACGGCGCGCGGGAAAAGTCAATCTCCAGACCGGATTCTGCATCGCGCGATCATAAATCTTTATGGTGGGACCGGACGAACCGTGCGATAGACGCCGGAAACGGTTTCTTTCGCGCGCAACAAAAAACACCTCATCCTGTCGGATGAAGTGTTTTTTCTTGTTGTATTTATCCGAGCTTGCACAGGCGGGGGAGGATCGAGGCGAGCCGGGCGCGGTGCTGCGATCGCCCCTCTCATGTCGTCTTCTTTTCCCCTGCGGTCTCCCACGCCCTGCTCTCCCTGAACAGGGCCAGGATCTCGCCGTCAAGCTGTCCGTCCTTCACCATCGATTCCAGGATGCCGACCGCCTTCTCCGGCGGCATGCCCTTCTTGTAGGGGCGGTCCTTCGCCGTCAGGGCGTCGAAGATGTCCAGGATCGTCAGCAGACGCACCTGGAACGGCAGCTCCGCCGCCGTCTTGCGGTTCGGGTAACCCGTGCCGTTCAGGTACTCGTGGTGGTCGCCCGCCCAGACGGGCACGTTGCGGTACTCGTGGCGGAACTCCATCTGGGAGAGCAGCCGCGCCGTCATGGTCACGTGGCTCTCCATCGTCTGCCGCTCCGCCGCGGTCAGCGTCCCCTTCCGCACCGAGAGCGCCGTCACCTCCGCGGGCTCCAGCCAGGGGCGGAGGACGCCGTCCTCGTCGGCGTAGGTCCGCTCCCCGAGCGCCGCGACGCCCGCCAGGAGCTCGTCGGGCAGGAAGCCGGCGCCGTTCACCTGCCGGATCAGCGCCTCGCCCTCGTCGAGCGCGCTCCGCTCCGCCGCGGCCGCCTCGGGCGTGAGCTCGCCCTTCGCCGCGCGCAGCGAGACGAGCAGCCGCATCGCGCGCCAGCGGGCCTCGATCCCCGGCTCCATCGCGCCGAGGCGCGTCGGCTTGTCCATCACCTCGAGCGGGATGACCAGCTTGCCGACGTCGTGCAGCCAGACGGACATCAGGAATTCCCGCGCCGCGTCGTCGTCCATGGCGTGCGAATCGCCGGCGGCGCGCAGCCAGTCGAGGAAGTTCGCGGCGTAAAAGGCCATGTTGCGCGTGTGGTTCGCGTTGTAGGGCGTGCGCGCGTCGATCGCCGTTGACATCACCTGGACGAAGGACTGCAGCAGGTCCGTGATCTCGCGGCTGTAGCGCAGGTTCGTCAGGCGCGTCGCCGCCTGGCAGGTCAGCGCGTAGATGATGCGGTTGCTCTCCTCCGGGAAGGCCGCCACCGCGCCGTCCTCGCCGATCGCGTTGATCAGCTGCAGGACGCCGATGACCTCCTCCCGGTCGTTCGTCATCGGCAGGACCAGCATCGACTGCGTGTGATAGCCGGTCATGGCGTCGTAGCGGCGCGGGCCGGTGAGGTCGAAGGGCAGGTCCGTGCGGTAGACGTCCGCGATGTTCACCGTCTTCTTTTCCAGCGCGCTCCAGGCGCAGACGTTCTCCCGCTGCAGCGGGACCGGCGGCAGATCGACGATCTCGCCGTGGCCGCCCTTGTCAATGCCCTGTGAGCGCGTCACCATCAGGTAGAAGCGCAGCGCGCCCTTCTCCAGCAGATACAGCGTCCCGCCGTCGCAGCCGGTGAGGTCCATCGCGACGTCCAGGATGGAGCGCAGCAGACTGTCGCTGTCCCGCTCCGTGGAAAGGCGGATGTTGAGCTCCAGGAGTTGCTCCGTGTTGAGTGTCTTCATAGCGCGATCTCCTCTCCCTGCCGCGCGGGGCGGCAGTCCGGGTATTCGGCGGCAATCCTCTCCCCGAGGGCGCGCAGCTCCGCGTCCGTGCGGTGCGGGAGGTAGTGCAGGAGGATCGTCTCCCCCGCGCCGGCGGACTTTCCGAGCGCCGCGGCCTGCGCCATGCTGCTGTGGCCCCAGCCCCGCTTTTCCGCCAGCTCCTCGCGCGTGAACTGCCCGTCGCAGATCAGCAGGTCGCAGCCGCGGGCGAACTCCGCCAGCCGCGCCGCGCTCTCCTCCGTCAGCTCCGCGTCCACCGCGTAGACGAGCGAGCGCACGCCGTCGCTGATGCGGAAGTGGGTGACGCCGCCGGGGTGGAAGCCCTCCATCACCCGGACGCGCAGCCCGCCGAGGGCAAAGTCGCCCGCGATGTCGTGGAAGACGGTCTGCGCGGGCAGCTCGCCGATCCGCAGCGGCCAGAGCGGCGGGGCGTAGAGGCGGTCGAGCTGCGCCCGGCAGCCGAGCCCGGCGCGCGGCGTCATGTAAAAGTCGATCCGGTTCTCCGGCGCGGTCAGCGCGGGCCAGATGCCGAGCCCGCAGAGATGGTCGAGGTGGGGGTGGCCGATCAGCACGTCCGCGCGGCGCGCGCCCTCCGGCAGCGGGAGGATCCCGGAGCCGGCGTCCAGATAGAGCACGGCGCCGCCTGCGCAGACGCGGACGCTCACGGTATCCCCGCCGAAGGCGGCGTACTGCCCGCCTGTGACCGTCGCGGACCCGCGCGTTCCGCCGATAGCGATCGTCCACCTTTCCGTCATATCCCACCGTCTCCTCTGCCTGTCCGGGGCGCGCGGCGCGGCCGATCCCGCGAAAGCGCAGATCCCCCCGATTTTTTGCTATCGTAACACAAGTCCCCCTGCAATTCAAGCCGTTTCCGGCGCATTCCGGGCGCGCGCGCCCTTTTTTTCGCCCGCGCGGGGCCTCGTCCGTCCGCCGCGGACGCGCGGGATTTCTTTCGTTTTTTTCTTAACTCGTGTGTTGACTTCACCCGTTATTTGGGGTAAACTTGTAAATAACAAATCGGGCCCTTCGGCCGCGCGCCGGACGGGAACAGCAGGTTTTTTCAGAACTTACATACTGTCAGAGGAGGAAAAAAGATGCATCAGATCGACTACAAGATCCCGCTCACGGGCAGCAAGCTGTTCGACATTGTCATGTACAACACCGCCAAGAAGCTGTGCACCGAGTACCCCGGACTTGAGTTCAAGTACGACACGAAGGAGATCACGATCTACGGCGAGCTCAACGATTACTGGTATCAGAAGTACCAGGAGGCCATGTTCTACAACCAGCAGAACAGCTGACGCGCGATCGGGCGGACGCCTTTAAAAACGGCGGCCGGCCCCTGCTCCGGAACGGAGTGGGGGCCGGTCGTCTTTTTTGTTCAGAGGTCGAGGCGCTCGAAGCGGCGGATCGAGCGGCGCTCCGTGAGCAGCGAGGCGAGCGGCCAGAGGACGGCGCCCGCGGCGAGCGGGATGAGCTGCACGGGGCGGAAGGTCGTCGCGTTCAGGCCCTCGAGGCCCGGGACGTGGTGCAGCGCCTCCGCCAGGCCGATCAGCAGGAGCGTCACGGCGCCGAAGACCAGGAACGGCACGCCGATCCTGACGGCGGTGCGGAAGAAGCCGCCGAGGAAGCAGACGTTGAAGACGCCGCAGACGAGCAGGAACCAGCCGAGGAAGGCCAGGTTCGCGTTCATCATGGCGTTGTTCACGTAGACCGGCGCCCCGGCCAGGGCGGTCATGCGCACCGCGGTGAAGACCGCCGCGAGGACGAAGCCGGCGAGCTCTACGCACGCCGCGAGGGCGAACTTCGCGCGCACGACGTCGCGCTTGCGCACCGGCAGCATCGCGGAATAGACGATGTCGTTGGCCTCCCGCGCGCTCTGCCAGCACTGGAAGAGGCCGAAGCAGACGAAAAACGCGCTCAGCAGGATCGGGTAGCCGGGGAGGAAGGCCATCAGCGTGAAGAGCAGAAAGAGCCAGGTGATGACGGGCGCGGTGAGGCCGAGCTCCTTTTTCAGCAGCGTTTTCACTGTGCCGCACCTCCCTTCTCGATGCGCAGCATGATGTCCTCCAGCGTGCCGCCGCCCTGCTGCCGGACGAACTCGTCCTTCGCGGCGGAGGCGACGATTTCTCCGGCGCGGATGTAGGTGACGGCGTCGGCGCAGCGGTCGAGATCCGAGGTGATGTGCGTGGAGAAGAGGATCGCAACGCCCTGCGCGGCGAGGTCACGGAACACGGTCAGCAGTTCGTCGCGTGAGACGGGGTCGAGACCGCTCGTCGGCTCGTCGAGCATCAGGAACTCCGCGCAGTGGCTCAGCGCGAGGGTGAGCGCGAACTTGACCTTCATGCCCTCGGAGAGCTCCTTCAGCTTCCTGCGCCCGTCGAGCGCGAAGAGCTCCATGCAGCGGCGGCACGCCGCCGCGTCCCAGTTCGGATAGAACGCCGCCGTCTGCCGCAGGATCACGTCGAGCGTCTTCATCGGGTAGTAGTTGACGCCGCCCGCAGCGAAGCCGATGCGGCGCTTGATCTCCATCTCGTGCTCCGCCCAGGACAGGCCGAAAAAGCGGACGTCGCCGCCGTCCGGGTGCACGAGGTTCAGCAGCGAGCGAAGCGTCGTCGTCTTGCCCGCGCCGTTGCGGCCGATGAAGCCCATGATCGTCCCCGGCGCGACCGAGAACGAGACGTCCCGCAGCCGGAACGCCGGATAGGTCTTGCTGAGACCACGGACCGTCAGTACGTCATCCATCCTGCTCCCCCCGAAACACCGTCTCCCGGATCGCCTCGAACGCGCCGCGCGGCGGGATCGCGATCCCGCGCTCCTCGTCGCCGAGCAGCAGCAGCGTGTCGCCCGGGCGGATGTGGAAGATCTCCCGCGCCTGCTTCGGGATCACGATCTGCCCCTTCTCCCCGACGGTCGCGGTCCAGGCGTATTTTCCCTTCGGTCTGTTCATTCGATCCCCTCCGATCGGTTGGTTTTGTTATACAAATCATACCATGCGGCGAAAAAAAAGTCAAGCGCGGCCCGCCGCCGGACAGAAAAACGCCCCTCCTTCTTCGGGAGGGGCGTCCGTCATCTCTCAGCGGATCACTTCTGGTAGAAGGTGCGGCCGTATTCTTCGTAGGCCTCCTGGACCCAGCGGTTCTTCTTGATGACCTCGGGGTCCTTGAGCGAGCCGAGGAAGTTGCCCATGAACATGTAGCCGCCGCCGGGGGCGTAGGTGTCCATCGTGCGCTTGATGGAGTCCTTGACCTCCTGCTCGGTGACGTCCGGGTCGGCCAGACGGTCGCGCGGGTCCCAGCAGCCCTCCAGGATCAGGCTGTTGCCGTAGCGCTTCTTGATGCCGACGAGGTCGTTGCAGGTCTGCGCCGGGTTCCAGGACACGACGCCGAGGTCGAACCAATCCTCGATGAACTCCTCGCAGTGGCCGCAGTTGTGCATGTCGACGCCCTTGCCGCGCTCCCGCGCGAGCGAGGTCTGCTGCAGATGGAAGGGCTTGATGAGCTCGCGGTAGAGCTCCAGGGAGATGAAGGGGCTGCGCCAGGTCGCCGTGTCGTCCACCAGGGCGAACATATCCGGCTGGTAGAGATCAACGGTCTTCGCGTTGACCTCGTAGATGAAGTTGCTGACGTACTCGAGCAGGGCCATGACTTCGTCCGGGTCCGTGAACATCGCGCACAGGCCCTCGTTGAAGCCCATGAACTCCATCAGGAGCTGGAAGACGCCGCCGTTGAGGTCGAACATGACGGCGGTCTCGTTGCGGTCGATGTGGCTGAGCTGCTCCTTCGCGTCGGCCTCAAAGTCGATCTCGGAGATGTCCGGCAGCTTGATCACATCGCGCCAGTCGCTGATGTCCTGGAGCTTGAACGCGCCGGGCGCCGGGAGCTTCGCGCCGCCGGCGCTCTCGGAGGGCACCTTCAGAACGCCCCAGCAGTCCTCGCAGGGCCCCGGGGTGATGCGGTCGATGCTGAACAGCGTCGGGCAGACCATCGCGGTCGGGACCTTCTCGCCGGGAAGTGCGTTGAACGAGTACTTCGGGATCCAGTCCGGCTGCTCGCCGCGCAGCAGCTTGAAATAGTTTTCTTTCTCTGTCATGAATCTTTCCCCCTTTGATCCGGAGGCGCCGCAGTCTCTCCGCAGCGCCGTTGAACCGGCGCAGATAATACTATCACATTCTCATCCCGATGGCAACTATGAAATCAGACCGTTTCGAAGCGCCGGCGCTGCGGTGTATTCGGGTATTTTGCCCGGTCCACCGGCGAGCAGAACATCGCGAGCGGGCGGGCGAAGAGCTTTTTCTCCCCGTAGCGCGGGCGGTAGATCATCAGCTTCTCGCCGCTCTCCGTGTGCTCCGCCGTGCCGACGACCTCGTAGCGGTAAAGCTCCGGCTCCGCCGCGCGCTCCTCCGGCGTCAGCAGGGTGCGCTTGAAGTGCTGCACCGTGTCGCCCGGCCGGAAGCCGCCCTCCGGCTCCGGCAGCTCCGCCGCGCCGGCCAGCACCACGTCGAGCGCGGCGAGGAGCTCCGCCTCCGTGCGGTAGGGGTGGAGGCGGAAGGCGGCGTCGCCGGTCAGCATGGCGGAGAGGCTGCAGCGCCCCTCGTCGTAGAAGACGTGCGCCGGCTTGCCGAGCTTTTCCGCGACGGCGAGCTCGTAGCCGACGCCGAGGGATGGCGTCGTGCACTCCGCGATGACGAGATCGCACGCACGAAGCCATGCCATGTCCTGGCGGTAGATCTCCTCATCCGTCATGCCGCGCTCCCCCGGCGGGACCGGCGCGGCGCTGCCGACATGCTCGGTCAGGACGCGGCAGGTGCGGCCGATACGGGCGATCAGGCGGGCGTAGAGCGCGGCGTCGGCGCGGCCGCCGCGCATGGAACCGGCGAAATAGACCCGGATCACGGCTTCCGCCCCGCGATCGCCGCCGCGGTGTCCAGCGCGATCTCCATCATCTGCGTGAAGGAGCTCCGGCGCTGCTCCGCCGTGAGGTCGGCCGAGTGGTCGTAGAGGTGGTCGGAGACCGTACAGATCGCGAGCGCGCGCTTCCCGAGGCGGGCGGCTGTCATGTAGAGCCCGGCGGCCTCCATCTCCACTGCGAGGACGCCCATCTTCCGCCACTGGTCCGGGCTGTCGCTGCCGTCGTCATAGAAATTGTCGCTGGAGAGCAGATTGCCGACGTGCGGCGCGATCCCCTTCGCCTCCGCGATCTCCGCGGCGGTGCGCAGGAGCGTGAAGTCCGCGATCGGCGCGAACGTGCCCATCAGGCCGAACTGGTGCGCGAAGTTGGAGTCCGTGCACGCGCCGGCGCCCAGCACGATGTCCATGACGCGGACGTCGTCCTGCAGCGCGCCGGCCGAGCCGATGCGGAGGATGTTCTCCACGCCGTACTCGCGGTAAAGCTCCCAGCTGTAGATGCCCATGGAGGGGATGCCCATGCCGGAGGCCATCACGGTCACCGGCACGCCCTTCCAGGCGCCGGTGTAGCCCTGGACGCCGCGGGCGTCGTTGACGAGCACGGGGTCCTCCAGATAGGTCTCCGCGATGAAGCGGCTGCGCTGCGGGTCGCCCGGCATCAGTACGGTCGGCGCGATCTCGCCCGGGCGGGCGGTGTTGTGCGGGGTTGGAACTGACATGGCGATGCCTCCTTGCTGATTTGGTCTCTTTGTCTGTTTCGTTTCGCGGGGGATTCTCATGCTGCGCGCGGGACGGGCGCACGGTGTGCGCCCCTACGGAGGGCGGGATATGGCATACATGGACGCGGGCGCGGTCAGAGGGCGAGGGGCGGGCGGCGGTCGAGGAGGACCTTGCCGAAGCAGCACAGCGCCTCGCCGGAGGAGGCGGAGATCGTCACGTCCGCGTCCGCGCGGGCGCGGTTCAGCGAGAGCAGATAGACGTTGCCGTAGTTGTCGCGGACGTACTGCTTGCACTTCATGTCGCCGCCGACGAAAAAGATCCCGACGTCGCCGTTCTCGATCGGCGCGCGCCGCACGAGCGCCACGCCGCCGCTGCGGAGCACCGGCTCCATGCTGTCGCCCTCGATCCGCACGGCGAAATCGGCCCGTGAGTCCGCCGGCACGGCGTAGTCCTCGTAGTCCTCCCCGAGCGCCGGGGAGGCGTAGCCCGCGGCGGCGGGCGTCAGGTAGAGCGGGATGATGCGCTCCTCCCCGCGCTCCGCCGCCCGCTCCCGGCGGACGCGCTCCAGCTCGCCGTCGATCACGCGCTCCGCCATCTCGCGCCCGTGCGCGTCGAGCGCGTGCCAGCGGCCGATCAGCGACCAGTCCTCCGCCGTCGGCGCGGCGGGCGCCGCGGTGGCGCCGCAGAAGGTCTCCACCGGAACGGCGAGCGCCGCGCAGATGCGCAGCAGCACATCAAAGTCGATCTTCATGTTGTCGCGCCGGATGATGCTGTAGAGCGTCTGCACCGGGACGCCGATGCGCCCGGCGAGCTCGCCGACGGGCATCTTTCTCTCCGCGAGGAGCTGCTTCAGCGTACTGCCGATCATAGGCCGTCCTCCCTTTGTCGTTCCGTCTTTTCGATAGCGCGAGCATATCACGAAATCTCATAACAGTCAAGTATATTTTATGCGATTTCATAATTTCCTCTTGACAAATTATGAAAATTCGTCTATTATCGGAATCACAATATGAAATTTCATAACAGTGAGCACAAGAACCGGCCGCCCGAAGAGGCGGCCGGATCAGCCTTCCGCGGCGCTTACAGCAGCTCCGCCTTCTTCTCGACGATCGCGAGCGCGGCCTGGCAGGACGGGCAGTCGCAGTACTCCTGTCCGGCGTCCTTCAGCGAGCGGACATGGGCGACGAAGCCCTTCTGTCCCTCCTCGCCGAAGACCTGCTTCGCGTGGTCGGACTGCGCGAACGCGAGCAGCATATCCGTGGAGATGATATCCTCCTCGAGCTCCTTCA
>JAEEGL010825724.1_pt1 | contig 12196 bp, 8 predicted proteins | sample 9134231 | NCBI WGS metagenome assembly JAEEGL01 (sample SAMN16246548, study PRJNA631951) | gut metagenome | biome: gut microbiome; feature: rumen; material: fiber-attached | host: Bos | place: Iran: Karaj | collected 2018-10
AAATTTAAAAATTTTAAAAAAATACTCATATAATTATTATAATTTTTTAATTATAAATATTTAATTTAATTATATTTAATTCTTATTTTAACTAATTTTCATTAATAAAATTTTATTCAAAAAAATTAATATTTAATAAATGCAAGTAAATGATGATGATATAAATATTTTAAATGAAAAATCTATTATTTTAACTTCAGATAAAAATAATGAATATAAATTAATATTATCTATTAATGAAAATGATATATTAAATATTACTGCAATTACAACAAAAAATATTCCATTAAAAAAATATTCTCTTTCCTGTTCTATGAACGAATTAAAGAATTATAGATTCTTTAAAATTTTTATAAATATGGAAGAAATATATAAAGAATTAGAAAATAAAATTCAAAATAGTATACTAATGGAAGAATCAAATTTAATCTATTTAGATATCCCTATAAGTTTAACTATTATTACAGATATATTATTTGAACTTAAAAAAGTAGAAAAATCAAAAGATGATATTATTGAAGAACTTAATATGAAATTAGATAAAGAAATAAATAATAGAAATAATTTAATTAAAGAAAAAGATATCAAAATCACAGAATTAGAAAATAAATTAAAAGAAATTGAGATTAATTTAAATAAAAATCAAAATGAACTTAAAGAAATTAAATTAATAAAAGAAAATAATGAAAAAAAAATTAAAAAAGTTTTTGATTTATTTGATATTTATAAAATAAATAAAGAAGATATAAATGAATTTATTAATTATGATAATATTATACAAATTGAATTAGAAATAACTGATAATAAAGAAATCCAAATTATAAATAATAATTTATTTAAAAATAATAATACAATTTTAATTATTAATAAGAAAAAAACTAATTTTAAAAATATAATCAAATTTGATAAAATTGGAAAATATAAAATTTATATATTAAATAATAGTAATTTAGAAAATTTAAACGAAATTTTTAAAGATTGTAAAAATATAAAAAAAATTAAATTTATAAAATTTAATGATAAAAATATTAAATCAATGAAATCCATTTTTTCTGGTTGTTCAAATTTAAAATCAGTTGATATATCTAAACTTAATACTAAAAATATTACAGATATAAGCTATATGTTTAAAGGTTGTTCATCATTAACATCAATTGATGTTTCTAATTTTAATACTGAAAATGTAATAGATATTCAATCAATGTTTGATGGTTGCAAATCATTAACATCAATTGATGTATCTAATTTTAATACTAAAAATATTAAATATATTAACCACATTTTTAATGGTTGTGTATCTTTAACATCAATTGATGTATCTAAATTTAATACTGAAAATGTTATTAATATGAAAGCAATGTTTGATAACTGTAAATGTTTAAATTCAATTGATGTATCTAAATTTAATACTAAAAATGTTAAATATATTAATAATATGTTTTATAATTGTGAATCTTTAACTTCAATTGATGTTTCTAATTTTAAAACTGATAATATTATAAATATGGAAGCAATGTTTAATAATTGTTCAAATTTAACTTCAATTAATATTTCTAATTTCAACACAAAAAATACAACAAATTTAGATTATATGTTTAAAGGTTGTTCATCATTAACATCAATTGATGTTTCTAATTTTAATACTGAAAATGTAATTAATATTCAATCAATGTTTGATGATTGTAAATCATTAAAATCTATTGATATATCTAATTTTAATACTAAAAATATTAAATATATTAATCATATGTTTTATGGTTGTGTATCTTTAACATCAATTGATGTATCTAAATTTAATACTGAAAATGTTATTAATATGAAAGCAATGTTTGGTAATTGTAAATCTTTAAAATCAATTGATGTATCTAAATTTAATACTAAAAATATTAAAGATTTAAGTTATATGTTTAAAGGTTGTTCTTCTTTAACTTCAATTGATATATCTAATTTTAATATTAAAAATACAACAAATTTAGAAGAAATGTTTGGTGAATGTAATTCATTAAATTCAATTAAAGTTTCAAAATTTAATATTGAAAAATTTAAAAAAATTATTGATTATACTAAATTAAAATTAAAAAGTGATAAATAAATGAAAAAAATAAAATTTTATTTATAAAAATAATATTTAAAGTTAATAAAAAAATAAAAATAGATATAATAATATTTATTATTAAATTAAAATTTTTAATACATTTAAATTAAAAAATATATTTTTTAATATTTTATTTATTCAAAAATTCATATAAAAATATTTTTTATAAATTTTAAATTTTCAATTAAAAAAATGTTAATTATCTTTTTACATTTTTAAATTAAATTATGTATAACTTTTTTATTTTTAAAAAAATTTTAATTTCAATAATTTTTATTAAAAATAATATATTAACTACTTTATTTTTAAAATTTTATAAAAATTTTATATATATTTTATAAATATTTTTAACTTTAAAAACACCATTTTTTATAATTTTAAATATTATTAATAAATTATAATATTATTTTAATATTAATATTATAAATATATAAAATTAAATGAATTTATCTTCATATTCATGTTATCTTTGTGAAAGAAATTTTCATAATGGAGAAATATTTAATTTATTTTTTTGTTCACTTTGTAATAATAAAACTTTATATTGTAATACTTGTAATTTAGCATTAAAAAAATTATTTAATTTTAAATATTTTAAATGTTTCAATTGTAATTGTTTAATAAAAACTACAATAATTGAAACAGGAGATGTTGAATCAAATGTTAATAATAATAATAATAATTTTATTGTAAAAAATAATCAAATATTTAATTCACCTTCTCCTAAAAGTATTAATTATTTAGGAACACCAAAATCATTTAATAGTAGTGATATTTTTTCAAATGTTAATAATATTAATAATTTAAATAATGATTTTAAAAGAAAATTAGATTTTGATATTTTAAATAGAAATTTAACATTAGATTCAACACAAAATTCAACATCAAATAATAATAATTTTAATTTATCAAACTTTAATAATAATTTAAATAATAATAATGATAATTTTTTAGAAAATAATAAAAATTATATTATTAATGTAAATAAAAGTAATTTTTATAATTCAGATAATAATAATAATAATATTCAAAGTTTTTTATTTCAGAATAATAATTTATTTAATAATACTTATCAAAAAAATAATTTTAATCCTTTTAATATAAATTTCAATAATAATAGCACAATTTAAATAGTTTTTATAAATTATTTAATTATTTTATATTTATCTAATTAATTTAATTTATAAACAAAAAAAAATTTTTTTATATTTTATTCATTTTATTTTTATTATTACTTTTTAATGATTTTCTAATATCTTTTTTATATTTTACATCATAAGTTGTAAATAAAAAAGGTTGTTTATATGCGATAGTTTTTTTAATTATATTAATTTCTTTTTTAATTCCTTCTTCTATAATTTCTTCTTCACTATCATTATCATCATCTATATTTGAATTTATAATTAATTTATTATAATTTTTTTCAAAACCAATATCTTTATCATTATATAAATTAAAATTATATATTTTATTTTTATAATAAAAATTAATAGAATTTTTAACACAAATTGTATTTTTTAATTTTAATGAAAAACATTTAAAATTTTTTTTTGAATTAAAATTTTCTTTAATATAATTAATATTTTTATTGTCTTTGTTAAATAAATCAAAAATTTTTGAATTATCTGTATGATATTTATTTGAAATATATTTTCTTTTTAATTCACTACATAATAATATTTTTTTTCTTTCATTATTAATATCATTAAATGATAAAAAAGGATGAATAAAAATTTTTTTTAAATATTCTTTATTATTTTCTTCATTTTCATTTTCTTCTGAAAAAGAATTTTCATTTGATGTTTTTTCACTTAAATTCATTTAAATTTAAATTTAATTTATTTAATTAAAATATAATAATAATAATTTATAACTTAATATTAATAAATAATAAATTACTTTTTATAAAAATTAATATCTGTTAAATTTAATTCTTTTTTATTTTCAATAGAAAGATCTAAATTATTATTTAAAATATATTTTTTTTTCTTTTTATATAAAATATTATTTTCTCTTTTTTCTGTTTTTATTTTTTTAATTTCTAATGGAATTGGATTTTTATAATAATTCAAATTTTTATAATTATTAATATTATTATTAACAATATTATTATCATTTAAATTAGATATGTTTTCATTAATTATATTAAAATTATTATTATTATTATTTAAAGATTTATAATTTTTAATTGCATTTGATATTTTATTATTTTCATAATCTTCAAAAGAAATTTTTTCTTTTTTATTTAAATTAATTTTATTAAAATCATATTTAAAAATAATTTCTTTTAAATTTTTTTCTAAATTATCATTTCTTTCTTTTTCTTTATTAAACTCTATTTCTAATTTATTAAATTTATCAAACAATTTTTTAATTACTTCATCTTTTTCATAATTTTGTTTTTCTAATTTTTTTATTCTATTTTCATAGCAATTAAATTTATTACTTAAATGTTCATTTAATTTTTCTCTTAAAATTTTTTCCCCACAATTTTTACATTTAACCGGATATTTTAAACAATTTAATTTTTCATGTTCATTTATTTTATATTTTTTCATTTTTTCATTACAATAAATGCAAGAAAAAATTTCATTTTTACATTTTTCAAAATGTTCATCAAAAATAATTTTTGGATAATTTTTCAAACAAAATTTACATTCAATATTTGATAAACCACATTCATATAAATGTGGAATAATACTATCTAAATAACCAATAAAATAACAATTTTTTGTATTACATTTATATTCACCTTTTTCACAAGAATTTATATGTTTAATAAAATTATCATAAATTAAAATTTCTTTACAATTTTTAAAATAAAAACATTTTAATTTAATTACATTAAATAAATCTTTTGTTGTTTGGTCTATTTCACAAGATTCAAAAAATTTACGACAAATTGGACATCTATTTTGATTATTATTAGTTTTGTTATTAAAATATGAATTTATACATTTTTTACAATATTTTTTTTTACAATTTTTACAACAAATTGGATCTAATAATATATTATAACATATTTCACATGTTATAAAATCTGATAAAGATATATTACTTGGATCTAATAAATCTAAAGGAATTCCACCATTCAATTCAATTGGAATGCGAGAATATAAATCAGGTAAATTTTGATTTTTTTTTAAATTCATATTTTTTAAATTATTTTTATTTTATGTTATATATATATATATATATATATTAATTTTAACTTATAATTTTAATTATTAAAAATAAATATTACATTTAATTAAATTATAAATTTTTACCTGAAGTGACTGAAATTGTGTCATCTATATTTTCTCTAAACCCACATAAATTTTTATAATATATAGAATATATTTTGTAATTATCTATTGGACCAGGAACTGTTTCATTATTTAGATTACATTTTAATTTATTTGTATCATTTTTAGTACAATTTAATTCAATTAAACTTATTTCCATTGAATTATCATGTAAAATAATTCCAGGCAATTCATTATCTTTTAAATATGTATCAAATATAAAATCAATATGATGCTCTTCTTGAATTGAATAATTTATAACTTGAGATCCAGTTATTTTAGGTTTTAAAGGACTATAATCATCGTTTTTATGACCTATTTCAAAATACATTGATAATAATTCAATAGTAAAATCATATTTTTCCCCTTCAAATTCTACAGAAAATTTTTTTTCATCATCATATTTTTCCATAATGTAATTTATATTTTCATCTAAATCAAATTTATCTATTAATTCACATATAATATAAGAAGCCATTGTTTCAGTAGGTCCAATAATTGAACAAGTGAAAGTTAAATTATTTGCATAGAAATTATATTCAGGAATCATTGTAAAATTAAATGCATCAAATATTTCTATATATTCTGGAACAAATTGATCACTTATATCAAGGTATATACTAAATGGTTTTTTTAAATCTTTGCAATAACGATTATCATCTGTATATATTTCTTTTACATATAATGTTATATTTGTTCCTAAATTTAATTTCTTTTTTATGTATAATATTGAGAAAATTGATATTAAAAAGAGGATAAATTTATAATCAATCATTTTATTTGAATATAAAAATAATTTTTTATATTTATATGAAGATAAATATAATTAATTTTTTACATAATTTAATATATTTTATTATATAATTTTATTTTTAATTTTATTTTCATAATAAAAAATAAAATTTTATTTATTAATATTTAATTTGAAAAATTGTTTAATTATATTTCTATTTATAATAGAATATTTTATTGAAATTAATAATTTATTTTTTATATAATTTTTCTTAAAATATTAAAAAAAAAATAAATTTTTTAAAATTATTTAATTCAAAATCACAAATAAAACAATTTTTTAATTATAATTTATTATAAAATATTTAATAAAATAAAAAATAAATTTAATTTATTTCTTTTTCTTTTTAACTTTAACAATATTTTCATAACTTAAATAAACATTTTTAGGTTGATTTTGCATTTCAATTAATTCTTTTAATTTTACGGGTTGTTCTTCTTCTTCATCATAATAAAAATTATCTTCATCATCATAACCAAATTCTAAATTATGTTTTTTCTTTTTATTTTCTTTTTCAGTTTCTTCCACAATACCTGAAAGGTACCATTCTTCTTTAATTTCATCAAATTCTAATAATTGTTCAATTTTTTTATAATATTTTTTAGGAATAATATTATCAATAATTTGTTGGTCATATGAAATAATTTTTTCTAATTCTTTTTTTTCTTCATAGAATTTATTTGAATTTTCATCAAATTCTTTTTGAATATATTCTTGTTCTTGCATAATTTTTTCATATTCGAGTTTTAATTTATTAAAAAGATCTTTTTTAACTTCAATTTCTTGATCTTGATTAATGAAATTTTTTTCTATTTCTTTTATATTTTCTTCATTTTCAATAATTTCTTTTTGATATTGTTTAAGTTTTTTTTCTCTTTCTTTCAATTCTTTTTTTTCCATTTCAATAATCTTTTCATTTTCTTTAGCCTTTTCTTCATTTTCCTCTCCTAAAATAAATTTCGTAGACAACTTTTCAATTTTTTCCAATAATTTTTGTTTAATTTCCATTTGTTTTTCAGCTTCTTTATCTTTATTTTGTAAATCTTCATATAACTTAAGTTTAGTTTCTTCAACTTTGTCTTTTCCTTTTTGAATCTCCTCAATTTTTTTATTAAACTTAATTTTTTCTTTTTCTTTATCCTCTCCAAATTGTTTCTTCAACTTCTGAATTTTTTCCAATATATCACTAGTAACATTATTATCCCCCGAAAGCATATCTAAATTAATTTCACCACCACTCGCAGCAGCTAAAGCCTCTTTTAATCTATTCAATTCTTCTTGATATTTTCTAATCATCGCATCTTTTGGATCTTCATTAATTTTCGGGGCATTTTTTATATTTTTCGCACGATCTGCATAACGCAAAGTTGTCATCGTTTCTTCATAATTATAATCTGCTGGTCCAATGTTCGCAATCATTACAGTTTTTGAATTACCTCCTAAAGAATCCATTAATAATTTAGTAAGCTTTGAATCTCTATATGGTATATGTTGTTTTTTGTTACTTACTAAAGCACATATGACCATACCTAAAGCAGTTAAAGATAAGTTGATATGTATAGTTTCTTTTTGTAATCCTTCCGCCCCATTTATTTCTTTTATTTTACTTGTACGTTCCGAACCAGCTAAATCTACTAAATTTAATTTACCTTTTTTAATATGGTCACCACCCTTCTCATCTTTTGTACTGTTTTCAACTATTATAGTAAATATACAATGCGATCGAGAACTACGTTCATTCATATTATGTCCTTTAATTACTTTTAGTTCTCTTCCACGTAACATAAGTTCTGTCATATCTTTTGGATTTTTTACTACCCAACTACTCAAATCTTCTACGTAAAATCCAGTTTCAGGATCTTCTCTTATATCTAATTTTTGTTGATGGTTTTTAGCTAATAGGTCTCTTACTTCTTCGTTATATAATTCTAAATAACTACATCGAATTAAAAAATTGGTGTTATATGAACCTTTTATTAAACTAAATAAGTAATCAAATGAACGTGGAATAATTCCTTTGTTAATATCTGTTTCAAAATCACCTTCCATTGTGAATGTTTTTCCTGTTCCTGTTTGACCATAGGCGAATATTGTTCCGTTGTAACCTTCATATACACTTTGTACTATTGGTTGGGCTGTTTCTTGAAATACGACGTCTTGTTTTGAGGTTGGACCATATACTTTGTCGTAAAAGAAATTACGTTGAGGTTGATTTTGAAGACTTACTAAAACTTCTCCTCTTTCACTGTCTACTTGAACACAATTTTGATACCCCTCTTTTTTTTCTTTTTCGTTCATTGGACGACATCTTACTGAGACTTTTATGTTTTCTGATTTTTTTGACATATTATTTTATTTGTTTGTTTTTTTATTGGGAAATATTTATTTTTTTATTTAAAGTTTAAATTATATTAAATTATAAATATAATTATAAATTTGTTTTTATTTTTAATTTAAAATTGTAAAATTTAATAAAAAGGAAAAAAAATATAAAAATAAAAAATAAATTTTATATTATTTACACATAGAAAAAAATTAAATTTTAATATAAAAAAATATATCAATATTTTTTATCTCAAAAACATTATTAATATTAAATATATTAAATAATAAAATTAATTATCACATATTATAAATGTAATAATTTTTGAATAATTATTTAAATAAAAAAATTGTAAATATAATAAATAAATGGAAATTCCCGTTATAGGAATTGATTTTGGAACATCTTATTCAAAAATGGGTTATTTTGACATTAATTTAAATAACTTCGTATTAATTCCCGATGAATTTAATCAATTATCAATGCCATCATTAATTTCATTTAATGAAAATGAAAAAAACGAAATTGTTGGAAGAAACGAAAAAGAAAAATTAAATAACAATGAAACATTATTAAATAATAATTTCATTCGAAATGTAAAATTATTTTTAGGTCTTTCAAAAAAAGAATTATTATCAATAAAAAATAATAAATTAGATTTTTTTTGTGATTTTATAGAAGAAGATTTTAATGATAAAATAAAAATTCCGTTAATAATAAACAAAGAAAATAATTTAAAAGAAAATTCAAAAAAATTTAAAAAATTTTATTATTTTGAACAATTATGTGCAATGATATTAAAAAAATTAAAAAAAAACGCTGAAAAATATTTAAAAATTGAAAATATTTTTAATATTGTAATTTCAATTCCAACTTATTTTAAACAATCTCAAATTGAAGCATTAAAACATGCAGCTTTTCTTGCGAATTTAAATGTAATTGAATTTATTGATGAACTTTCAGCTTGTTTTTTAATAGAAAATAGAAATTATGAAAATAAAAAAAATATTTTAGTTTTTAAATTAGGAGGAGGAATTTTTGAATTAATTTTAATTAATTTATTCAAAGAAGAAAATCAACAAAATTTTAATATTTTAGCTTCAAATAAAATTGATATTAATTTTTCAGGTGTTGAATTTGATAAAAAAATAACATTCGAAATTTTTAATAAAATTCATTCAAATTTTGATTCAAATATTGAAAAATTTATTTATTATTTTAGTTTTTATTCTAAAGAAGAATTTTCAAAACAAAATGAAATTTTTATTAATAATAAAAATATTCAAAATTTAAATATAAAAATTACAAAAAATGAATTTGATAAAATTTGTGAAGATTTTAATTTAAAATTGAAAGAAAATATTGAAAAAATTTTAAAAGATGCGAAATTAAATAAAAATGAAATTGATGATGTTTTATTAATTGGTGGAATAGCAAAAATTAAAAAAATTCAAGAAATGATTAAAAATTATTTTAATTTAGAAAAATTAAATATTTTAGATGAATTTTCAATTACAAAAGGAATTGCTTTAAAATCTTTTTTAATAAATAGAAATATTTCTAAATTTATAAAAACAGATAATTTTTTAAATCAAATTCATTTTAATTTGGGAATAAATTTAAATGATGATGAAATGGATGTTTTTATTAAAAAAAATGATTTTGTTCCTATTAAAAAAAGTAAAATTTATATTATTGAAAATAATGAGATTTTTTATATATTTATTTATGAAGGAAAAAATAATTTAATAAAAAATTCTAATTGTTTAGGTTCAATTTCTATGAATGTTTCTAATAAATCAAATGAAAAAAATAAAATAAAAGTTACATTTGAAATAAATGAAAATTTAATTTTAAAAATTACTATTGAAGATCAAAATGATTTAGATAATAAATCAATTATTATTTTTCAAAATGAAAGATTATATTCAAAAATTAATTATGAACAAGAAGAAAATAATTATTCAATGGAAAATAAAATAGTTGAAGATGAATATTTTATTAATTATAAAAAAGAAATTTTAAATAATTTAGAAATTATTAATGATGAAACTAAAATTTATAAAGAAAAATTCGATGAATTTAAAAATTTATTATTAAATATTGAATGTTTTATTGAAACTTTTGAATTAAATAATATTAATAATAATTTATTATTATTGGAAAAATATATTTTTTATTTAAAAATTCTATTTAAAAAATATTCAGAATTTTTCTTAATTTTTAATAATTTAATAAATAATAAAATTATAGAAGATTTAAAAATAAAAATTAAAAATTTTTTAGAAATTCTAATTGAAAATAAAAATGTAAATTATTATGATTTAATAAATGATTTGAAAAATTTTCCAATTATTTATAAATTTTGTTTAATTTTTATTATAAAATCAAAAGTAATAAATGCAAATTATTTAATAAATAACAAAGAAAAAAATAAAGCAATTAAATTAATAAAAGAAATTTTAGATGAAATAAAATATTTTGAAATAAAAAATTATTTAAAAGAATATGATAATAAATATTCTGAAAATAATATAAATAACATAAAATCACTAAAATTATATTTAAAAAAGGAATTTAATAAAATTTGAATATATAAATTTTATATAAATAAATTTTTAATTTCTTAAAAATAATAATAATTTTATATTATAAATATTCAACAAAAATAAAATAATAAATATAATAAAAATATATTTTTACATTCATTAAATATATTTAAAATTCGGATCAAAATTACCTTTTTCTCTCGTATAACTATTAACATCAACAATAGAACAAGGTATATGATATTGTCCTGGTCCTGGAGAAACTTTATTATTATTATAATAGTTATTACCTAATTCAGCAGAAAAACCAGGTCCAAAAGAATATTTAGGTCCTGTTTTTATATTTTTTTTATCTACATCATAACTTCCTGGACCAGGCATATTATTATTATTTTTATTTAATCCTTCTTCTCTCCCTGAATTTCCAATTTTCCAAGAAGGATAATTTTTTAAATTAATATAATTAATATTATATTGTCCTGGACCAGGATAATCGAAAAAATATGCATATCTATTTTGACCATAATAATTATTTTTTCTAGGAGAATAAACCTTATATTTTTTTGATATATCATATTGTCCTGGACCGGGATAATTTATATTATTTGATAAATCACCCCTTTTTGCTGAACCAAAACTATATGAAGGAGATTTAGGACGTATATAATTATATGAAGAAGAAACATTTAGTATTTTTGGAGAGGTATCATTTTTTAATGGACTTTTATCTCTTTCTGAAGAACATATTTTCCAGGATGGTTGATTTCTTTTTAATGTGTCTATTTTATATTGACCTGGTCCTGGAGTGTATAATGAATCATTTTTTTCCATTTCACATTTTCCTGAATGAGGAAATTCATATGCTGGAACATGAGAAAAATTCATTTATTTTTAGTTTTTTATTATATAATAATTATTTTAAATTAATTTATGCAATTTTATAATAAATATTATAATATTAATTAATAATAATTGTTGTTTATTATATTTCAAAAATTTAATATATATTAAAAGTTAAAATAAATAAAATTATAAAAATAATGATTTTAATATTATTAAATTTATATGATTTTTCTTATATTTTTAAAATAAAAAATCAAATATATAATATTGAAAAAAAAAAAAAAAAAAAAAAAAAAAAAAAAAAAA
>JAEEGL011303865.1_pt1 | contig 12196 bp, 10 predicted proteins | sample 9134231 | NCBI WGS metagenome assembly JAEEGL01 (sample SAMN16246548, study PRJNA631951) | gut metagenome | biome: gut microbiome; feature: rumen; material: fiber-attached | host: Bos | place: Iran: Karaj | collected 2018-10
CGAGTCCAGGATGCTTGCGGAGTTCGGGGACTTTGCGTTCCGCCTCGGGAGCGTCCATGACCGCTACGAGGACATCGTTTACGGGAAGAAGGTGAGGGAGATGGGGAAAGCCTGGTCGAACGAGTGCCTCGCCGGCTGCTCCGACTGCGCCATGAGGCCCTGGTGCGGCGCGGATCCGGTGAGGAACCACACCATGCAGGGCGACATGTACGGCTTCCGCCCCTCATCCTTTGTCTGCAGCAAGAACCGGGCAGTTATCGGGTACCTCCTCTCGCTCATTGCGGAGCGCTATGACGAGGTGATGCCGGTATTCAGGAGCTGGCTCAGATGATGAAGGAAAGGTTTGAGGCGGAGTCCAACAGCAACGTGCTCTTCGTTACGGCGCAGTGCAGCAACAGGTGCATCATGTGCTGCGAGCCGCCGAAGACGGAGAACGATCTTGAGTTCTGCCTAAGGCGCAATGTCCGCCTCATTGAGACGGCGCCAAAGGACACCCGCGAGGTCTGCGTTACGGGCGGCGAGCCAACCATAAGCCGCGGGATGTTCCTTGAGCTCATCCGGAAAATCAGCTCCTCGCTCCCGGAGACCTCCATCCATGTCCTGAGCAACGGGCGGAGCTTCAAGGACGCTGACTTCACGAGGAGTACAGCCGAGGCAGGCGGCGGGAGGCTCATCATGGGCATCCCCCTCCACTCGGACTTCTATGGCGACCATGACTTCATCGCCGGGGCAAAAGGCGCCTGGCGGGACACCATGTGGGGGCTCTACAGCCTGCAGGAGAACGGCATCCCCATCGAGCTCCGCATCGTAATCAACAGGCAGAACTGCAGGCGGCTCCGGAGGATGGCGGACTTCATCTACAAAACCCTTCCCTTTGTGAGCTGGGTTGCGCTCATGGCGATGGAGGACACCGGCTGGGCCCGGAAAAACCATGATCTCGTCTGGGCGGAGCCCCAAGACTTTATGGAGGAGCTCTGCGGCGCCGCGGACATCCTTGATGGCTTCGGGATAGGCACCGCGTTCTACAACATCCCGCTCTGCCTCATCCCTGAGAATTACCGCCGCTTCGCCTCAAAGAGCATCTCAGACTGGAAGACGAGGTTCACTGACGCCTGCTCAGGCTGCTCCATGAAGGACGGCTGCTGCGGCCTCTTCGCCACCTCAAAGGCGGAGTTCCGGGGCATCAGGGCGCTCTGAGGCTGGGCTTCCCTCCGGAAATCCCCGGATCCTGCCATGGCGCGGCCCGCTATGTCGTCTTTGCGTATCCATGAGGATTGACTCGCATCAGCCGCCGGGCTACCATCAGCTGCCAGTGGCTCACATCCCTGCCGCGCGCCACGGCTCACGACGCGCTGTGAGAACAGTGTTCCACGTGGAACCTTTATCAGCTCTCATCTGACGGACTGCGCCCGGGAGGCGCCATTCTTTGGAGGATGCCATGAAAGCAAAAACCGCGCTCCTTATTCTTGCTCTTGTTCCTGCGCTTTCTTACGCGGGCGGCAGCTGCTCGAAGGACGCCAAGGGCGACATCAACTGCAGCTACGATGACGGCTCAAGGTCAACCACCTGGCGCGACGCCGCCGGGCGGGATCAGACCATCATCACTGACCGGGACGGGAATACCCGTACCATGAGCTGCTCGACCGACGCCATCGGCAGGTACAACTGCAGGTAGAGGACTTACGCCGGGAATCCTTGGTGAGACTGCCCGGCAGGGGGATGTACATCATGAGAAGGATTATTCCGCTCCTTCTGCTCTCCGCCCTTTGGGGAGGCGCGGCAGAGGCGGAGAACATCACGCTCTATGACATGGACGGAGAGGCCGCGGCGTACATCGACACCGAAGACCGCAATACCATCTATCTCTGGAGCGGGGAGCCCGCCGCGTACGTCCTGAAGCGGGGCAGCATCCCGGAGATTTTCGGCTTCAACGGGCGCCACCTCGGCTGGCTTGAGAAGGGGATAGTGCGCGATCATGAGGGGCTCATGGCGGGCTTCACCAAAGGATCGCTCATGAGGCACACCGGGCAGGAGCACTACCGGCCGCCCAGGCGGCAGAAGCCCTTCCGTGCGCAGCCGGAGTTTTCCCCGCGGCGCCCGTTCTACCGGAACGGCATATCAGAGCTGCCCCTCGCCTCCTTCCTCATGCAGGGCAGGGATTAGGCCCGTTCAGACTTACCGGATCCGATAAGCTGAAAAGGCATGGAGCCGGCGTAAAGTTCTCTCGTCCCCATCCGCCGCTTTCCTGCGGCGCCGGGCACGCCCTGCCTCTCCCCTGGTTTCTGCATCCTTTGGGCTTACGCCTTCACCTCAGGATCCCGGGAGAGTTTCATCCAAAAGGCTCCGGCAGTGTAAAATCTGAGCAGACAGCAGCTCCGGAGGATAACGGAGCTCACGGCAGGGGGAATATATGGGGAATTCAGGGACATCAGGCAGCGCGTCGTATACCATCCGCGGGCATTCGCTGGTCTTCCGCGGGGATACGAATGAGTACCAGGCAGACGGCGTTAAGGTCCCGTCAGTTGAGGAGCTCCTCCGGAGGCACTCAGAGCTCCGCGGGCTTGACGACGGCGCTGCAGTTTCCGCTGATGAAAAGAAGAGGGCAGAGAATGCCGCCGCCCTCCGCGAGGAGATAGGGCGCTATGAGAAGGAGGGCGCAGAAGGGAGCTCCGGGGAGTTCCGGAACTACCTCTCCCTGAAGAAAAGCCGCGGGATAAAAGCTGAGTCAGCCATGCTCCCGGTCCTCATATTCGATGAGGCGGGAAAGCCTGCCTGTGCGGGCATGGTTGATCTCTCTGGGACAGTGAATGGCGTGCCGGCCCTCATCGGCATCAGCCTCGCCGAGAGAATGTCGCAGGGCAGGGCGGCGCTGCAGCTCAACCTCTGCCGGTTAGGGCTCATGCAGAGCTACGGGAAAGCCTGCGATAAGCTTTTTGTCATGAGGCTTCTTCATGGCTCAGCAGAGCTTTCCGAGGTCCCGGTACTTGAGGAGGCCGCCTATGCCCTCCTCAGGGAGTGCCTGCCGTCATTCCGGGCAGAATCTCCCGTAAAGCCTCAGGATTCGGGGAGCGGGGCGGATCCGGCTGCTTCAGGGACGCCTCCCCATGGCGCTGGCGGCTGGCAGGAGGCGCCCGAGCAGGCTCCAGAGGAGAAGGCGGCGCCGGCTCCGGAGCCTGCGGCGGGGCAGAGCGGCACAGAGAACGCTGAGACTGCGGAGCCGGCAGAGACCGCTGAGCCCACTGAACGTGAGGCTGAGTGTAAGAGGAAGGCGGAGCGCCTCAGGGACGTCAGCTGGTTCTGGTGGTTTTTCCCGGTCCTCATCCTCCACCTCCTGATCCTGATGCTTTTTTCCGGAGCCGTCATCGGCTGGTGGGCGGCGCTCTATCTGATCCTTACCTTTACGGCAGGGTGCCTTATTGCCTGGCCGGTCATAGCGTCATCGCCTGTCACCGAGGCAGCCGGCAATTCGCTCTTCCTCGGAGTCGTCGCGATCATCCTGAAGGGGGCAGCCTGGGGAGGAAGCTTATTTTTCGGCGGAATGGGGGACTGGGTGGGCAGCATCTGCGATTTCGCGAGCGGCACCGGCGCCTTTCTCGCCCTTGCGGGGATAGTGTTCGGCATCACCACGCGCGGCACGTCAGCAATCAATGAGGACAGGAACGGCCTCGTTGCCTCGGGCATTGCCTACCTGCTCTGCACTCCATCCTCGGTTTCCTTTCTGTCCGGCCTTGCCGGAGGCTGATGGGCGGGGCAGGAAGGCGGCTTCCAGCTATTGCCCCTGACGCTCATCCCCTGAATTCAGCCTCGCGGAAGGTGTCCGAGCCCCCGGCCAGGCAGTCTTATGCGCAGCGGGCGAAGCACTGAGGAAGATTCCCGGATGAGGCCCATAATGCGCATATTGCGGGTATCATCTGAAAGCGGCAGCGAGCAGCCGATCCTTAAAATTTACCCCGGAGAAATGCCATGAGGAAGCTTCCCAAAGGAACACAAAGCTTCAATGCAGTCAGAAGCATGGATATGGCGTACGTCGACAAGACTGACATCATGTACAGAATGATAAAGAGCTGCCGGCTGTGCTTCATCGCGCGCCCTCCATGCTTCGGGAAGAGCCTTCTCCTTAACGCCCTTGAAAGCCTGTTCTCAAAAGGCACGGAGATGTTCAGTGGGCTTGCCATCGAGAAGCTCTGGACCGGGAAGACCTTTAAGGTGCTGCATCTGGACTTCTCCGGCATCGACAGCAGCTAAGCTGAGTCCTTTGAGCGGGCGGCCGTCTCCAAACTGCTGCTTGTGGCTCACCATGCCGGCATCATTGACAGGGAAAAGCCGGAATACAGCAGATGCGGAACCATCGCAGACCTTTTCCGGGAAATGGCTGTCCGCGCAGAAGAACAGTCCATGGTCCTCCTCATCGATGAGTACGACTCACCCCTCAGGCACAGCCTGCAGGACAGGGAGGCATTTGAGGCGGTAAGCGCTCACCTCCGCGCCTTCTATTCCGTGGTCAGGCAGTACGAAGGCAGGTTCCGCTTCATCTTCGTAACCGGCATCATGCGCTTTTCCAACCAGATATTCGGCTATGGGCAGAGCATTTCCGATATCGGCTCAGACCCGGAATACGGCGCGCTCCTCGGCTTTACCGAGGAGGAGATAAGGGAGTGTTTCGGGGAGGAGCTCCGGGAAAGGACAGCGTCTCTTTTCCATAAGAGCCCTGGTGATGTCACTCATGAGGAGACAGACCGGGTGGTGGAGTGTCTCCGGAGGCACTGCGGCGGATACTGCTTTGACGATGAATGCTCCGTGCGTCTTTTCGAGCCACGCTCATCGCTTCAGTTCCTCTCCCCATGCGGCGGGGAAGCATTCTCTGACTGCTGGTTCATGGAAGGCGGAGGCAGGACCAATCTCCCAGAGAGCATGAGCAGGATTCTTGCGGATGCGGCCCTTAACGGCGGCAAAGCCCCGTCCGTCCCGTGGATGGACTATGCGGTGAGCCCTGATTTTGATAACACGGAGTGCGCCGTTTCGATGCTCACGCAGCGGGGATATTTCAGCATCAGGGAAGCAGACAGCATGCATCTCTTCCCTGGGTTTCAGAACCTTGAGCAGCTGCGCGTCGGGGCCTGTCTCCTGACAAAAAGGCTGAAGGCATCAGGCGGAGCGTCAGAAGAGGATGTTTACCGCCTGAACTGGATCGATGACACGCCTGAAAAAGAGGATATCACGGCAGAGGGCATTTCTGAATACCTCAGCCTCATCTATAAGGTCCTCTGCAGAGGAGAGAAAATTGGGACAGAGGAGGAGGCCTGCCGCATGCCGGTCCTTAACCTTCAGGGATCAGGCTATGATGCCGGCACTTTCAAATCAGGTGCAGGCACCTGCGGTGGGATCACGGTTGACTTCATAGAAAGGCGCGTCGTTATCGCTCTGAGGTGCATGCAGGAGGGAGAGTCAGCAGAGGCAAAGCTTCAGGAGGCTGCTGAGCTCGCAAAAAACGAAACCGTCAGCTGCCCTGCCGTAAAGGAGAGACGCTTCGCCATGGTCTTCTCTGTTCCGGAGCAGAAGATTGTGCTTGCCGCTGAGGTGAAGGGCTGTCTGAGCAGCAGTTCCAAATGAAACTGACTTTGCGGAAAATCAGGTCTTACGAGATGGACAGCGCTACTGCGTGCTGGGTCTCAACACTGCCTGATGAAAGAATCATATCATCAGTGTCAGGAGCCGGGATGGTCAACAGTTTCACAAAGACTCGCGGAGTCCTGGCATAAAGAGCGGATTCAGAGTTTTTACCAAAAAGGTGCGGCAGCTGTTAGACTATTGGATGTAAAAACTTACTGGAGATAAATGCCATGAAGATGCTTCCTACAGGAACCCAAAGCTTCAATGTAATCAGAAGCAGTGATATGGTTTACGTTGACAAGACTGCCTCCATTTATCAGATGATCAAAAGCGGCAGACAGTTTTTTATCTCCCGTCCGCGCAGATTCGGCAAGAGCCTCCTGGTGTCAACTCTCGAAAGCCTGTTCTCCAAAGGCACGGAGATGTTCAAAGGGCTCGCAATTGAGAAAGTATGGACTGACAAGACTTACAAGGTAATACACCTAGACTTTTCCGGAGTGATGGCCCGCACAGAGGATGAGTTTAACGAAAGCGCCAAAAATATGATCTTTGCTCTGACAGAAGGCATCATAGACAGGGAAAAGCCAGAATACAGCAAATGCAAAACCATTGCTGAACTATTTCGGGAAATAGCTGTTCGTGCCGAAGACTTGTCACTTGTCCTCCTGATAGATGAATATGACGCTCCTCTCAATTTCAATCTACAGAATAAGGAAGTGTTTTCTGCAATAAACCTTCAGATTCGTTCCTTTTATACTGTCATCAAGCAGTTTGAAGGCAAATTTCGCTTTATATTTGTCACCGGTGTGTCACGCTTTAATAAAGTTGCGTTGTTCAGTGCCGGCAGCAGCATAGCTGATATAACATATGGATCTGAATTTAGCAGTATGTTCGGATATACAGAAGATGAGATCAAAACTTATTTTGGAGATCATCTAAGGGCTGCTGCGGCATCAATCTTCAATGTCAGTTACGATGAAGTAACTGATATACAGATCAGCCAGATTATGGATGAGCTGAGGAGGCATTACGATGGGTACTGCTTCGATAAAAAGGCATCAACCCATGTCTATCAGCCATGGTCTGTGCTTCAGTTTCTGTCTACTAACGATGATCACGAGTTCTCTGACTATTGGTTTCAGGACAGCGGTGTCAGCACGCTGGTTAGCAATTTCATTCAGCTGATTGGAGGTGTAACCGTAGACGACAGAAACATACATTCCACGGACTGGAAAAAATTTGAAATCAACACAGACTTGAGCAGCCCGTCTAACCGTCTGGCAGTACTCACTCAGTGCGGATATTTCACAATAAAGAAATCAATTGCCGGATCTGTCTTTGTTGGTCTACCTAACCTTGAGCTTCTGCATGCATGGGCATATCTCCTGACTGACACTATGATGCATTCTGTAAACGCATCAGGGGATGACATCAACCGCATGAGAGTACTCAAAGGCTCACTGTCATCACAAGATGTTTCAGCGAATGCCCTTTCTGATCTGTTCAACAGCATCTATAAGGTCCTGAACAGCAGCAACAGGATAGATACCGAATATGATGCCTGCGACATTCCGATGCTTTATTGCCTTGGTTCCGGCTATGATGTCCGGACTGAAGTGCCGGAGAAAGGCGGACGGGCTGATCTCACCTTTGAGTTTACTGATCGCAGGATGGTGATTGAGATGAAGTGCGCCCGTGATGGAGAGGATGCCGGAAAGAAGCTTGATGAGGCGAAGGCGCAGATTGAGAGCCGCGACTACGGAAAGTATGCACCTCTCAAAAAGCTCAGGCGCTTTGCCATGGTCTTCTCTGTTCCGGAGCAGAAGATCGTGCTTGCCGCTGAGGTGAAGGACGGAGAGCTATAAAGGCTTTGCCATGAAACCTGTTCTGCCGGCGGGGTTCAGCTGCAGCTCGCGAAAAATCAGAATGGGAGGATTTCTGTGAAGAAGATTCTTTACCTTACGGACCTGTGCTACCAGGCGAAGGGGCGGGAGTATTTCCGGGAAGATCTCTATATCACGGGAGTGCTCAAAGACCATTTCGATATCGCGATTTGCCATATCAAAAACGCGGAGGCCTATGAGGATCAGGCAGACCTTATCGTGTTCCGCAACACCGGATCCGTGATTGGCTACCGGGATACATATGACTGCTTCGTGAGGAGGGTTCATGAAAAGGGCCTGAACACCTACAATACCTTTGACGGGAAGGCTGACATGCGCGGCAAGCAGTATCTGGTGGATCTCTCAGCAGAGGGCTTTCCCGTGACGCCGACAGTGGACAGGATTGAGAACATCGCGCGCCTCGGGGAGTGCGCCCGCTATGTCATCAAGCCCAAGGACGGCGCCGACTCCATCGGGCTCGAGTTCCTCACGAAGGAGGAGCTCCTCTCAAGGAACCTTTCCTCTGGTGAGATGCTCATTCAGCCCGCCGTTGACTTCCTCTACGAGGTGTCCTTTTACTACGTCAACGACCGTATGGTCTACGCGATGTACGCCCCGGACAAAGGGAAGAGATGGGCCCTCCGGAAATACGAGCCGACTCCTCTGGACAAAGCCTTCGCGGACTCCTTTGTCAGATGGAACACCATCCGCCGCGGCATACAGCGCGTTGACGCCTGCAGGACCCACGACGGGAAACTGCTCCTTGTGGAGCTCGAAGACCTCAACCCGTTCCTCTCAGTCCTCGATTTGGATGAGGAGACCAGGGCTGAGTTCATGGAGGAGTTCATCGCAGCGCTCAGGGGCAGCATGTAGGGAGTCCTCCGTCTGCTGGCTTCTTTCGTGATCTCTGTTCCCTGCCGGCGCCATGATCGTGGGCAAAGCGGCGCTCTTTGGTTACAATCAGAAGGCCTGCGGAGCATTTTCCGCGGGCTCCTGTTTGTGAGGCTGCAGTTGAACGAGAAGATCCCGGTATTTGCCAGAGTGTGCGCGGGGCTCCTTATTGGAGCCGCCTGCGCAGGGTATTTCGTCTATGCCCAGTTCTTCGCGGAGAAGCCCTGGGTCCTCACGGTCTTCCACGTGAACTCCTTCTCCTCCCGCCTTGAGCCCTCCCGCGAGGCGCTTACGGCAGGCGGCGTGAACATCACCGCTGAGACGGGCGGCGCCGCCATCCTGAAGTCCGAGCTTGACTCCCTCGGCGCCTACAGCGGGAGGAAGCCGGCCATCCTCCTCTCGACCGGCATGCCCTATGACACGCTCTCCCCGTTCTACGGCTCATACCACGGCGAGGCGGAGGCCGCTGCCTATAACAGCATCTGCTTTGACGCGCTGCTGCCCGGGCGTGAGGCCTATGAGGAGGGCTCCGGCTTTGCGGACTTTGCCTCGCGCCTCGGCGTCTCCGGGAAATGCGCTCCCTCTGTGCTCTCGGGCGACACGTCAGGCGACTCCATGCCCATGTCCGCCGTACGCTATAAAGCCTTTGAGAAAAACGGCCGGAAGATTGGCGTCATCGCGCTTCACGCGGATGGGAAAGCCTCCGGAAAGGGAGAACCGGTCCCGGCTGATGAGCTCTCCGCGGTGAGCCGCACAGCGGAGACGCTCCGGAAGAAGGGCATAGGAGTCATCATCATCGCATCTGACGGAGACCTTGCCGCGGCGAAACAGGCGGCGAGGAAGATCAGGGAGGCTGACGCGGTCGTAAGCTCCGGGGACACCATCCTCGGGAATGACTTCCGCGACCTCGGGCTTCCTTCAGAGGGCCCCTATCCGCTCACTGTCCGCCGCGCCGACGGCTCAATGGCCTGCGTCTCGCTTGCCGGGCGCAGCGCTGAGATCCTCGGGGAGCTCAGGCTGAGGCTCGACAGCGACGGCAATGTCCTCTCCTGCGGCGGCTCGCCGCACCTCATGCTGAACGGCAGCATCATGGTGGAGGACAGCGGCGACAAAAATGATGAGGTGAGGAGGGCTGTCGCCCGCCACATCTACGCGGATCTCCTGAAGCCCGACAGGGCGCTTTCGGAGACGGTCGCGAAGTACTCCTCCTCCATCCCCGGGAACAGGAGCGAGAGAATCACCGAGTCGCGCGGCCTCTACTGCTCGATGGGCGACAGGTCGCTCCGCTGCCTTAAGAGCAGCGCCGATCCGACAGCCTCGGGGCTCGGCACGCTCCTCGGGAAGGCGATGCTGAAGGCCGTTCCGGAGGCTGACATAGCGCTTTTGAACGGCGGGGCGCTTCACCGCTCAATGTACGCAGGCCCGGTTACGGCCGGCATGCTGCAGGACATGATCCCGGAGGATGACACACTGGTGCTCATGGACCTCTCCGGCGCGGAGCTCGTGGGCTCCCTCAGGGCCCTTTACGCCGGCATCAAGGAGGGGTACCCGGCGAGCGCGCAGTCGCTTGCCTGCGGGAGCGGGATAAGGTTCTCTGTCGGAAACGGACTCACTCTCGGGAACTTCGAGGTGAGCACGGGCGGAGCCTGGCATCCTGTGAGGCCGGAGGCTTCCTACCGCGTCGTTACGCTCCTCTCCCTCGCACGGGGGCAGCATGGCTGGGGGCCTCTGGTTCGTGGGAGGAAGGCCCGCGACACCGGGATAATGGCCCGCCTTGCCTTCCGGAAATTCCTGGAGGGGGAGAAGATCACGCCTCAGGTGGAGACCCGGGAGATGGTCATGCAGCCTGAGCGCGGCGGGAAGTAAAGGTTCTCCCGTATCACATTTCAGGCAGGCTTCCGCCTGTTTTTTTGCCCGCTCGCGCGGCTTTTCAGGATAAGATAAGACATGCAGGCGCCTCGTGTGCTGCCGGCACTGCCGTTTTCAGTTGGAGGGAGCATGAACATCAGATCGTCAGCCGCCTGGCGCTACCTTGCCTATCTCATCCACCGCATCATCGATGATGACATCAAGGTCCACGCGAGCCACCTCGCCTACACCACGCTGCTCTCGCTCATACCGGTAGTCACGGTGTTCTTCTCGACCCTTTCCATCTCCCCTGCGCTCAGCGGCTCGAAGGGCGCGGTGCAGAGCTTCATCTTCAGGAACTTCGCGCCTGACTCAGGGCTCTCCAAGGTCATCGAGAAGTCGGTGATGGAGTTCTCGAACAACGCCTCGAACGTTACCATCATCGGGCTTCTCTCGCTCCTTGTGGTCGTGCTGCTCCTCGTATCCGGAATCGACCAGTCAATCAACAAGATCTGGAAGTGCAAGGTGAAGAGGCCCATAATGACCTCGTTCATGGTCTACTGGACGACCATCACCCTGGGCCCCATCCTCATCGGCTGCAGCTTCGCCGTAACCTCCTACATCTTCTCGCTCAACTTCGTCAACCACTTCGGCATGCTGAGCAGCATCAAGCAGCTGGTGCTTAAGTTCCTGCCGCTCATCTTCTCCTTCATCGGGCTCTCGCTCCTCTTCCTCACGGTGCCGAGGCGCAAGGTCAGGATCACGTTCGGCCTCATCGGCGGCCTGTTCTCCGCAGTCCTTCTTGAAATCGTCAAGATGGGCTTCTCCTACTACCTGATGTTCGCCTCCTACGAGAAGATTTACGGGGCAATCGCCGCGATCCCCGTGCTCCTCATCTGGATCTACACCTGCTGGTTCGTCGTGATCCTGGGAGTGGAGTTCCAGGCGAGCCTCCAGGAGTTCTGGGAGGCCGAGAAGGCCAAGGGGAAGGGCGACACCTCCGCCGCGGACAGGATTGCGGCCGAGGTCGCGGAGAAAGGGGAGATTTCGGAGGATGAGGCCCTCGAGCAGGAGATAAAGGAGAGGGCCGAGGCAGCAGTTGAGAAAATCTGCGGGCATGATGCCGGAAAAGACAGCGCCACGGAGGAGAACGCCTGTAAAAAGGCTCCTGACGGGCAGAACTCAGATGCTTCTCTGGCAGAAGACGGTAAGGCGACTGACGGCAGCACTGTGTCGGAATGTCCCTCAGCGGACAAAGGAAAAGAGAGCTGAAGGCTGTGCTCTGCCGATACGTGTTCCCGGAACAGTGCCTTTGCTTTGGCAGATTTTATCGTCTGATTGCGGCCATCCGCCATTCTAAAGATGACTGATTCCCTGCATGAGCCATGCTAACTCATAGCCCTGACTCATGCAGGATCTGCTGATACGGAAAAGACCGTATTGTTTTTCACATGTTTCGTGTGAGGCAGGGAAATAGAATCAGCCGTCATCCTGTCACTTCTGACCGCAATGGAGTAGCAAGCCTTATGCAGGAAGAGACGAACAGTCAGTATAGGAGCCAGACATCTGTAACCCTCCTTGCACAAAAAGGACGCGAGCAGGGATTCCTCACCTTCAACCAGATCGCAGACGCGCTCCCGAGTTCCATTGACCCCGAGCAGCTCGGCGACATAGTCCAGCTGATGGAGAGCATCGGCATCAGGGTCTGCGAGGACTCCGAGGTCGAGGACGAGCAGCTGCTCTATGACACCGGGGTGGTCGCAAGCTCCAACACCACCGAGGAAATCCAGCAGGTCGTGCCCGAGAGCGGACACACCACCGATCCCGTCAGGATGTACATGCGCGAGATGGGCACAGTCCCCCTTCTCAACAGAAGCGAGGAGATCGACATCGCTAAGCGCATCGAGGAAGGGATCTACATGGTCCAGAGCTCGGTCGCCGGATATCCTCAGGCAATTTCCTAC
>JAEEGL011423659.1_pt1 | contig 12196 bp, 11 predicted proteins | sample 9134231 | NCBI WGS metagenome assembly JAEEGL01 (sample SAMN16246548, study PRJNA631951) | gut metagenome | biome: gut microbiome; feature: rumen; material: fiber-attached | host: Bos | place: Iran: Karaj | collected 2018-10
CTCTGCTCGATCCTCGTCTCGCACTACAAGGGCTGGCCCGTGGCGCCGTCGGCGTCGGCCATCGCGCTTTCGGTCGCCGTTGCCGCCGCCATCGGCGTCGGCTTCGGCTTCTACCCCGCCTGGCGCGCCAGCCGCCTCAACCCCATCGACGCGCTGCGCTACGAGTGACGCCGTCGCCCGACCTGTCCCTCTATTCCTCCATCGCCATCCGCAGACCGTTGAGGTCCTGGAACGTCCAGGTGGGCCTGTGCGGCGAGACCGCCGCATCCGCCGCCGAAGTCTCCCCTGAAAGCACCAGCGCCGTCGCGATGCCCGCCTCGGCGCCGAGCGCAATGTCGGTGTAGAGTCTGTCCCCTACCATGCAGAGTCTGTCCCTTGGTACGCCGTACTTGTCCACGATGGCGTCGACGATCCCCGCGTGGGGCTTGCCGACCACCTCGTCCGGCTCGCGGCCGGTGGACGCCTTCACGTAGGCGATGACGGCGCCGATGTCCGGGATGAACCCGCCGTCCACCGGGCAGTTGAAGTCGGGGTGCGTGGCGATGTAGGGACGCCCCTCGCGCACGAGGTCGCACAGCCGCGTCATCTTCGCGTAGTCGAACGCCTGGTCGAAGCCCAGCACCACGACATCCGGATTGCGCTCGACCAGCCGGAACCCCGCCTCCCGGAACTCGCGCTCCAGCGTCGGCATCCCGAACACCGCCACGGACGCGCCGGGCCGCGTCGCGCGCAGCCGCAGCGTCGTCGCCTCGCCCGAAGTGAACACCTCGTCCGGCTGCGCGTCGATGCCCAGACGCGCGAGCTTGGCGACATAGGCCATGCGGTCCTTCGAGGAGTTGTTGGTCAGGAAGAGGTAGCGCTTGCCCCGGGCGCGCACGGCCTCCAGAAAGGGCTTCGTGCAGGCGAACAGGCGGTCGCCGAGGTAGATGGTGCCGTCCATGTCGAGGAGAAACAAATCCACGGACGCGACCGAACGGGCCGGCGCCGCAGGGCAGGGGAGGGAGGATGTTGCAGACATGGGCGAGAGTCTAGCCCTCCCCCCGCCTTCTGTAAAGGGGCAGCAATTCTCATTTTGAAGGCTTTGGGATCTTTCGTGGCGAAAGGGGCGGGGTGGGGCAAGCCCTCCGGGCGAGCCGAATCGTTGGGAAAACGTCTTTTCGGCTCGGCGGGACGCCTCGCCCTACCCGCCCTAGGTTGCCACTTTCTCCCACCAAAAGCCAAAATGAGAATTGCTGATAAAGGGGGCTTGGTGAAAGGGAATGTCCGAAATCTTTGCGCAAAATATTTACTTGTTGAACATTTCGGATAAATGAATTATGAATAAATTTATCATCCAAAGACTTCGGTGGCGCATAGGCGCCGCTCTGTCGCGGTGAAAATCTCCCTTGCCCTGTTGAGCGAAATTTCGTACCATGACGGGCAGCGGCGGAAACCCGCCAGATAACACGAAAGAAACAGCCATGTCCTACGATTTCACCGGCACTGTCAAGGCCATCAAGCCCGTCCAGACGTTCCCCTCCGGTTTCGCCAAGCGCGAGGCCGTCATCTTCTCCGATGGCGACCGCTTCCCCCAGAATGTCGTCTTCGAGTTCGTCCGGGAGCGCATGAGCCTTCTCGACAACGTCAACGAGGGCGACCGCGTCACCGTCTCCTTCGACCTGCGGAGCAACGAGTCCAAGCAGCAGCCGGGCCGCTACTTCCTCAGTCTCAACGCCTGGAAGCTCGTGAAGGCCGACGATGCGGCCGCCGCCTCGGCCCCCGTCTCCGACGGCGCCCCCGAGCCGACGCCCGTGGCCCCCGTCGACACGGATGTCGGCGACATGCCCTTCTAGCCCTACATGCCGGACGTCCCCGCTCCCAAGACCCTACGGGAAGTCCTCTCCGCCGGCGAACGCTACCTCGCGGCCTACTCCGTGCAGGAGCCCCGCGCCGGCCTGGAGCATCTGGCCGCGCGCCTCTACCACTGCGGCCGTCTCGACCTCCACGCGCGCCTCGACCAGGTCGTCCCGGAACCCTATCTGGAAGCCCTCCGCCGCGGCCTGAAGCGCCTCGCCACCGGGGAGCCCGTCCAGCACATCCTCGGCCGCTGGGACTTCCACGGGCACACCTTCAAGACCGACCGCCGCGCCCTGATCCCGCGTCCCGAGACGGAGCTGCTCGTCGATCTCGTCCTTGGCGACCGCGATCTCTGGAGCCGCCCCAACCCCCGCGTCCTCGACCTCGGCACCGGCACCGGCTGCATCGCCCTCTCCCTCGCCCTGGAACGTCCGCAGGGCCGCTACCTCGCCACCGACATCAGCGAGGAGGCCATCGCCCTCGCCCGCGAGAACGCCGCCCTGCTCGCCGCGCCCGACGCCGTGCGCTTCCTCGTCTGCGGAGACCTCTCCGACATCCTTGAGCCGGAGTCCGTCGACGCCATCGTCTCCAATCCCCCCTACATTCCCAGCGCCGCCGTCGACAAGCTCGACCGCTCGGTCATCGGGTTCGAGCCCCGCCTCGCCCTCGACGGCGGGCCCGACGGCATGGACGTCCTCAACGCCGTCGCCGAAGAGGCCGCCATGCTTCTCTCCGACGGCGGAAAGCTCTTCCTCGAAGTCGACGCCGAGTCCGGCCAGGCCCCGAAGATCGCGTCCATTCTCGCCGATCTCGGCTTCCACGCCCCCGCCATTCACCGCGACTACGCAGGCCGCGAACGATTCGTCTCCGCCACCCTCGCCGCTGGAGTCTAGGCAGGGAAGAGGTGAGAGGGAAGAGGGTATAGGTTTTCCTTCCCGCCGCAACCTCCGCCGCAACCTCCGCCCCTACTTCTCGCCTCTCACCTCTCACCTCTCACCTCTCACCTCTCACCTTTTACCTCTTCCCTCTTCCCTCCCATGCCCTACCTCTGGATGATCCTCCTCACCTTCGTCCCTGCGCTGGAACTGCGCGCCTCGATCCCGTACGGCATCTTCGGCACGGATGTCACGTGGCCCCTGGTGTTCGTCCTCTGCGTCGCGGCGAACATCGTGGTCGGCTGGATCGTCTTCTGGCTCATGGGCCCCGTCTTCCAGCTCTTCCGGCACTGGCGCTGGTTCGATACGCGCGTCTGGCCCTGGCTGGAGCGCCGCCAGGAGAAGCTCCGCCCCTACGTCGAGAAGTACGGCGAATGGGGCGTCGCGCTCTTCATCGGCGTCCCGCTGCCCGGCACCGGCGTCTTCACCGGCGCCTTCGGCGCGTACCTCCTGCGCCTCAACCCCCGCAAGTTCTCCGTCGCCAACATCGCCGGCGTCCTGCTCGCCGGCACCGCCGTCACCGCGCTCTGCCTCCTCATCCAGACCGGGTTCATCGGCGAAGACAGCCTTCTCGCCAAGGTCTTCCTCAAGAAGGCGCCCGTTCCGGCGGCGGTCGAGGTCCCGCAGGGCGAATGACGCCGCGGCCCGTTTCTGCTATACTGGTCCCATGCAGCGCGTTCTCCCCCTTGTCACCCTTCTTCTTCTGACGGCTCTGGCCCCCGCCATCGCCCCCGCCCAGGGCAGTGCCGTCTCCGGCCGGCACATCGTCGACGGCGTCGCCGCCGAAGTGAACGGCGAGCCCGTCACCGTCCGCGACGTCATGGAGAAGATGGAGCAGTCCGCCGCCGGCCTCAACATCGAATCCCTGGAGGACCAGGACATCCAGCGCCTCTACGCCCAGTCCCTGGAGGAATGCGTCCGCTCCCAGCTCGTCCTCCAGGAATACGCCGCCAGCGACATGCGCATTCCGGACTGGGTCTTCGAGAAGCGCATCGCCGAGATCGTCGAAAGCAACTTCGGCGGCGACCGACAGAAGCTCGTCGACGAGCTTGCCCGCATGAAAAAGACCTACACGGAATGGCGCGAGGAGATCAAGGACGCGCTGGTGCTCACGGCCATGCGCATGAACTTCGTCGACAAGGGCGTCATCGTCGGCCCCGCGAAGATCCTCGACTACTACCGCGCCCACGAGGCCGAGTTCACCCGGCCCGCGGGCACGCACCTGATGCTGATCCAGCTCAAGCTGCGGGAGGGCGAGACCCCCGAGGCGTTCGAGAACCGCGTCGCGACCCTCCGCAAGCGCCTGGATTCGGAGCCGTTCGCGAAAATCGCCCGCTTCTTCTCCGTGGACGCCTCCGCCCCGCGCGGCGGCGACTGGGGCTGGATCCAGCCCGACTCCCTCCGCAAGGAGCTCGCCACCGCCCTGGAGACCCTGTCCGTCGGCGAGACGAGCGATCCCATCGCCACCCCCGCCGGCATGTACATCCTCCGCAAGGAGGGTGTCCGCGAAAGCGGCCTCCAGCCGATCGACGCCGTCCGCGACGAAATCGCCGCGACCCTCCGCCGCGAGGAATCCGAGCGCCTCTACCGGGAGTGGACGGACTCGCTGCGCGCCAAGGCCCAGGTGCGCATTCTCCGTCCCACGATGTAGCGCTCCCGGAAGCCCGCCATGCCGAACCTCACCGCCCCGTCGGAAATCCAGGCGATTCTCGCCGCGCGGGGCCTGCGCCCCAACCACGCGTTCGGCCAGAACTTCCTCATCGACCGCCATGTGCTCGATTTCATCGTCGAGGCGGCGGCCCTCTCCCCCGGCGACCGCGTCCTGGAAGTCGGCCCCGGACTCGGCGCCCTCACGCAGGAGCTCATGGAACGCGGCGTCCGCGTCCTCGCCGTCGAGAAGGACGAAGGCCTGCACGCCATCCTGGCCGACCGCTGGGGCGCCGACCCGCGCCTGGAGCTGCGCCTAGGCGACGCCATGGAGCTTGACTACTCAGCCGTCTTCGCCCCGGACGCCTGCCGCTACCTCGTCTCCAACCTCCCGTACTCCGTCGGCACCCGCATCGTCGTCGAGGCGGCCATCCAGCCCGCGCCGCCCGAGCGCGTCGTCGTGCTCGTCCAGAAGGAGGTCGCCGAACGCTTCATCGCCCGTCCCCGCACGGCCGACATGGGCACGGTCTCGGTCTGGCTGCAGCAGGTCTACGACGTCGAGATCGTCCGGCTCGTCAAGCCCACCTGCTTCTGGCCGCCTCCGGAGGTGACGTCGGCGATCATCCGGATGCGCCGCCACCACCGTCTGCCCCTCGGGGAGGAGGAGCGCGCCCGCCTCCGCGCCCTCACGCGCATCGCCTTCCAGCACCGCCGCAAGCAGATGGCCTCGCTCTTCCACACTGCGCCCGACGGACTCGTCGCCACACCCGAAACCATGCGCGCCCGTCTCGCCACCCTCGGCCTCCCCCCCACCGCTCGCGCCGAGGAGCTCTCCGTCGAGCAATGGTGCCGCCTGGCGGCCTGGGTGTGACAGAACGTTGCCACCGCCGAATTCCGAGAGATACGTGGCTGGATTTCCATTGGTGTTTCACAATTCTTTCGGGAAAAGTGCGGTAGGGCGCGATCGCCGAGCGCGCCGTATTAAGCCAAAACAAGTTTACGGATCGCCCGGAGGTCGATCCCTACCGCACGATGCCTGAAACCGCAATGAAAGGAAGGTGTTGTTCAGCCGGGATTCTCTCGTCAAGTGGCGGATAAAGTTTTGCCGCACCCCGCCTTTTCTTCCGTCTTGCAAAGAGGGGAGAGGGTCTGCTATATTATCCTTTACCACCCGATTCTATACTTTGAACTGTCAGGCTGATAGACCATGAAACGTCCCCTTCTCTTCCTCTGCTCGCTCGCCGTTTCATCCGCTTGGGCGGCGACGCCGTCAAGACATATCAAGTTCGTGGAATACATCGAGTCCTCCGGGACGCAGTGCATAGACACCGGCTTTTCCCCGACCAACAAAAACGTTCGGCTTGAGATGACATACCGGTTCGTCTCGCTACCCGCCGAAGGCAGCCGCAAATATGTCTTCGGAACGTGCCAGGACAACACACAAAATGTTCGCTTCCAGTATGCCGTCGGTTCGGCGGGAAACAGCGCCTTCGGTTTCGGCAAAGGATGGATTTCAAATGCGACTGTCGACTCCTATGACATCGACACGACCCACACCATCGTTTGCGACGGCGGCGTCTTTTCGCTTGACGGGAATATGGTGCAGGACCTATCGACATCAACCTATGAGAACCCCCATACAAAACATTCTTTGTATTTGTTTGCAAACAACAACAAAGGTTCGACCAATTCGGTTTATTACCCATCCATGAGACTGTATTCCTGCCGGATTTGGGACAACGGTGTACTTGTGCGCGATTTCCACCCGGTGCTTGTGGACGGGGTGACCGCCTGTCTTTACGACATTGCGAAAAGGAAGTTCTACGAAAATGCTGGAACCGGCAGTTTTACCGTCGGCGAAGAAGTGCCGATGTCTTACCGGAAGGCAAACTACATTGAGGCGAACCGGACGGCCTATATCGACACGGGGTACGTGCCCAATGCCAACACCGAGCTGGAAATGGAGTTCGCCTTCACAGAGGAGCTTGACATGAAGACATACGTTTTCGGCTCGTATGGAGTCAGCAGCAAAGGACGATTCATGATGTCCTATGGACCTGCTTCCACGGGTTGCTTCCTTGGATATGGGGCCGCATATACCAATTCGTTCGTGCTCCCCTACAATACGGAAAGGCATGTCGTCAAGTACGTCCCGGGCTCTGGGAAGGGGTTTTACTTCGACGGGGATAGAGTTGACCCGCCGGAAACGAACCTGACCAACTGGGATGGAACAGGCAAATACTTGTTCTTGGGGCAGGTCAATCGCAATGGAGAGAGCCTTATTGATTCCTATTTTCCCCCGATACGAATCTACTCCTGCAAAATCTGGGAGAACGGCACACCGAAACGCGACCTGGTGCCGAGACAGCGCGTTCTCGACGGCAAGAACGGCCTCTACGACAACGTCACCGGGAACTTCTACGCCTACTACGGCTCCGGGGCCGACTTCACGGCGTTCATTCCACCGCCCGGCTCCGTCATCCTCATTTATTAGATCGCCCCGATTCTACCACTTCCGACCGTGGCTCCTATGAAGTCGATCGCCGCGTCGCCCAGCCCGGAACGGAAGCCCTCCCCTAGACAGCGCCCCCCTTCGGTGCTAGACTTGCCCCCATGAAAACCTATCGCCCCATCCTTCTCGCGGCCGTCGCGGCCCTGTGCTTCACCCATTCCGCCCAGGCGGAGGACAAGGCCTTCCAGCTTTCCCTCTGGGCGCCTCAGCCCCAGCTGCAGCCCGCCGAGGCCGATATTAGCGGTCTTCGCCTCTGCGTCTATGGCCAGAACAACAACCTCCGCGGCGTCGATCTCGGCTTCGCCGGCGTCCTCACCGGGAACATGGACGGCTATTCCTCCCAGATGTTCTACAACCGCATCGACGGCGATGCCTTCGGCGTGGCCTCCGGTCTCTTCCTCCACGTCCACGGCGAGGCCTGCGGCCTGGAAGGCGGCTGCGTCGCCTTCTTCGACAAGGACTTCACCGGCCTCTGCGGCGGCGTCTACTCCGAGGTCCGGGGCGAACTCCACGGCGTCCAGTTCGGCTTCGTCAACTACTGCCGCGAGCTCCGTGGCGTCCAGTTCGGCTTCGTCAACATGGCCGAAACGGGCTACGGACTCCAGCTCGGCCTCGTGAACATCTTCCCCGAGGGCTTCTGCCCCGTCTTCCCGTTCATCAACTTCCGCTTCTAGTCCGCCATGGCCCTTGGCATCGGCATCGTTGGACTTCCCAATGTCGGGAAGTCCACCCTTTTCAACGCCCTGACGCGCGCCCAGAACGCCGCCGCGGAGAACTACCCCTTCTGCACCATCGAGCCCAACAAGGCCACGGTGCCCGTTCCCGACGCCCGCCTCGCGGCGCTCGCCGAGATCGTCCATCCCCAGCGGATCGTCAACGCCACGGTCGACTTCATCGACATCGCCGGCCTCGTCCGCGGCGCCTCCAAGGGCGAGGGCCTCGGCAACAAGTTCCTCGCCAACATCCGCGAGACAAACGCCATCCTCCACGTCGTGCGCTGCTTCGAGGACTCCAACGTCGTCCATGTCGAAGGCGGCGTCGATCCCGTCCGCGACGTCGAGATCATCGAGACCGAGCTCCTCCTCGCCGACCTCGAGTCCCTCACGGGCCGCGTCGACCGCCTCACCCGCATCGCGCGCTCCGACAAGGACCAGCGCAAGGTCCTCGAAGCCGCCGAGGCGCTCCTGAAGCATGTCGAAGGCGGCGGCTCCGTCCGCTCCTTCCCCGACCACGACTCCGAGGACCTCGCGCCCACGCTGCGGGAGATCCCCTTCCTGACCGACAAGCCCGTCATCTACGTCGCCAACGTCGACGAGGATCATGCCGCCGAGGACAACGACGCCGTCCGCGCCCTCCGCGACTACGCGGCGAAGCAGGGGGCCGAGGTCGTCCGCATCGGCGCCCGCATGGAGGAGGACCTTGCCGGCCTCTCCGATGACGAGCGCAACGAATTCCTCGCCTCCTACGGCGTCCAGGAAGGCTCCCTCGACGCCGTCGTCCGCGCCGGCTACCACACCTTAGGCCTCGCGAGCTTCCTCACCGCCGGCCCGCTGGAGGCCCGCGCCTGGACCTTCCGCCGCGGTTGGAAGGCCCCCCGCTGCGCCGGCGTCATCCACACCGACTTCGAGAAGGGCTTCATCCGCGCCCAGGTCATCCCCTACGACGACTACGTCCGCCTCGGCGGCGAAGCCCCCTGCAAGGCCGCCGGCCTTGCCCGCATGGAGGGAAAAGACTATGAGATGCAGGACGGCGATGTCGTGGAGTTCTTCTTCCATTAGTCCGGAAAATCCCGGACTCCCGGGCTTCCGGCCTTTCGGACTTTTTTTTCTTCCCCTGTTGCGGTCGGTCTCCGTTTCCGCTACAATGGGCACCGCATGACGCAGGATTGTGTCCCGCCGTATGCACCTCCGTCCATCCCAGGAGCCACCATGAATCTTCTTCCCCGCCGCCTTCTCCCCGCCGCCGTTCTCGTTTTCGCGATAGGTTCCGCCTCCGCGCAGCAGCCCGCCGCCCCCGTCCAGATCGACTGGGCCAGGGCCGTCCCCGAGGCCTCCTTCAAGCCCCCCAGGCTCAACAACGAGACCTCCTGGCGACTCAAGACCCCCCGCATCGCCGGCAATTCCACCCACAAGGAGCGCGAATGGGGCGTCTTCGACTACACGTTCGACACCCTCGCCCCCTGGACCGACAACGTCGTCGTCAACTACTACATCCTCCTCGATGCCGAGAAGGTCAAGGACCGCCCCGCCGACGCCCCGCGCTTCAGCTTCCTCCAGCTCACGCTCCGCTTCTCCGACATCCCGAAGGGAAAGGACCACAAGGTCTCCGCCGTCCTTCTCCCCGCCGCCCTCCTTCGCCACGGCTACATCACCGCCTTCGGCTTCGAGATGACCGTTCAGGACAAGGTTGTCTATGCCGACCAGCAGTTCACCACCGGCAGCGCTCTCGCCTCCGTCATGAAGACCGCCTGGGCCAACAATCCCACGGTCAAGGCCAAGTGGTGGGAGGTCCAGCAGATCATCAACAGCCCCCAGACGACCAAGCTCGACGGCTACCTCGTGGATCGGTCGAAGACCCCCTTCGCCCTGGTTGCCCCCGATGACTACGAAATGAGCAAATAATCCCATGGCCGATAGAATCCTCACCCTAGACATCGGCTCGAGCAAGGCCCTGCTCGCCGAGTTCGAGACCCGCGGGAGCGCCCCGACGCTCACCAAGTTCGTCGTCGGCAACCTCCCCGTCGAAGGCGACGAGGTCGGTTCCACGGAACGCCTCGCCATCGTCCTCCGCCAGCTCATGGCCGAGGGCTCCTTCAAGCCCGCGCCCCTCTACGTCGCCCTCCCCGGCCAGACAGTCTTCCCGCGCTTCGTCAAGATCCCCGCCGTCGCCAAGGACAAGGTCGGCGAGATGGTCGCCGCCGAGGCCGAGCAGAACATCCCCTTCCCCATGGACGAGGTCGTCTGGGACTACCAGACCGTCGGCGACCCCAGCGACGTCGAACTCGACGCCGTCATCTTCGCCGTCAAGCAGGACAACGTCCGCGCCATGGGCGAGGCCATCAGCGCCACCGGACTCGAGCCCTCCGTCGTCGACGCCGCCCCCGCCGCCCTCTACAACGCCGCCCGCTTCTGCGGCGCCGGCCAGGACGGCTGCACCATGGTCCTCGACATAGGCTTCCGCTCCACCGGCCTGCTCTTCGTCGAGGGCGGGAAGGTCTTCACCCGCAACATCTCCGTCGCCGGCCTCTCCATCACCCAGGAGATCCAGAAGAACCTCAACTGCACCTACCAGGAGGCCGAGACCGCCAAGCTCCAGAGCGGCTTCGTCGCGCTCGGCGGCAACTACGCCGTCACCGACGACCCCCGCGCCGACCGCCTCTCCAAGATCATCCGCAACATCGTCACCCGCCTCCACGCCGAGGTGACCCGCTCGATCAACTTCTACCGCTCCCAGCAGGGCGGCACCGCCCCGAACCGGCTCCTCCTCACCGGCATGAGCTCCCTCCTGCCCTACATGGACCAGTTCTTCGCGGACAAGCTCCAGATCCCCGTCGAGTTCTTCAACCCCTTCGAGAAGATCCGCGTCGCCCCCGGCGCCGGCGTCGACCTCGAAACCGCCAACCAGATCGTCCAGCTCGGCAACGTCGTCGGCCTCGCCCTCCGCCATACCGGCGCCGCCACGCTCGAGATGAACCTCCTGCCGCCGGCCATCGTCGCCCGCAAGGCCTTCCGCCGCCGCGTCCCGTTCTTCGTCCTCTCGGCCATCGCCATGCTCGCCTCCGCGTTCCTTTGGAACCGCTACGCCGCCCACCGCAAGAGCGGCTACGAGGCCCAGCTCGCCCTCATCGACAAGAACGTCAAGGCCATCAACTCCAAGCAGTCCGACATCGAGGACCGCGCCCGCGACCTCGCCTCCTACGAGGAGAAGGCCGGCATGCTCTACGCCATGGCCCGCAACCGCGCCGCCTACCAGTTCGACCTCGCCCTCCTGAACCGGCTGCTCCCCGAAGGCGCCTGGCTCCAGAAGTTCCAGCCCGTCGATCTTGACTCCACCGGCGCCGCCCACGCCATCCACATCGAGGGCCTCGCCTACGAGGACGACCTCAAGAAGAGCAACAAGAACGGCGACGGCGCCCTCGCCATGGACGCCTTCATCCACCGCCTCTCCCAGCCCCCCGGGAAGATCCCCCCCACCTCCCTCAGGGCCCGCGACGTCGAGCACTCGATTACCCGCCAGAACGACCTCGTCCGGCGCTTCTCGTTCACCTTGCCGCTCGTCCATCCCATCGGCGTCCCATACTCGTTCGCCGAGGCCACCGAGGCGCCCGCCGCCGAAGAAGAGGAGGAGTGATTTTCCATGCAACTCAAACAAGCCAACCTCGTCCTGGCCGTCTCCATGACCGTCGTCACGGTCATCGTCGCCATCGCCGCCGTTCTGGTCGTCATCAGCTTCAACGGCTCCTCCGAGACCCGCGACGACCGCAACGACAAGTTCAAGAAGTTCGAGAGGACCTGCCAGCAGGACATCTCCCCCACCGATGACAACATCGTCCGCATGACCGAGAACATCGGCGTCGTCTCCAACTGGTACGGCGAGCTCCTCGCCGACCTCGGCCCCGGCATCGTCTTCAAGCCCGTCGAGACCGCGTCCGTCTTCGGCTCCCGCCGCGAGCAGGTCATCAACGGCCTCCGCGCCGACGCCCCCCTCGGCCTCGCCGGCGCCAAGGTCGTCCCCGAAGGCTTCATGTTCGGCTTCGACGCCTACCGCGAGGGCAAGACCGCCCGCCTCGACGAGGTTCCGCGCCTCATGTACCAGCTCGAGCTCATCGACGCCATCGTGCGCGAGATGTACGCCGCCAAGATCCTCTCCATCTCCCGCGTCGAGCGCGAGATCTTTGAGCAGTCCACTTCCGAGGAGTCCGCTTCCGACGACGAGGAGTCCTCCCGCGGAAGCCGCCGCCGCCGCGGCCGCGGCCGCGAGGCCGAATCGGAGGAGTCCGGCGTCGCCAGCCTCGCCGCCACCAACAAGGACGGCGACATGGAGGGCTTCCCCCTCCCCCTCAACCGCCAGAAGTTCCACTTCGAATTTCTCGCCCGCGAGGAGTCCTTCGTGGACCTCCTCAACCGCCTCGCCGCCATGAAGCGCTACGTCGCCGTGACCAGCCTGGATTTCGCGAAGACCGCCTCCGACTTCGCCGCCCCCAAGGAGGAGCGCGAATCCCGCGGCGATGCTCCTGCCCCCGGCGGTCCCGGCGGACGCCGCTCCC
>JAEEGL012792318.1_pt1 | contig 12196 bp, 14 predicted proteins | sample 9134231 | NCBI WGS metagenome assembly JAEEGL01 (sample SAMN16246548, study PRJNA631951) | gut metagenome | biome: gut microbiome; feature: rumen; material: fiber-attached | host: Bos | place: Iran: Karaj | collected 2018-10
CATGCACTACATCTCCCACATTAAATCTTAACACTTGAATATGTTTTACTTCATCTCCTGAAATAACTATATTACCATTACTTTCCTCTATATTTTCATTTCTTACAATAAATCTTCTAGCCATTTATTCCTCCAAAAAAAAATAATAAGACAAAGAATATCTTTGCCTTATTATATCATAAACTAATTCAAATATATATTATTTTAGTTCATTTTCTTTTCAATTAAATCTGCTAAAGCTCTTGCTCTATCGTTAAGAATTTCTTGGTTTTCTCCTTCAATCATTACTCTAACTAAAGGTTCTGTACCTGATGGACGAATAAGAACTCTTCCGTTTCCTTCAAATTCTTTTTCAATAGATTCAATCATAGCCATTATTTCTGCATCATCTTTATATGCAAGTTTTTTATCTGATGGAACTTTTGCATTAATTAATACTTGTGGGAATATAGTAATAATTTTTGCTGCTTCTGATGCTTTCATTTTCTTTTCTAGTAATATTTGTACAAGCATTAATGATGTAAGTATTCCATCTCCTGTTGGGTTATAATCTAAGTATATAACGTGTCCAGATTGCTCTCCACCTAGGTTGTAACCATTTTCTAGCATATTTTCTAGAACATATCTATCTCCAACACTTGTAGCCACAAAATTTAGCCCATTTTCTTGACAGTATTTTCTAAGTCCAAGGTTAGACATAACTGTTGCAACAACAGTATTTCCTTTTAATTGACCTTTTTCTTTTAAGTAGTTAGATGTAATAGCAAGAATAGCATCTCCATCTATTAATCTACCATTTTCATCTACACATAGACATCTGTCTCCATCTCCATCATATGCAATACCCATTGAGTATCCACCTTCAACAACTTTTTGTGCTAAGCCTTCCATATGAGTAGATCCACATGCTTTATTTATATTTACTCCATCTGGAGTATCATTAATTACATCATGTTTGATTCCAAGTTTAGTAAATACTTTATCTGCTACAACACTAGTTGCACCATTTGCTGTATCTATTAAAACTTTAAAATTATCATCTAAATAATCTAGAAGATGATCTTCAAATATTTTTCTAAAGAAGAATACATATTCTTCAAGTAGGTCTTCTCTGTTTTCACAAACACCTATCTTATCATTTACTGCTGTAAATTCATCTAATTTTCCTGAATCCATTACTTCTTCTATTTCTTCTTCTAAGCTGTCTGGAATTTTCATTCCTTTATTTGAAAAATATTTAACACCATTAAATTCAAATGTATTATGAGATGCAGAAATAACTACTGATGCATCTGCTTTAAATTTACGAGTTAAATATGCAACAGCTGGTGTTGGCATAACTCCTAGTGTTTTAACATTAGCACCATAACTTAAGAAACCTGCAATCATTGCTGATTCAATTAATGTACCAGAAATTCTTGTGTCTCTTCCAATTAAAATTGTTGGTGCATGATCTGTATGTTTAGCAAGTGCATATGCTCCTGCTTTTGCTACTTTATATACAAGTTCTGGAGTAAGTTCAGAATTTGCTATTCTTCTAATTCCATCTGTTCCAAAGTATTTTCTCATTTTTAATATTCCTCCTTAAAAAATACAATGATATAATACCACAACAGTAGTATTTTTTCAATCATTTCTTTGTGATAATTAAGTGTAAAAAAATAGGTACAAATTAATGTACCTATTTTATTATACTAATTATGTGTTTTAAAATATTCAATAATTAAAGCTGCATCCTCTGCATTTATAGCATCATTATTATCCATATCGCCACGAATCAAATCTTCATCAGTAGCACGATTTGTTTTAAAGATTTCGATAGCATCTGCTGCATCATCTGCATTAACTTTACCATCTTTGTTTATATCTCCTAAAAGATAATTTGAATCACCTGTAACGTTAACTGTATATTCTTTTTCAAGTCCATCTACATTTACTAATACTTTAGCACTACCTGGTCTATATGCCTTAACATTTCCATCTCCATCTACTTTTATTATTTTAGAATCTGTAGAATAACTTACTTCTTCTGGTGTAGTTCCTGTTGGAGTATAAGTTAACTCAATTTTTTTACTTTGTCCTCTTTTTAAAGACATATTAATTGTTTTAAAACTAAAATCTTGAACTACATCTGTTTCATCAAAAAAGTTTACAGTATATTCTATATTTAAATCTGTATCTGATGAATAGTGGAAATTACTTATTTTAACTTTTACTTCTCCTTTTGGCATAGTATAACTACTTCCACCCATTGCAGATATCAAAGAAGAAGGCATTTTAAAGCTTACAGAAGAGCCATCTACTTCAGTTCTAATATCTGTAGCATCATATTCTTTTCCGTTATATTCATATTTAATATTTAAATTTGTTCTATCTCCTCTATATGCTATAAATATTGACCAACACTCATTTGGTGTAAATAACTTTCTAGGAAAATATCCAGCACTTGGATATGCATAAAAATCTTCATATTCTAAGTCTTTTCCTACATTTTGTCTATATTCATCTGCACTATACGTATAATACATAGAAAGTGTAGAATAAGCACCACATTTACCAAAGCTTACTGCATACGCATTAGGTGTTAAAAGACTTACTCTATGACCAACAGCACCGTTTTCTGTTGACATATTGTTTAAATCACTTATATATCCATTTATTATATCTGGCATATAAGAATAATCCATAGCGCAATTTCCAGAATAAAAATCTCCAGCAACTAAATATCCAGCTCCACATCCTGCTTCTGCTTCATTAAAAAAATCATCATCCATATCTGATGGTTGCTCAGGGAAATGTGTTAAAACATTATTCCTTTTTAATACAACAGCACCTTTTTGATTTCTTTCCATTTTTGCAGAGTTTAATACAACATCATTTAAACCTGCCATCCATCTGTAGAAATTAACACTTCTTAATGTATCATCTATTACTCCTTGTTGCAAACTACCAGCAACATAAGGTGCTTTAGCAACTGGTGTAACCAAATATTCACCATTTTTATAATTATATTGCTTAATTTCGTTCATTTTTTGAAGTATTTCTCTTTTAGTATGTGTATAACTAATTTGATCAGTTAAAGTATATACACTAACTGCATAAGCACATGAATTTACTACCAAAAACATAGCTAAAACTATACTAAATATTTTTAAAACACTAGTCTTTTTCATATATACCTCCACACAAAAAGTGACAAGGAAACCTGCCACTTTTATTTACTTATTTTGAAGTTTTAAATATTTCTAGAATTAAAGCAGCATCTTCTGCAGTAACTCTACCATTTCCATCTATATCGGCTGCAGGATTATATTCAGATTTCTTAAATAATTCGATTGCTATAGCAGCATCCTCTGCATCAACTTTACCATTATCATCTAAATCTCCAAGTACATATGGATCACCTGGAACTATTAGCTTGCATGTTCTAGTTATATCTTGAACAGTTACAGTAATATTTGTAACTCCAGGTCTTAGAGCAGTAACAGTACCATTTTCATCTATTGAAGCTATTTTTCCATCTTCAATGTTCCAATTGATTTCTGCTGGTTTTACATCAGCTGCTGCAGGACTATAAAATAATCCAATATTTTCAGTTTTACCAACTTCTACTGTATATTCCTCTTTTTCAAAAAAGATTTCTGTAATAGGAATATCTGCATCAAAGAAGTTAACTGTATATTCTATATTTAAATATGTATTACCTGGTACTTTAAAGCCTTCAGCTCTAATAATGAATTGACCTTCAGGCATTGTACTATATTCTCCACCTATTTGGTTAACTAATGAACTTGGTAATTTAAAATCTATCGCATAAAATGATCCTTCTTGTATAGTTGGTACCGCATATATTACCCCATTATACTCTATAGTAACCTTAATATTACTCTTTTTTATAGAATATGTTCCTGGTATTAGTATTGACCAATATTCATTTGTAAAACAAAATTGTTTAGGGAAATATCCTGCTGTAGGATATGAATAGTATGGTTGTGTATCCAATTTAACTGGAGATACACTATTGTATGTATCTGAATCTGGCTCATAATATACAGACAATGTAGAATAATTTCCACATTTTCCCATACTAACCTTAGTTGCAAAAGGATCAAGAATACTTAATCTATGTCCTACTGCTCCATGAGAAGTATCGCCATTATATATATCTGCTATGTATAAATCCACAATATCTGGCAATGAATGAAAATTATCATAAGCAACATTTCCTGAATAAACATCTCCTGGTTCTATTCCATAAAAACATGCTGAATAACCTTCGTTAAAAAAATCTTCATCCATATCATCTGGTTTTTCTGGTGTATGTGTAAGAGTTCCAAGTCTGTTTAAAAGAATAGCACCTTTTTGGTTTCTTTCATTCTTAGCTGTATTCTCTGTTACATCATTAAGTCCAGAAAGCCATCTATAGTAGTTAATTCTATTTATTACACTACTACGTGCAGTTTGTTTTAAACTACCTACTACATATGGATACTCAGCTGATGGTTCAACTTCATATTCCACTTCTGGATAATTAGGATTTACAGATTCATTATATTTTGTTTCAATTTCCTCTTTAGTATGTAGCGATGTAATGTGTTCTTTAAAATTATATGTTGTAGCATTTGCAACATTAGCACTTAATAACATTCCACACATTATTGCCGCTATACTAACTACCTTTAACTTACTACTTCTTTTCATATATCTCCCCTATATTTTATAAACTAAACAGCTAGTTTAATTTTGTTTATTTTTTCCTCTACGTCTCTTATTTGTCTTTCTTTATCTGCTTTTATAACATTAAGTTTTTCTATTTGACTTAAGTATAAATCATTAAGCATATCTATTTCTTCATCTGTTAAATCATCTACCTTAACAAGATTATTTTCATATTTTCTTTGAAGTAATTCAATATCAAAGATATTTGGTTTAACAGATTTTACCTCTGATTCAGTATTAACTGTTACTGATTCATCAGTTTCAGGAAGCATAACTAAATCTTCCTTTTTAAATATGTTTTTTATATATTCAATTATTTTTTTAAAAAGATTCACTAGCTTCACCTCTTTACTGAATCATATTATTTTCAATTGTTTTTTCAAGTTTATCTTTACTTATTTGTTCTAAATCATCTCTTTTAATTTCTAGTGTATGACCTAATTCATTAACTTCTTTTTTCAGCTCATACCTAGTCTGTTTATTTTCTTGTAATGCTTTTTCTTTTTCCATTCTCGCTTTAGATTTAGTATTAATTATTTCATAAGCTTCATGAGCTTCATCAAAAGATATTTCACCTTTTTCCGCTTTATTTTCTACTTCTAAATACTCTTCTTTAACTTTTCTTTCCTCAGTAGTATCATTTGTAGAAATACCAGGATCAAATGGTTTTACTTTTCCAAGTTCTTCCATCTCGTTTTTATACCATTCTTCTTGCTCCTTCATATTTTTAAGTTTTTCAGCTCTTTCTCTTTCATCTCTATGACTATTTAAAGCTTCAATTACTCTTACTCTTTCTTTAGCTATTCTTAAAGACTCTTTTGCCACCGCATTTATTTCTTCTTCTGGTCTTTTTAAAGTGTTTTCTATAATTTCTTTTTGAAATTTAAGAGTCATTTTTTGATCTTCTATTTCATCTTCATACATTTGAAGAGTAGCTTTTTCTTCTATAGATCTTTGATCTTCGGGTTTTTGTAAAATAGCATCTGTTTTCTTTTTCATATAATCATCATGATTGATATATACTTCTGAAAGATCCATATCTGAATTAATTCTATAACCTTCATATACCATACAATATTTTTGTCCATTTTCTTCTTGATTTTGCTTTAGTAAATTATGAATTCCATCTACAGAACTCATTCTTCTATTTTCTTCATTATATGGAACAATTTGATATCCTTCTTCTCTTGCTTCATACTCTCCAATTATTTGTTTTTCTTCATCAGTTCTATCATCTATATCTTTACTTCTTATTTCTTCTATTCTTTTTTCTAGAGATATATCTGCATGTTTTCTATCTTCTTGTCTCCACTCTTCAAGAGACATACCAGTTCCTTCAATATATGCTTCATCTAATGTCATATCTGATGTTATATCTTTGCCATGAAACTTCATTTTGAAATTTCTTCCATCATTTTCTTTTTTCATCTTTTGAAGATATTCATATACTTCATCTATATCTGCTTGTGTAGTATTTTGTAATTCCTCATATTCTTTTTCCATATACATATACCCCTCTTAATATTAATATCATTCATAATATATATTATATTAAATATAATATTAATTCAATAAAACAAAAATAAAAAAAGAGCTAGCAATTAAGTTTTGCTAGCACTTTTAACACATTTGTATCATTAATTTAATATTTTAGTAATTTTCTTCTCTTATTTCGAAATATGCTTTTGGATGAGAACATACTGGACATACTTCAGGTGCTTTTTCACCTACATGAATGTGTCCACAGTTTCTACATTTCCAAACTTTAACTTCTCCACAATCAAATACTTTTCCGCTCTCAACATTTTCAAGAAGTTTTAAATATCTTGCTTCATGTTCTTTTTCAATTTTTCCAACAGCATCAAATAGATATGCAATTCTATCAAATCCTTCTTCTTTAGCAACTTTTGCCATTTCTGGATACATATCAGTCCATTCATCATTTTCTCCTTGCGCTGCTGCTTTAAGGTTATCTATAGTTGAAGGAACTTCTCCACCATTTAATAGTTTAAACCACATTTTAGCATGTTCTTTTTCATTATCTGCAGTTTCTAAAAAGATGGCAGCTATTTGCTCATATCCTTCTTTTTTAGCTTTAGATGCATAGTAAGTATATTTGTTTCTTGCTTGAGACTCACCTGCAAAAGCTTTCATTAAGTTTTCTTCAGTTCTTGAACCTTTTAATTCCATTATTAATTCCTCCCTTGTATTTAAGATAGTTTTATTCTATCATAGAGAGATTGAAATATCAACAAAATATTATAATTTAATCATTATAAATCCTAAGATATAGCCAAATAAAAATAATGCTCCTGTTGATATTACAATATTCTTTTTGCTTTCTGTTGCTACGTTAATTAATTCTTCTATTTTCTTCATTTATTTCTACATCCTTTCTACATTTAGTTTACATATTTAGTATAACATACGATTTTTAGAAAACAGGCTTTTTTCACGTAACATTCACATTTATTATGTAAATTTTCACAAAAGAAAGGGTAGAATATATATTCTACCCATATATTTTAAAATTAGTTATCTTTTACATAGTAATGTCTTATTGGTTTTAGGTTATCATCTAACTCATAACAAATTGGATTTCCTGTTTGAACTTCTACTCCAACAATTTCATCATCACTAATATTATCTAAATATTTAATTAACGCTCTTAAACTATTTCCATGAGCTGCAATAATAACATTTTTTCCAGATTCAATTGCAGGTTTTATTTCTTCATTCCAATAAACTAAAACTCTATCAATAGTATCGATTAAATTTTCTGTTTTTGGTAATTCATCTTTTGAAAGTTCACTATATTTAGGATCATTTCCAGGATATCTTGGGTCATCTTCTGCAAGTTCTGGTGGTCTTACATCATTACTTCTTCTCCAAAGTTTAACTTGTTCTGCACCATATTTTTCTGCAGTCTCAGCTTTATTTAATCCTTGAAGTGCACCATAATGTCTTTCATTCAATCTCCAACTCATTCTAGTTTCAATATCTGATTCACCCATTTCTTCTAAGATAAGTTTTAATGTGTTTTGAGCCCTTTTTAGATATGATGTATATGCAAGATCAAAAGAAAAACCTTTCTCTTTTAATACTTTTCCAGCCTCTTTAGCTTCTCTTACACCTTGTTCAGATAATTCTACATCTGTCCATCCAGTAAATTTATTTTCTAGATTCCATTCACTTTGCCCATGTCTTACTAATACTAATTTAATCATAAAATCCTCCTTATTTTCATTCCATTTTAATTATATTACATCAGCAAAAAAAGTCAATAGAATATGAAATTTATTTCATATATCTACTGACTAATTAAATTATTGTTTATCATTAATAATTGAAAACATATACATATCGTGATAACCATCTGGCAACTTAATATAACTTTTAAGTATTCCTTCTTGTACCATTTCACAATTATCCAAAACATGTTTAGACTTAATATTTTCAACAACACATCCTGCTTGAAAACGATTAACTTGAAGTTCATTCATACAAAAATCTATTATGCATTTTAATGCTTCTGTCATATATCCGTTATTTTCATATCTTTTATCTATGCAATAATTTATTTCTACACATTCATTGTATAGTTCTACATTTAGAGTTGCTCTACCAATAATTGTATTTGTCTCTTTTAATACTATAACCCAGTTATATAAATCTAAGTCCTCATATTTTTCATCTATATTTTCCAAAGATTTTATCTCTTCTTCTAAAGTTCTAGGTTCTTTATTAAAAAAATATAAATAATCTTTTTGATTAATAAACCCATCATATATCTCTTGAGCATCTTCTTTATATATACGTCTAAGTATTAATCTATTCGTATCTAGTGTAACTGTTCCTAAATGTTTCATGTTTTTCCTCCTTTTAAAATATATGAGTACCTAAAAAGGTACTCATACATCATTATTCTTTAATTCTTTTTACTTGAGAAACACCAAGAACTACAAGTCCTGCAAATAGTCCTACATACATCCAGACACTAATATCTGATGTATCTACAGACTTTTCATCTTCTGGTGGTTCTTCTGGAATATGATAAATGTTTGTAAATGTTAAACTATCATATTTGATATTTTCATCTTTATTTGTAATAATAACTTTAGCTTCTAATGAATCATATGCATCATTATTTGATATATCATAATAAATAGTATAAACCATTTCATCATAATCTACATATTCATATGTTCCAGGAATAGCTTTAAAAGTATATTTATATATTCCTGGTCTTGTAAACTTAATAGAATCCACAAAATAATTGCCATAGTCTCCTGCAACAGATATTTTCCATTTTCCATCTTCTATCTTACCAGTAGTTGGAAGTGGAGCACCTTCTGTAACAGGTGTTAGCTCATATTCAAAAAGATTATCTTTTAAAACAACTTTTGTTTCATCATCATTTTCTAATTTAATAATTGTTTCTATTGGTAATTTCGGAGAATCAACCTCATAAGCTGCTCTAACACTACCTCCTAAGCAAGCAAAAAACATTGCTAAAAGAACCATAGCAGCTATAATTACTTTCTTTTTCATAATATCACACTCTCTTTCAATTGCTAAAAATGTACTGACATAATTAGCACACATTAAATTCTATAATTTCTTGATTAGTGTATGCATTCTAGCATGGTAATCATTTCTATCATAAAAATTAATAGCATTATTATTATATGCAAAAACATCAATATCTGCATATTCACATCCTTTTTCTGTAAAATATTGTTCAATTCTTTTTAATAGTTCTTTACCAATTCCTAGTGCTCTAACTCTTCTTGTAACTATTAATTCTTCAACAATACCAGTTTTTGGACATTTATAATCCAAATGATCAGCATACTCCCATTCTTTAATAGAACCAGCGACAAGTCCTATTGCTTTATCTGATTCAATAGCAAGATATACTTTACCCTGTTTCATTGCCATATTGTCTAGTAATATTCCAAGATATTCTTCTCTGTATCTTTCTCCTACTTGATCTAGTTCATCTTTATCTATTGAAACTATGTATTCTTCAAGTTCAACAAGCAGGTCTTTTGCATCTTCTTCATATTTTGGATCATATTCTATTATTTTCATATAATCTACCTCCAAGTAAACTATTCTTCACTATTTAAATTATCACTTTTTTTAACTTCTTTCAATCCTTTTTTGTCATAATCATCTAAAAAGTGATAAGTTTTTCCATCTTTAACATATGAAATTAATGTTGAAAGGTTTACATTTTTTGTACTATTATATATGTTCATATCTATTTTATCATATTTTTTTCTTAATTCTTTAAGTAATGTTTTCATTTCAGAACGTTTTGATGCATATTCGTCCTCATCTTTTTCCCTTTTTTCTGTAATTTTACAAGCACATTTAATAAATTCAAGGCCGTTATAATCTCTCCACTCAATTATATCTGCCTCTTTAACATAGTAAAGTGGACGAATAAGTTCCATTCCTTCGTGAAATGTTGAATGTAGCTTTGGCATCATAGTTTGCATTTGAGCTCCATACATCATTCCAAGAAGTATAGTTTCTACTACATCATCAAAGTGATGTCCTAGTGCTATTTTATTACATCCAAGTCTTTTTGCTTCGTTATATAAATGTCCTCTTCTCATTCTTGCACAAATATAACAAGGATGATCATCTATTTTATCTACAACATTAAATATATTGCTATTGAATATATGAAGTGGAATATTTAATAGTTTTGCATTATCTATTATTTTTTGCCTATTTTCATCATTATATCCAGGATCCATAGCAATAAATTTTAGTTCAAAATTCATTTTTCTGTGTCTTTGTATTTCTTGAAGACATTTTGCAAGTAGCATAGAATCTTTTCCACCACTAATACAAACTGCAATTTTATCCCCATCTTCAATCATTTTAAATTCGTTTATACCTTCTACAAATTTAAGCCATATCTTTTTTCTAAATGTTGAAGTAATACTATTTTCTATTTCTTTATATCTTGGTAATTCCTTTTCTTCTTTCACCATTTTCTCCTTAAAAATCTAATAATTCTGTAAAATTAACACCACTTTCTACTGCAATTCCACCATATAGTTTATCTGTATTTTTACCAGTACTAATGTAATGTTCAACAACATACTTTGCAGTAAATGGCATATTTAACTCTTTAGTTTCATCCATTGAAAACCATTTTAAGCTTCCTTCATTACTTGCAATCTTTTTACCTTTACTTAAAAGATGAGCAAAGAAATAATAGTTTTGACGGATTTCACCATTTTTATTCTTTAAAGTTATATATCTAAGTTTTGGCTCAGTTATATCTTTAGCTGTTAAATGTGTTTCTTCTTCAAGCTCACGCATAACGCATGCATATGCATCATTTAGCTCGTTTGGCTCAAAATGACCTCCAGCAGTTCCTGTATACGAATCATTAATTACCTTAGAACCCATTCTATATAATAGTAACATTCTATCGTTATCATCTAAAATGTATATTGATGTCATATTTCTAAGTTTACCGTCCATAACTTACCTCCAAAATTTATTTACTCAACTAAGTCTTTAATTACTTCGCCCGCGATAATAAGCCCTGCAACAGATGGAACAAAAGAAACACTTCCAAGTACTCTTTTTTTGCCTTCAGTAACTGTTTTCTTTTGTTCTACAGGTTCTTCTGTAGAATAAACAACTTTATGCTTCTTTATTCCGCGAGCTTTAAGTTCTTTTCTAAGAATCTTACATACTGGACATACTGTAGTTTTATAGATATCTGATACTTGAAACTTTAAAGGATCAAGTTTATTTCCAGCACTTGTTGCACTAATTATTTTTACTCCTAATTCATTACATCTTTCAATTAATTTTAGTTTAGTAGTCATTGTATCTATACAATCTACTACAAAATCTGTATTATAATCAATTGCAAATTCCTCTCCACCATTAATCTCATCTGGTGTATATGCTTCAACAACACATTCTGGATTAATATCTAGAATTCTTTCACGCATAACATCTACTTTACGTCTTCCTATTGTTGAATGAAGAGCTCCAAGTTGACGATTAATATTTGATATATCATAAACATCTATATCTACAAGTACTATATGCCCAACTCCAGCTCTTGCAATAGCTTCACATGCAAAAGAGCCTACTCCTCCAAGTCCATATATAATTACTTTAGATTTATTTAATTTTTCAACTCCAGATTCCCCTAAAAGAATCTCAGTTCTAATATTTTGATTTTCCATATTTTCACCTATTTTTACTTGAAATATTATATACTTTTGAGGTATATATTGTCAAGAAAAAATGTAGTATTATGTAAAGAAGCAAAGATAAAATAAAAGGATACATATATAAATGTATCCTTTTTGTTAAATTTTACCATTTGATTCTCTCCTTTATTACATAGAATATAGTTTTAGATATATATTAATGCTAACGATCTAGTTATACTTTTAATTTCAAAAATAACTCCCTCATTGTTATTTAA
>JAEEGL012888833.1_pt1 | contig 12196 bp, 8 predicted proteins | sample 9134231 | NCBI WGS metagenome assembly JAEEGL01 (sample SAMN16246548, study PRJNA631951) | gut metagenome | biome: gut microbiome; feature: rumen; material: fiber-attached | host: Bos | place: Iran: Karaj | collected 2018-10
CTGCTCGACCATCGAGGAATGGCGTGAAGAACTGGGCAAGGGCTGTAATGATATCTACCGCTTTGTGGACGCGATCACCCCGGAAACCGCGAAGGACATGGTGGTGGTGATCGATATGGACGGCGTTCGCGGCGGCGTATGGGGCAGCGAGATTGCCATGAACACCATGATTCGCGGCATCAGCGGCGCCGTGGTGGACGGCGGGTGCCGGGACAGTTATGAAACCAACCTGGAGCACGCCAACGTTTTCTGCACGACCCGTACCTTTACGCACGCCTATGGGCGCGTCACCTTCGGCGGCATGAACATCCCGGTGAACTGCGCGGGCGTGCAGGTGAAACCCGGAGACATCATCTGCGCGGACGACGACGGCGTGCTGGTCATCCCTTATGAGCGCGCGGAAGAAGTGATGATGTTCGCCCGCATGCAGCTGGAGGACGACATCAAGACGCGCGGCGACCATTACCAGAAGCTGGGCTTTGAGCCGGACGACACGCTGAGAAGACTGGACTAACAAACAGTAGGGCTGTTGCAGAATGGACTGCAACAGCCTTGACAATATCTCGGGAGGCTCGGAGGGCGAAGCCCTTCGAATGAAATCCGCAGCAGCGACATGTGCGGTGCGAGGAGAATTTTTGTGGAGCAGGGCTTGCACTGCGGGAGCAAAAATTCATTCCTTGCGCCTTTTCCGCACGGGAGCACCGGAGGTGCGAGAGGAAAAGGCGATCTGTCGCTCAAATGGAGTATCCATTTGAGCGAAGGGGTGATATCCCCTGACTCTTTGGAGGATTTATGGTTTATTATGTGGATCTGCATACCCGGGAAAGCATAGGGAGCCGGGAATATCCGTTCCGCACGATCTCAGAAGCGGCAGCGGTTGCCGTGCCCGGGGATGAAGTCGTTGTGCTTCCCGGCATATACCGGGAAAAGGTCGACCCGCTGCGGGGCGGCACGTCGGACGATCGACGCATCGTATACCGCGCCGAAAAGGCCGGGACAGTCATCGTAACCGGCGCGGAGCCGCTCACGGGCTGGACCCGGGGAGCGGACGGCCTGTGGTGGGCTGCAGTGCCGAATGCCCGCTTTACTGACGGCCAGCCCTATCAGGACTGCGTGGACGGTGACTGGTTCTATGCGGATCCGCAATGGCCGGTGCACCGGGGACAGCTGTTCGCGCAGGACAGGCCGCTGATGGAAGCGGCTGATCCCGCGCAGCTGGCTTCTCCTCCAGAATGGATGATGACGGCCTGCCCGGAAGGCTGCTGGCATGCACAGACGGACGGGCATGAGACAGTCTTCACGGTCAACCTGTACGGGCGTGATCCGGAGACGCTGGAGATGGAGTACACGCTCCGAAGGACGGTATTCCACCCGGGCAGGGAGCACGTGGATTACATCACGCTGTCAGGCTTCGTGTTCTGCAAAGCGGCCACGCAATGGGCGCCGCCCACGGCCTATCAGGAGGGGATGATCGGTCCGCGCTGGGCCAAAGGGTGGATCATCGAGGATTGCGATATTTACGGCAGCCGCTGCGTAGGTGTTACGCTGGGCAAATACCTGCAGCCGGGCAACGAAAACAAATGGACCAGGCAGGGCCTGAAGCACGGTACGCAGACGGAGCGTGACGCCGTGATGCAGGCCGTCAACGAAGGCTGGAGCCGGGAAACGGTAGGCAGCCACACGGTTCGCCGCTGCCATATCCACGACTGCGGCCAGGCTGGCATCGCCGGGCACATGGGCTGCGTGTTTTCCGTGATCGAGGACAACCACATCCATCATATCAATATGGATCAGCAGCTTCTCGGCGCGGAAATCGCCGGGATCAAGCTGCACGCGGCCATCGACACGGTCATCCGGCGCAACCGCATCCATCACTGCACCCGCGGCATCTGGCTGGACTGGCAGGCCCAGGGTACCCGGGTCACCGCCAATATCCTGCACCATAACCGGCCCATGCCGGGCCTGCCGATGCGCAGCCCGCTGGCCCTGGGTGAAGACCTGTTCGTCGAGGTTTCCCACGGACCGACGCTGATCGACCACAACCTGATGCTTTCCCCCTGCGCCGGAAAGATCAGCACCCAGGGGATCGCCTTCGCCCACAACCTGGTTGCCGGTTCCTTCACCTGCGTGGGCACCGGCACCCATAACGCCGGCCTGGATTATCCCGAATCCGCCCGCTACACGCCCTACCATGTGCCCCACAGCACGCTGGTCGCCGGGTTCATGACCATCCTGCACGGGGATGCCCGCTTTTACAGCAATATTTTCGTTCAGCAGGAGGAGGATCCGCAGCTGGCGGATTATATCGCGGGCTCCGGCCGTGCCGGGCTGAACGGGCTCCATCTGGTCTGCGGAACCCTGCCGTGGAACGGTTATCCCGCCGCGCAGGAGTATTTCGCCCGTTTCACGCCGGAGCGCGTGCGCAGCGACCGGCCCATGTACTACGGGCACCTGCCCGTATACGCGGGCGGCAACGTATACTTCAACGGCGCACAGCCTTGCGAAGCGGATCCGGACGCCCGGTGTCCGCGGCAGGAAGTTGTCCTTGCCCTGACCGAACACGGCGGCAAATGGCATCTGGAAACCGACCTCTGGCAGCACCTGCCTCAAACAGGTATGCCGCCGGTGGACAGCGGCCTCCTGGGATCCGCCTTTGAAAGCGAGCAGAGGTTTGAAGCGCCGGACGGCAGTTTCCTCTCGCTGGATACCGATCTGTACGGCGTCCGCCATGCCGCGCTTCCTTTGTGCGGTCCCCTGGCCCAGGCGCCGGCCGGGATGATCCCGCTGGATGACTGCCTGCAGGAGGAAAAATGAAGAAAACGACGATCGATCCCTTCGCGTACGCCTCGCGGATCCTGTACGCGGTGAAGTCCGGTGTGCTGCTGAACACGCAGGCTGAAAAGTTCAATACCATGGTGCTCAGCCGGGCCGAAATGGGGCTGATCTGGGGGCAGCCGGCCTTCACCGCCCATGTGCGGCGGAGCCGCTGGACCCATGAGCAGCTGGAGCGGACGGGCGTCTTTACCGTTTCCGTGCCGCTCTCCGGCGCCCTTTCCCCGGAGGTGCTCCGCGTATGCGGAAAGATGTCCGGCCGGGACACGGATAAGCTGGAAGTGCTGTCCCTGGTGACAGCGGGTCCTGAAAAGAACGGCGTGCCGGGCCTGCCGGCGTATCCGCTGACGCTGGAGTGCCGCGTCCTCTTCCGGCAGGATCTGGACCTGTCCGCCATTCCGGAGGAATACCGCCTGCTGCACTACACCCGCGGCCGCGACAGCGGTGATTTCCATACAGCCTATACCGCCGCCATCGAATCCGCGTACATCCTTGAACCCTGAGCCAAATACACAAAGAGCCCCGGCCTGCGCCGGGGCTCCGTTCGTCCGCTAATAACTAATAACTAATAACTAATAACTAATCACTGACCACTGAACACTGATCACTGATCACTGACCACTGATCCCAGCTCACTCCTGCTCTTTCAGCGGGTACACCGCCTTCTGCAGCGCCTTCACGTCGATGTGGCGGATATCGGTGCCGCCCTTGACAGCCATGGCGGCGGCCATGCCGGCAGCCTGGCCCATGCCCATGCAGAAACCGATATTCCGGTTGGCGGAAAGCGACAGCTGGTCCGCGGACCAGCAGCGGCCCGCCACCATCAGGTTGGTGAAGCCCTTCACCAGGATGCTCCGGTACGAAATCTCTTCGTACTCACCCTTGGTGTACAGTTCAAAATGGATGCCGCCGCCCGCGGGATTATGGAACTCGATGCTGTCATCGCTGCGCATGATCGCGTCGTCGAAGCGCGCGCGCCGGCTGAAGTCGTCCGTGGTATGCCAGTAATCGCACTTGACGCGCCGCGTCTCCCGGATGCCCAGGATCGATCCCGTCTCCGCCAGCGTCGCGTTCTCAAAGCCGGGGATATTCTTCTTCAGGAACCGGAAGATGCACCAGTTCTGCCGCCGGCATTCCACGATGGCGTCGGATACCGACTGGGCGTCCAGGCCCTTCAGGCCCGTAATCCGGCCGGCGTTGATCAGCACCTGGTCCCGGATGGGCGTGTTCATGAAGTGGACGCCGGAGCGCAGCTTCAGGACGTTCCTTTCCCAGTTGCTCCCGTTGGGATAGTCCATCGCGCGCTGCACGCTTTCGTCAAAGCCGCCCACCTCGATGAACTGCGGGTTTTCCGCGAACGCGTATTCCCGCAGCACTTTGGCGTTCAGGAAATAGGACTCGTTCCCGCGGCGGTTGCGGTGCGTGATCTCGTCCGGATGCTCCTCCAGGTAGTCGAAGGTTTTCGCCAGGTCGACCCCCGCGATGCGGCTGAGCATGTTGGAAGCCGAGCAGATGCCGTTGCCGTTCTGTCCGTATTCAAACTCCGCTCCGGCATAGGCGCACAGGTCGCCGTCGCCGCTGGCGTCGATGAACACCTTCGCCGGAATCACACTGCGCCCGCTCTTGTTCTCCACGATCACGCCCGTGACGGTTTCGCCGTCGCGCACCGCGCCGACGACCAGCGTGCCGTACAGGATCCGCGCGCCGGCTTCGGTCAGCATGTCCTCCGCCAGCAGTTTGCAGGTTTCCGCGTCCACGGGCACCTCCACCATCTCGGACGGCGGCCAGGGCGCCGGGAAGGCTTCATAGGGAATCGCCATTTTTTCTTTGCCCAGGCGCATGAGGAACTCGGTGGGAATCCCGGTCATAAACGGCTCGATGGCGATCTTGGCCATCAGCCCGGCGGTCATGATGCCGCCGATCATGTATTCACGCTCGATCAGCAGGGTCTTTGCACCGTTGCGCGCCGCGTTCAGTGCCGCCGCAAAACCGGCGGAGCCGCCGCCTGCCACGATCACGTCGTACCCTTCAACGATGGGGGTTTCCAGGACTTCACGGTATTTTGCCATGTTTTTCCTCCTCAGTCTTGTCTGTCATTGATTCCATCCGCCGGTTATCCCTTCACCGCGCCTTCGGTCAGGCCGGCGATAAAGAACTTGTTCAGGATCAGGTAAACCACGGTCATGGGCAGGATGGAGATGCCGATACCGGCGAACATCAGGTTCCAGGAGGAAGCCGACTCTCCGCCGGATTTCAGGTTCACCAGTCCGACCACCAGCGTCCAGGTGCTGCGCTTGGAGATTGTGAATACGTAGGGCAGCAGGTAATCGCTCCACGCGATCCGGAAGGCCAGCAGGCCGATCGTGGCGACCAGCGGCTTGAGCAGCGGGAAGATAATCCGGACAAAGGTCGCGAAGAAGCCGCAGCCGTCGATCCTGGCCGCCTCGTCCAATTCCCGCGGGATCTGATCCACGTTGCCCGTGGCGATGAACACCTGCGTGGCGTTCAGGCCCAGCACGCGGATCAGGATCGGGCCCCACAGGGAGCCGGTGATTCCCACCGCGCTTGCAACGCGCAGCTGGGGGTACAGTGCCAGCGTACCGATGGAGATGAACATGGAGAACAGCACCATCCGGTACATGATTTTTGTGAAAACGGATTTCCCGCGTGAAAACACATAACCCGCGATCGTGCCGGTAATGATGCAGCCGATGACCACGAAGAAAGTGTAGAATACGCTGTTCATGGTCAGCGTGCCGAACTGGGCCAGGTTCCAGGCTTCCGCATAGTTTTCGAACCGCCAGGTCCTCGGGATGATCTGCGTGCCGCCCACCAGGATGTCCGCGTTCGTCTTGAAGGAGGAAAGCAGGATATAAATCACCGGGAACACGGCAAAGGCCAGCATGATCAGCAGGAACAAGTACATCAGCGTGCGCAGCACGGTTTTCAGTACGTTACTCATCTCTTCCCACCTCTCATTCCTGGATCTGCTTCATCCGTCTGGACAGCTGCAGGTAAATCAGGGTAATCACCGCCAGGATAATGGCGGTAATCACGGCCAGCGCCGAAGCGTATCCGAACTGGGTGCGCGTCATGGCTTCGCCGTACTGGAAGAAGTATTTGAAGATATACGTCATCACCACTTCCGTGGTGCCTCCGGGCGCCCCGTTCGTCAGCACCAGGATCAGGTCCGTCATGCGCAGCGTGCCCAGGAAGCTGAGCATGATCACCAGCTGCAGCACCGGCGCCACCAGCGGCACCGTGATGTGGAAGAACTGCTGGACGACGTTGGCGCCATCGATAGACGCGCATTCATACAGGTCCTTGGGGATATTCTGGTATCCCATGATGAAGTAGATCATGTTCAGGCCGAACGAGGTCCACAGGGAGACCAGGATGATCACGAAGAAGGCGTTCTCGCGCCTCCCGAGGAAATTGATGTTTTTCTTGATGAATCCCAGGCTTCGCAGCAGCGCGTTGATAATGCCGTTGTAGGAGCTGAACATGATGGAGAAGATCAGGCCGACCACGGCAACGCTCAGCACCGACGGCAGAAAATAGGAAACCCGGAACAGCGTGCTTCCCCTGATCTTGCTGGTCAGGAACGTCGCAAGGATCATTGCCAGCGGAATCTCAATCAGCAGCTTGATCACGGCGATGTACATCGTGTTGCCCAGCGAGCGCCAGAAGCGCGGGTCCCGGGCGAAAGCGCGGATGAAGTTTTCGAAGCCGACAAACACCGGGGTCGTATAGCCGTCGTACTCAAACCAGGCCCAGCGGATTACCCAGATGATGGGATACAGTACAAAAACCGCGAAACCGATGGACATGGGCAGCAGCATCAGGATTTCCTGCGTTTTATCCGCGCGGCCGAGCTTCATCATCTTTTTTCTTGCTGTTGTCTCTTCCCTTCCCATATCCGGCACCGCCTTTCAGATTTTATACAGGGGTTGCTCTTGTGAAAGAACAACCCCTGTTTTCATTCAGTTATCGCGGTTGTCAGTCACCCATCGCGACGATGGCGTCCAGGTTCTCCACGATGTAGTCTTCAATCTTCAGGCTTCCGCTGGCGATCGCGTCGTCCAGGGCCTTGTTGTACCGGGCGTCCAGGTCGGCCAGGGCTTCGTCGACATCCACCAGGCCGGTCAGGATCTGGTCGAACACTTCCTTGTAGGTGGGTCCTTCCAGCTGCAGCAGGCCTTCGGGAGAACCGAAGCCGGTGTAGCGGTAGGAACCGTCGCCGAAGGCTTTCCACTGCGGGGATACTTCGGTCTTGGTGGACTTTGCCTTCACGTCGTCACGGGTGATCATGTCCTTCTCTTCTTCGAACAGGGTCAGCAGGTTTTCTTCGGACAGCAGGGCGTTCATAACGGCCATGACCTTGTCTTCCAGGCCGCCCAGCGTCTTCTGATTGACCACGTAGAAGGTGGAGGGGTTGGAATACATCCTGTAGCGGACGTCCTCGGTCTCGGTCGGATACGGACCCACGGCCCACTCGTGCTTGGAGGGGAACTGGGTGGTCAGAACGCCGACGTCGGGGGAGAACACGGGGATCATACCGATGTTGCCTTCAGCGAACTGGGCGCGCTTGGTATCGTCATCCATGGTCTCATAGCCGGGGAACATATCGCCGTTGTCGATCATCCGCAGCACATGCTTCATGTACGGAGCAAGATTCGAGAAAACATAGCGGCCGGTGGAATTGTCGAAGTGCATCCGTCCGGTGGAGGCGGAAGCCGGCGGCAGGATGAAGAACAGCGGATAGGACACGTAGGTCATGCCCAGGCCGTAGCCGTAGATCAGGCCGTCGCCATTCTCCGTGATGACCTCGGCGCAGTGCTCCATCTCAGCCCAGGTCTTGGGGAATTCCAGGCCGAGCTTCTGGAACAGCTCAACATTGTAGGCCAGGCCGACCGTGGTGGCCTTGAAGGGCAGCGCGAAAGTCCTGCCGTCCACCAGGCCCACGCCCTCGGAATTCTTCTCCTTGTAGGGAGCGATCAGCTCTTCGCCGCCGGGAAGGTCTTCCAGGCAGGCCAGCATGCCGGAACGGGCGTACTGCGGAATCTTGTTGCACTTGAAGATGTGCGGGGCGCCCGAGGTATCGGGGTTGTTCAGCGTCACGTCCAGCACGCTGTAATAGTCGGTGCCGAACACCTGCAGGTCGATGATGATGCCCAGATCCTTGCCGGGGCCGTTGTTGAACTTCTCAACGAACTCCGTGAACACGGGCTTGCTGTGGGCGTCGTTCGACCATACGCGGATGGTGACAGGCTCAGTGCCTTCCGCTGCCGCAAGCTGCATGCAGGAGAACACGAGCAGCAGGCTCAGAACCAATGCGATGATTTTTCTCATAAACGGGTACCTCCTTATGAAGTTATTGCGGATTGAGGATCCACCTCTCTGTCTGCATTATTTCACAGGGACCGTCTGTTGCACAGAATGAAAAATCATCAGCTTTTTGTTCTATATGTCGGATATATTCCCAGATACAACAAAGCCGGGCGTTTTCATGCCCGGCTCTGCTCCTGCGGCGGGATCCGGATCTCTCCGGCTTCCCTATGCGTTCGTAAGGATATTCAGCTCGCGCAGCATGGCCACCACGTCGCGCATATGCTTTTTGCTGAACTTTTTCAGGATATGATTCGCCTGGGACCGGATTGTGGATTCCTCCACGAAGCGCAGCCGGGCGATATCCCGGTAGCTGTAGCCGTCGTTCACCAGCCGCAGCACCTCGTATTCCGCCGTGCTCAGCAGCAGCATCACCTGCAGCGCCTCCTGCACCTGGGACTGGTTGGCCTGCAGCCGCTGGTATTCGCGGATAAATTTCTTGGCCACCTGCGGGCGAAGCAGCAGTTCGTTTTCGTAGACGTCGCGGATTGCGGATACGATCGCTTCCGGTTCCATCGTCTTGATGATGTAGTCGGACGCGCCGGACTGGTAGGCCTGGAAGATGTATTCGTCGTTCTCGTGTATGGTCAGCACGATGCAGCGGATCTCCGGGGCGGCCTTGTGGATGGCGTCGATGGCCGCGACCCCCGCCGTCCGCGTTTCCATCTGGACGTCCATCAGCACCACGTCGGGTCTTTCCCGGAGCACGACGTCCACCGCCTCCCTGCCGGAGGACGCTGACGCGACAACCTGGATATCCTCGCCGGATTCATTGATGATGTCGCGCAGGTATTCACGGATCTCCTGCATATCGTCTGCGATGACAACCCGGATCATTTTCTCTCCCTTTCCACGGACGGAAGCATAAGCATCACGGAAGTGTACTCTCCCTTTTTGCTGCTGATCTTGATCTGGCCAAGGTGCGCGTCCACGACCCGGTAGACGTAGGCCAGTCCCAGCCCCCAGTTCAGCCGTCCGTTCTTGCTGCTGTAATGGGGCAGGAAGAGCTTCCCTTTTTCGGCGGGGGAGATGCCCACGCCGTTGTCGCTGACCACCACCGCGATCCACCGGAAGAAATAGGCCGTGCTGATGCGGATCATCGGGCGTTCCCTTCCCGCCTTTTCCACCGCTTCCACCGCGTTGTTCAGGATATTGATCAGCGCCTGCTCCAGGTGGTAGCGGTCGAAGTATCCGGGCGGGCTGCGCAGCACGGAATCGTCAATCTGCACGCTGAAGTTCTCCGGAAAGAACGTCTTCTCCGCCGCCCCGCGGATAATGGAGGCCAGGTCGTCTTTCCGGAATCGGTAGTGCTGGTCGTTGATCCGGTCCAGCATCCGCGCGGTATCCTCCAGGCCGCTGTTCACAAGGCTGTCCAGCTTCCGGACCTCCGGCAGCTCCGCCGTCTCCGCGTGCTTCTTCAGCTTCTCCGTATAGATATGGAGGGTGAACAGCTGGTTCTTGTGGGAATGGAGCATGTCCCCCATCGTGTTGTTCATCATAATCAGGTTTTTCTGGACCTGTTTCCCCAGGAACAGCCGCATGGAGGGATCCAGGCGGAAGGACAGGAGGATTACCAGGCAGCCGACCATCAGGAAGAGCGTGGCCATCGGCAGCGACAGGTAGAACGTCTGCGTGCCGGCCTGCTGGGTCTCGAAGATCCAGTAGCCGCTCCGGTACACCTTTTCCGCGGAAATGCTGAATGCGCTGAAATAGAACAGCAGCGCGTACCCTGTATGCTGAATGGCCAGCATCGCGGTCAGCGCCACGATCCGCTTGCTGAGATACGGCTGGCGGATCACGCACGCATACGCCGCCAGGTCGCAGACCGGCAGCAGGATGGACATCAGGGAAAGCGCCTTGTACAGCCCCGTGGCGCCCTGCAGCGCCGGAAAAGTCCCCGGGTGCAGGTGGCAGAAGATGTACAGCCGGTTGGCCGTGCGCGGATCGCAGAAGACCAGCGTGATCACCGGTACGGCGAAGATCAGGCGGTGGAGCCATGTTCCGGCTTTCGATCCGTCGCGGTACCATTTCAGGCAGGAATGCAGCTCCAGCGCGAACAGGCAGTTGGAAAGCTGGTAGAGGAACAGCCCCGCGTTCATGAAACGCAGCACCGACCCCAGCGGAAGCCGTACATGCTGCACCAGGTAGGAGTACATCCGGTAGTCCAGCGTATACAGGGGATTCGTGGTATAGAAATAGTAGGTGCCGAATACGCTGATGTGGAATACCAGGGCTACCAGGGAAAAGATGCTGCCGACCGCCATCAGAACAAAGAAGAAGGAATACCGGCTGTGATGGTCAAAGATCAGCAGGATGACGGAGGAAATCAGCAGGATGCAGATCGAAAAAAGCATGGTTTCCTCCTTTCCCTGAAAGAAGGCGCGGCGCCGGAAATTCCGGCGCTGCGCTTTTGGTTTTCTTCAGTGTCTGATCAGTCCTGCGGCGCCCAGGATTTGATCGCCGCGATGGAGCCGCCCATGTCACACAGCTGCGTCTTGATGCAGATGGCGTCGATCAGGTAGCAGCGTCCGGAAGCCTCGGTGGAAGCCTTCGCGCGGATCAGCGCGCTGTGCAGCTCGTCCGGGCTGAATACGCGCTCCGCCACGCAGCCGTAGGCTTCGCCCAGTTTGACGTAGTCGATGGTGCCGTCCTGGTTGTACGGCATATCCACCGCGTACTCGAAGCCGTATCCCTTCTGGTTCTGGCGGATCAGGCCCAGGTAGGCGTTGTTCACGACTACGATGATGATGGGCTTTTTGAATGCGGAGGCCACGGCGATCTCCTCACCCATGAAGGTCAGGCCGAAGTCGCCCACGACCGTCACGCAGTCGCACTCCGGATGGGCTACCTTGACGCCGAACAGGGCGGGAATCTCGTAGCCCAGCGTGCCCGCACCGCCGGAGGGCAGGTACTTGCCGGCCTTGTTGATGGTCTGCAGCTGGCCGCTCCAGATCTGGGTAATGCCGCAGCCGGAGGTGAAGTAGGTTTCGTCGCCGAACACGCCGTTCACTTCCTGGAAGACGCGGTGGGGCATCATGGGGCTGCAGGCGTAATCGGTCCTGCGGGCCAGCTCCTTGCGCAGGGCGGGGATTTCCGCGACGCGCGGGGCGGCGGTCCATTCCTTGCCCTCGGCTTCCTTCAGCAGCGCGTCCACAGCCAGCGCCGCGTCGGACACGATCGCGAGATCAGGCTCGAACACCATGCCGATCTGCGTGGGCTCGATGTTGATATGGATGAATTTGCGGCCCTCGCGGTAGGTCTTCAGATCGCCGGTGTGGCGGTCGGAGAACCGGTTGCCGATGGCCAGCACCAGGTCTGAATCCAGCAGGACGCGGTTGCCGATCGGCTGTCCGACCTGGATGCCCGCGTGGCCGGCGTTCAGCGGATGATCCTCGGGGATGCCGCCCTTGGCCTGGTAGGTGGTGATGACGGGCACCTGCATCTTCTCCGCCAGCTCGACCACCTTGCCGGAGCACTCGCTGATGAAGCAGCCGCCGCCCATGATGATGACCGGCGCCTTGCTTTCGCGGATCATTTCCACGGCCTTGCGGATCAGTTCCGGGTCGGGCGCGGGCTTCTCCACGGGCAGGGGCTTATAGGCGTCGATGTCGAAATCGAATTCAGCCTTCTGGATATCAAGCGGCAGCTCCAGCAGCACCGGGCCGGGACGGCCGGAGCGCATGAGGCAGAACGCTTCCTGCATGATTTCGGGCAGCTTTTCCGCTTCCTTCAGGCACCAGGCCTTCTTGGTCACCGTCTTGACGATGTCGGGCATGTCGACGCACTGGAAAGGTTCCTGTTTCAGCTGGCCCAGGTTGGCCTGCCCGACCACGCACAGCACGGGCATGGAGTCGATGAACGCAGTATACAGGCCGGTTACAAAGTTGGTGGCGCCGGGGCCGGCGGAGCAGATCGCCAGGGCGATCTCATGCTTCGCGCGCTGGTAGCCGTCCGCCGCGTGGACGCAGGCTTCCTC